>Ga0209296_1001603_pt1 | contig 17097 bp, 20 predicted proteins | sample S_130206_EF_Meta_FD_187319 | JGI IMG/M metagenome (GOLD analysis project Ga0209296, IMG submission 187319) | Freshwater microbial communities from Lake Simoncouche, Canada to study carbon cycling - S_130206_EF_MetaG (SPAdes) (version 2) | ecosystem: Environmental > Aquatic > Freshwater > Lake ...
TTGAGCCAGTGGCTCAGCGAGGACACGGTCCGCATAGCGGAATACTTCTATTTTGAGCACAAATCGGTCAAGCTCAACCTGTACCCGGACAATGTGACCGCTATCGACGGCACGCCGCAGGACAAACAGCTCAAGCTGATGTTCCAGAAGCCGATACGCAGCCGGAATGTCGATAAAAAGCAGGTAAAATGGCTTAAAACCAACGGTTTTGAAGTCTTGCAGGAGCAAGATTGGGCCGGAAAGTGGATTCCGGTCATTCGCGTTGTCGGAAACGAGTGGGAAGTGGACGGGCAGCTCTACGTGTCCGGTCTGGTGCGCAACGCCAAGGACGCGCAGCGCATGTACAACTATTGGGTGAGCCAAGAAGCCGAAATGCTGGCTCTGGCCCCCAAAGCGCCGTTTATCGGCTACGGCGGGCAGTTTGAAGGCTACGAAAACCAGTGGAAGACGGCCAATACGACCAATTGGCCATACCTTGAGGTCAATCCTGATGTCACAGACGGCGCAGGATCGGCTCTACCGCTGCCGCAGCGTGCTGCACCGCCGCTCGCTCAGACTGGCCTTATACAGGCTAAGATGGGTGCTTCGGACGACATCAAGTCTACCACGGGTCAGTACGACAGTTCACTTGGCGCGGCCAGCAACGAACGGTCAGGCCGAGCCATTCTGGCTCGTGAAAAACAAGGCGATACGGGTACGTATCACTACGTAGACAACCTCTCGCGGGCCATCCGTTACGTCACGCGGCAGCTCGTGGACATCATTCCTAAGATCTACGACACCGAGCGCGTCGCGCGCATCGTCGGCCTTGACGGCGAAGTCGGCATGGTCAAGGTCAACCCACAGCAGCCGGAGCCTGTCAAGTCCATCGTGGACCAGACGGGCATCGTGATGGAGAAGGTCTACAACTTGTCGGTTGGTGTGTACGATGTGTGCGTCACGACCGGGCCGGGCTACATGACCAAGCGTCAAGAGGCGCTGGACGCCATGTCGATGCTGCTTCAGTCGAACCCGGACCTTTGGAAGGTCGCTGGCGACCTGTTTATCAAAAACATGGACTGGCCGGGCGCGCAGGAGATGGCGGCACGGTTTGCCAAAATCATTGACCCGAAGGTTATGGAAGGCGAAGATCAGTCCCCTGAGATGCAGCATGCCAAGCAGCAGATCGAAGCCATGACGCAGCACATGCAGCAGATGGAAGGCATGTTGAAGCGCGTCCAGCAGTCAATGGAAGCCCAACAGCTTGACATCAAGCGGTTCGACTCGGAAGTGAAGGCATATGATGCTGAAACTAAGAGAATTTCTGCGGTGCAGGCTTCAATGTCTGAAGAGCAGATACACGACATCGTCATGGGGACAATCCACGCAGCGATTGACACAGGCGATCTGGTCAGCGGTATGCCGTCTCGTAGCCAGTTGGAACAAAACGAAATGGGCGCAGCGCCTGAAGCTCCTCCACAGATGGGTCAGCCGCCTATGGGTGAGCCGCCTGCTGGACCGCCTCCGCAGCCGGAAATGATGGGACAAGGCCAATGAAACCCGCTGAATTCATCGGTTGCATGTTTTTGGCGCGGGATGTGGCCCATTCCGTCCACCTGAACACGCGCAGCTACGCCAAACACATGGCCTTGAACACCTTCTACGACGAGATTGTCGGTCTGGCCGACTCTTTTGCCGAGGCGTACCAAGGCCGACACGGGCTGGTTGGCCCCATCACGTTGCATTCGGCCAAAAAGACATCTAATATCGTGGAGTTCCTGACCGACAGCCTGGCTGAGCTTGAAGACGCTCGGTATAAGGTCTGTAACAAGGACGAGACGGCCATCCAGAACATCATCGACGAGATCGTCGGTCTGTACCTGACGACCCTTTACAAACTTCGCTTCTTGGCGTGAGGCTCTGATATGGAACTTTTGAACCCGCTTATTGGCGACCAGTTTGTAGCGCGCTCGGTGTCTTTCACCGGCACCGCTGGCTCGACTGGCACTTGGCCCGCTGGCCCACAGGGCGTCGTCGTCTGGTCCGATCAGGCGTGCTACATCTTGGTTGGCGAGGGCGTGACCGCCACGACAGCCAACGGCACACCGCTCCCGGCCAACACGCCGGTCCCCTTCGTCGTGCCTAGCGGCACTGGAGCGCCTTGGCGCGTCAGCGCCATACAGGTCAGCACGGGCGGCACGCTGTACGCGAAGCCGATCAACATCCGATGAGCTTTGGCATCCCCGTCCGAAACGGCCTTGGGCTTGGCCTGCTGGCGTCCACGTCGCTGGCAACCGGGGTTGTTTCTTCTGGCCCCGGCCCCGGTCCCACGGGCAACGGCCTCGTCTGGGGCGCGGGCAACTATCTGGTCTGGGGCGCGGGCAACTTCTTGACTTGGGGTTAACACATGGCTGACATCAACCTTAAGACCCTCACGCCGGACGCGACTATCAACGACAGCGCGTTTTTGTTTGGCGCGGATAGTCAGGCGACAGCCAATCCGTCCGTCTACGCGGTCAGCACGCTGCGCGGGTACATCATCAGCGTGGCAAACACGTTCACGACCACGCAGACCAGCACTGGCAACTTTGCGGCGTTGAACACCAACGCTTCAACGGTCATCACATCGACGCTCTTGGGCGCGTTTTAACAAGGATTAGGACATGGCAACCTCCCCCGTTTATCCGTCCGGCGTTGCTGGCGTAAACAAGACCATCGTCAATTCGGACAGCACCAACTGGGTTACGCTGTACGACAACAGCGCGGGCGCGGCTGCGGTTCGCCTTGAGGCGCTGAACTTGTGCTCTGACGATACTTCCACGGTCAACATTCAGATCGGCGTTGAAGTGTCGGCTGTCCAGTATCTCATTGGCACGGCAAGCGCGGTCACACTGTCCGGTACGAACGGCACTGCGACCATTGTTAACGCCTTGAACATTGTGGGCAACGTTTCGCCCGACGCCATCAAGGTAATCTACATCCCGGTCGGCGGTAAGCTGGTCGCCAAGTCCCTTGTTGCCGTGACATCTGCAAAGACCGTGTCGCTGACGGGCTGGGTGAGGCAGTACGCCTAATGCGCCGCGCTGCGAACAACCTCACTGACGCCTACGCACCTCGCAGACGCAGCGAGATTGTGGGGTTTCCGCTTGCGCCGCCGATGCCGGACTCCTCGCCTCACGGCGTGGAGAGCGTGGACTATGACGGCTGGCAGGGAATTAATACGCAGGTCAATGCCCAAGGCATGGTCGGCCCTAACTGGACGGCGTATTCTAATCTGCTAAAACAGACTGCGGCAAACTCTGTGCCTTCCGGTGAAGGTGTTGTTACGCCAAACGGAACTTATCCGGGTAGTACTGCATATACTAGCGGCATTCTTTTGCTTGATGGGCGCGTTTATTGCGTCCCCAACAGTACTCTTGCGATATCTGCACGTATTTATGATCCCATAACAAACACGACGACGATCCCGTCAGGAACCTATCCGGCTGGTCAGCCGTATGCCGGAGGTGTTCCTCTGCCTGATGGGCGCGTTTTTTGCGTCCCTCTCAACGCAACTTCCGCACGCATTTATGATCCTATAACAGACACGCTAACGACCCCGTCAGGAGTCTATGGGGGGGGTAGTTTTGCGTACAATGGCGGTGTTCTTCTGCCTGACGGGCGTGTCTTTTGCGTCCCTCTTAACGCAACTTCTGCGCGTATTTACAACCCCATAACAGACACGCTAACGACCCCGTCAGGAACCTATCCGGGTAGTTTTGCGTACGGCGGGGGTGTCCTTTTACCTGACGGGCGCGTTTTTTGCGTTCCTTTTAACACAACTTCCGCGCGCATTTATGACCCTATAACGGACACGCTAACGACCCCGTCAGGAACTTATCTGGGTAGTTTTGGACTTGTTGGCGGCGTTCTCCTGCCTGATGGACGTGTCTTCTGTGTTCCTATTAATGCAACTTCCGCACGTATTTATGACCCCGCTACAGACACCCTGATAACACCTGCCGGAAGTTATGCAGGCTCTGACGCATTTTTTGGGGGTGTTCTTACGTCAGATGGTAGCGTTTTTTGCATCCCCAATAACTCAACAACAGCGCGCCTCTACAACCCTGTCACAAATACGCTAACTACTCCGGCTGGAACGTATCCGGGTGGGCAGGCGTATTCTGGCGGCACTCTTTTGCTAGATGGACGGATCTTTTGCGTCCCCCGCAACGCAACAACAGCGCGCATTGCTGGCCCGGCGGTAACACCCGTGTCAAAAAATCGCGCCTCGTCGCCTTACTTTAACAAGTTCTGAGGCCCGTCATGAAGCTGCTGTTAAACTCGCTAAACCAGAATGTTGCCCACATCGACATCATCACCGAACTTAAGGGTGTCTTGAACACCTACGTTGATCAGGCGGCGTTCTGGGCGTCTCAGGCACCAATTGCCACGCAGGACATCACGCCGTCAGCGGACTACGACACCCTGACCGACGAGGCGCTTGTGCTGCTTGGCCCCGACTGGTCACTCATAATCGTGCAGGGCTAACCCCCCCGCCGCAATAGATATTTGACGTCAACGACGCCTTGTCGTAATGTCAAGCCCTAACCGTACTGGTGAGGTTCACCAGGTATCCGAAAGGACGCATAGCATATGAGCGATGAAGCTCTAGAACTACCAGCGGATGACACCGCGCCGGTTGCAGAAGCCACGGCAGCTCCTGTTCCTGTTGATACCCAGCCGGATGAACCCACGACGGAAGCTTCAAAGTCTTTCACACAGGAAGAACTTGACGCCATTGTCGGAAAGCGTCTTGCACGCGAACAGCGTAAATGGGAACGAGAGCAGGCCCAACGCCTAGCCGATCTGGAGGTCCGCAGGGCACCCACGATCAACCCGCCTGATGTCAACGACTTTGACAATGCCCAAGCCTACGCGGAAGCGTTGGCGGAACGCAAAGCTCAAGAGTTGGTCGCCAGACGGGATTCGGCAAAGCAGCAAGCTCAGCTTCTGGATGTTTATCACGAAAAGGAAGAGGACGCGCGGGTCCGCTACGACGACTTTGAACAGGTCGCGTACAACCCAAACCTCCCCGTCACGGACGTGATGGCCCAGACGATCCAGTCTTCGGACAACGGCCCTGATGTCATCTACTGGCTTGGGTCCAACCCGAAGGAAGCTGGCCGTATCGCTGCCCTTCCGCCCATCCTGCAAGCGCGAGAGATCGGTCGAATTGAAGCCAAGCTGGCTGCAAGCCCTCCGATTAAAAAGACCTCAAATGCTCCCGCGCCTATTAATCCGATTGCAAATGCCAGATCGTCTGGCAAGCAGGTTTACGATACCACCGACCCCCGCTCGATGAAGAACATGAGCACGTCGGAGTGGATTGAAGCCGAGCGTATGCGTCAGATTAAGAAGCAGGAAGCGCAGCGCAACCGCTAGCTCTTGAAAGTGTAAAACAATGGGTAATTCCCTTCTTACCATCGACATGATCACCCGGAAGTCTCTCGAAATCCTTGAGAACAACCTGGTGATTACCCGCAACGTCAACCGCCAGTACGACGACTCGTTCGCCGTTGAAGGCGCTAAGATCGGCTCGACCCTCCGCATCCGCCTGCCCGACCGCGCTCTGGTCACGGACGGCGCTGCGCTTCAGGTTCAGGACGACAACGAGCAGTTCACGACCCTGACCGTCTCCTCGCAGAAGCACATCGGCGTGAACTTCACGTCCGCTGAGCTGACGATGCAGTTGGACGATTTTGCGGAACGTGTGCTCAAGCCGCGTATCTCGCAGCTCGCCTCCAGCATCGACGCCGATGTCGCCAACTCGTTCCTGTCGGTTTACAATTCGGTTGGCACGCCCGGCACCGTCCCGTCCACTTCGCTTGTCCTGCTTCAGGCCCAGCAGAAGCTGAACGAGTTCGCCACCCCGATGTCCCCGCGCTACGCGACGGTCAACCCGGCTGCGAACGCTGGTCTCGTCGAAGGCATGAAGGGCCTCTTCAACCCGACCTCCACCATCAGCCGCCAATTCAAGAACGGCATGATGGGCGAAGGCATTCTCGGCCTTGAAGAAGTCAACATGTCCCAGTCGATCCGTCAGTTTCTGACCGGTTCGGCCGTGCGTACCGACTCCCTCACGGTCACGTCCACCCTGTCTACGCAGGGCATCAGCACGATCTCGTTCTCTGGCGCTACCAACGCGAAGACCCTCGTCCCCGGCGATGTCTTTACGATTGCCAACGTGTACGCGGTCAACCCGCAGGTTCGTGAGTCCACTGGTTCGCTCCAGCAGTTCGTCGTGACCAACACGGTCACTTCGGCCAGCACGGCGTTCACCAGCGTCACGTTCTCTCCGGCCATCTACACCTCAACGAACGCCCTCGCGACCGTTGACTCGTTCCCCGCGTCCGGCGCTGCCGTCACGCTGCTTGGTTCGGCCAGCACCTACTACCCGCAGAACCTTGTGTACCACAAGGACGCGATCACCTTCGCCACCGCCGACCTTCTGCTTCCGCAGGGTGTCGATATGGCCTCGCGTCAGGTCCACAACGGCATCTCGCTCCGCATTGTGCGCCAGTACGACATCAACAACGACCGTATGCCGTGTCGTATTGACGTGCTGTACGGCTTCAGCACAATCCGCCCGCAGATGGCCACTCGCCTCTGGGGCTAAGCTAACCCGCCCCCGGCCAACGCCGGGGGCACCTCCTTTTCTTGAAAGGCTCTTAACATGGCTCTCCCTTCTGTTGGCGGTGGCTATCAGTTTAATGATGGCAACCTGAATGAAGTAAAACTCACCGTTGCCCTTGTACCGACTACGGCAACCGACAGCGCCACGCTGACGGCTGCTCAGTTGCTCAACGGCATCATCATCGGCACGCCGACGACAACGGCCGCTTACACGCTGCCTTTGGCGACCGACCTTGACGCCGTGCTGACGAACTCCAAGCCCGGCTCGACGTTTGACTTCCGCGTCATCAACACGACGACGGCGGGCGTCATCACCGTGACCACCAACACTGGCTGGTCCATCGGCAGCAGCGGCTCGCAGGGTCTTATGACCATTGCGGCTACGGCTGGCACCGTGCGCGCCTTCCGCGCCCGTAAAACTGCTGACGGTTCTTGGGCGCTCTACGCTCTCTCGTAAGCAAACCGGCCCCTGCTTCGGCAGGGGCCACCTTTACAGGAAATTCTATGCACATCTATCTGCGCCACCCGGACCACGGCACCAAGGTCGCCACGATGGACCTTGAAGCGATTTATGATGAAGAGAACGGCTGGACGCGCTATACTCCCGGCCAGCCTGCGGTAAGTGCGTCGGCTAACGAACTGGTCTCCAGACGGCGCGGGCGTCGTCCTTCGGTTGAGGAAGTAGCGGCAGATGACAACGACAGCGGGCGATCAGATTAATGGCGCGCTTCGTCTCCTCGGCGTTCTAGCCGAAGGCGAAACCCCGTCTGCGGCCACGTCGCAGGATGCGTTGAACGCGCTCAACCAGATGATTGACTCGTGGAACACCGAGCGATTGGCCGTGTTCTCCACGCAAGACCAAGTGTTCAGTTGGCTGCCCGGCTTTATCTCGCGCACGCTGGGGCCGACCGGCGACTTCGTCGGCAACCGCCCGATCCTGCTGGACGACTCCACCTACTTCAAAGACCCGGCCAGCGGCATTTCCTACGGCATCAAGATCATCAACCAGCAGCAGTACGATGGCATCGCCGTCAAGACTGTCACCAGCACCTACCCACAGGTGATCTGGATTAACATGAGCTACCCCGACATTGAGATGTACATCTATCCGGTGCCGACCAAGACGCTGGAGTGGCACTTCGTCTCGGTTGAGGAGCTGACGCAGCCCGCGCTGCTGTCTACCGCGCTGTCTTTCCCGCCGGGCTACCTCCGTGCGTTCCGTTACAATCTGGCTTGCGAGTTTGCGCCGGAGTTCGGCATCGAGCCGTCGCCTACGGTGTCGCGCATTGCAATGGCGTCCAAGCGCAACCTGAAGCGCATTAACAACCCTGACGACATCATGGCGCTGCCCTACAGCATTGTCGGAACGAGACAGCGGTACAATATTTTTGCCGGAAATTTCTGATGCAGACGCCCATCCTCGGCTCCGCGTACGTAGCCCGCAGCGTCAACGCTGCGGACAACCGTATGGTCAATCTCTTTCCAGAGATCGTACCCGAAGGCGGCAAGCAGGCGGCGTTCCTCCAGCGTGCGCCCGGCCTGCGTCGGCTGGTGACGGTGGGCCTTGGTCCTATCAGAGGACTGCACGCCTACGGCAGCTACGCCTACGTCGTGTCGGGCAACGAACTGTACCGCATGGACCCCGCGTACAACACCGTGCTGCTCGGCACGGTCGCCAACGACGGCCCGGTGTCGATGGCCGACAATGGCACCCAGCTCTTCATCGCGTGCAGCGGCCCCAGCTACATCTACAACAACAGCACGCTGGCGTTCGGAGCCATCACCGACCCGGACTTCCCCGGCGCGCTGACCGTCTCGTATCTGAGCGGTTATTTCGTTTTCATTGAACCCAACAGCCAGAAGGTGTGGGTCACGCAACTTCTGGACGGCACGTCAATTGATCCGCTGGACTTTGCCAGCGCCGAAGGCGACCCGGACGGCCTGATCTCGTCAATTGTGGATCACTCCGAAGTGTGGCTTTTCGGCACCAACTCGGTCGAGGTCTGGTACAATTCCGGTGCGGCCGCGTTCCCGCTTCAGCGCATCCAAGGCGCGTTCAACGAGATCGGTTGCGCTGCGACGTTCTCGGTCGCCAAGCTCGACAACGCCCTGTTCTGGTTGGGCGCTGACGCGCGCGGCAAGGGCATCGTCTACCGCGCCAACGGCTACACGGGCGTGCGCGTCAGCACGCACGCGGTCGAGTGGCAAATCCAGCAGTACCCCAACATCGCTGACGCCACGGCCTACACCTACCAGCAGGACGGTCACGCCTTCTACGTGCTGTCGTTCCCGTCCGCTAACGCGACGTGGGTCTACGATGTAGCTACACAGGCGTGGCATGAGCGGGCGGGCTTCAACGACGGAGCCTTTACCCGCCAACGGGCGTCCATGCAGATGTTTTTCAGCGACGAAACCATCGTGGGCGACTACCAGAACGGCAAGCTCTACGCCTACGATCTGACGCTCTACGCCGACGACGACCAGACGCAGCGGTGGCTGCGCTCGTGGCGGGCGCTGCCGCCCGGCCAGAACAACCTCAAGCGTGTGGCTAACCACACGTTGCAGCTTGACTGCGAGTCGGGCGTGGGCCTCAACAGCGGGCAGGGCAGCGACCCGCAGGTCATGATGCGCTTCTCGGACGACGGCGGGCATACCTGGAGCCGCGAGCGTTGGTCCTCGATGGGGGCCATCGGCGAGTACGGCAAGCGCGTGTTCTGGCGCAGGCTGGGCATGACGCTAAAGATCCGCGACCGCGTGTACGAGATATCCGGTACGGACCCGGTGCCGATCTACATCATGGGCGCGGAGCTGATCGCGAGCGGCACCAATGCTTAACGACAGCCAGATCCCGGCACCGCGCGTCCCGATAACCGAGAAGGAAGGCGGGCTAATCACCCGCGAGTGGTTCCGGTTTTTTAACTTCGTCTACGAGCAGATCGTGCGGCTGACCTCGTTTGCCTACGGGTCGTTCAGCGGGTTTGAGACGACGACGTGGGTGTCAAACACCACCACGCAGGTGTCTATCACGGACACCGCGCTGAGCAGCGGTGTGTCGGTGGCATCGTCGCAGGTGACGGTCGCCAACGCCGGGCTGTACTCCATCAACGCCTCGTTCCAGCTCTACAACCTCAACACTACGACGGCGTACACCATTGCCCTGTGGGCGCGCGTCAGCGGCGTGGACGTGCCCGGCTCCCTGCGCTACGTCACCGTGTTCGGACCGGGTGGCAGCGCGCAGGCGTACAGCACCCACACCCTTGACCTTACGTTGCAACTTCCGGCCGCAGCGTATATAGAATTTTACGGTAATTCCTTCGGCGGGGTAGCGCAGCTTCGTACGATTGCTGCTAACACGACCATAACCGCGCCGTCTGCCGCCAGCATCCTTCTGAACGTGACCCAGATAGCATAGGACGGACACATGACCTCTTACAATTTGTCATCCTTCGCTGGCGCTGGAGCGCAGTTCTTTGACGACAACGGCAACCCGCTGACCGGCGGCAAGGTCTACACTTACGCGGCTGGCACGACCACGCCAGCGGCCACCTACACGACCTCGACCGGCGCGGTCGCCAACACAAACCCCATCATCTTGGACGCCGCCGGGCGCACGGCCAACGAGACTTGGCTGGTGGCTGGGTCGCTCTACAAGTTCATCGTCAAGACCTCGACGGACGTGCTGGTCGGCACCTACGACGGCCTTCCGGCCATCAACGACCCCTACAGCATCAACTCGCTGCTGGGCAGCGTCACAGGCACGAACGCCATTGCGGCGGTGGCAACGCCGTCCCTTACCGCCTACGCAGCGGGCGCGACGTACGCCTTCATTGCGGCCAACAGCAACACGGCGGCGGCAACGCTCAGCATTGACGGCTTGGCGACGAAGTCCATCACCAAGAACGGCAGCGCGACGCTGACGGCGGGCGACATCCAGATTGGCAAGCTGACGTGGGTGCAGTACGACGGCACGACGTTTCAGCTCATCAACAATATCATCTACGGTGGGTCGATCACCAACGGCACGATTGTCAGCTTGTCCACGCCTCTCGGCGCGGGCAGCGGCGGCACGGGTCTGTCCACGCTCACGGCCAATTCGGTTCTTCTGGGCAATGGCATCTCTGCCGTGCAGTTGATCGCGCCCGGTACAGCCAAGAACGTCTTGACCAGCAACGGCACGACGTGGGCAAGCACGGCACCTACCGTCGCGTCTCCGACCGCCGTTGGGCAGGTGCCGTTCAGCACGGACGGGTCCACTTACACGGCGACAGCCAAGATTGTGACGGCGACCAGCGTGTCAGCGTCTGGCACGTCCGTTGACTTTACGTCCATCCCGGCGTGGGTCAAACGCATTACGATAGTGTTTACCGCGCTGAGCACAAACGGAACATCGTTAATCATAGCCCAATTGGGTATCAGCACCGGACCGGAAACCAGCGGCTACTTAGGGGTGCTCAGCGAACTTGGCGGCGGTGTTTCTACCCAAGTTATCCCGACCAGCGGCGTATTGCTTCAGGGCGCGGTTACTGCTGCCGGTACAACAACTGGAACTCTTCAGTTTGTCTTGACTGGCTCTAACGCTTGGCTTGCCAACGGCATCGGGTTTCGCGGCGGCACGAATAACTTGTCCGTAGTCACCGCGTCTAAAACCGTTGCCGCCACTCTTGACCGCGTGCGTATCACGACAGTTAACGGAACGGATACGTTTGACGCTGGCACCATCAACATCCTTTACGAGTAAGCCCTGTGACCGACTACGAACTGTTCCTAGCCGAGCACGGCCTGACCGAAGCCGACATGGCGTCGTTGACGGACCTCGGCCACATCAAGACCGACGACAAGATCCGGCTTGCGCCGTCGTTCGTACACGGCACCGGCACGTTTGCGAATGTTGACTTCGCGCAGGGCGTCATCGTCAGCCTTGCGCAGGTCAACGGCCTGCGTACGGAGGCCGGACGGTTCACGAACCACGACCCTAACCCCAACGTCCTGATGGTGCGCCTTGAGGGCGATCTGGTGCTGATGGCGCTGCGCGACATCAAGGCCGACGAGGAGCTGTTCCTTGACTACCGGCAGGCGTTCTACGAGTCGGACTTTGGCGAGGCCCGCCGCAAGGTCTTCGCGCTGGAGGCCGCCATGCAGTCGCAGCCACAGGTTGACTGCCCGGTCAAGCACCACTTCGCGCCGGGCGTCTACCTCCGCGAGATGACGATCCCGACCGGCGTCGTGCTGACCGGCGCGGTCCACAAGACCAGCCACCTGAGCATGCTATCGAAGGGCCACATCTATCTGGTGGGCGACACGGACACGGTGGAGCTTAAAGCGCCGGCAACAGTCCTGTCGCAGCCAGGCACCAAACGCGCCATCTATGCGGTTGAAGAAGCCATCTGGACCACGATCCATGCAACTGATACAGTGGATCTGGACGAGCTTGTGGCAGAACTGACCGAGTCGAAATCCGACGAATTGTTGGGCGGAGCGAACAACACGCAGCTTGCGGCTGCGCAACAGCAATTGAGGATTTAACCATGGCTTTTGGAATTACCGCTAGCATGGCGATCCTTGGCGCAGGCGCTTTAGGAGCGGGCGCGTCCATCTACAGCGCGAGCAAAGCCGCTGACGCGCAGAGGGAAGGTATTGCCGCCTCCACCGCCGCGCAACAGAAGGCGTTTGACAAACAAGTTGAACTTCAGGAGCCGTTCCGTCAGGGCGGCATGACGGCGCAGAACCGGCTGCTGACGGTTCTGGGCCTACGCCCTGCTGAAGGGTCTGGCGTCACCGTAGACCCAAACTCGCCCGACTTTGGTAAGTACGCTGGCGACTTCGGGATGAAAGACTTTGAAGCCGACCCAGGCTACGCCTTTCGTTTAAAAGAAGGCATGAGGGGGCTAGAAAACTCAGCGGCCGCGCGCGGCCTGCTGTCGTCCGGTTCGACGTTGAAGGGCATTACGGACTACGGGCAGGGCATGGCAAGCCAAGAGTACGGCAACGCCTACAACCGCTACCAGACCAACCGCGCCAACCAGCTCAACCCGCTCCAGAGCCTCATGGGGTCTGGACAGACCTCGGCCAACACGCTGACGAACGCAGCGGGCAACTTGGGGCAGGGGCTGGCGCAGGGCGCTGCGGCGATGGGTAGCGCGAACGCCTCGTCCTACATAAACACCGGGAACGCGCTGACGAACGCGCTTAATACCGGCACAGGGGCGTATATGAACGCCAACATGATGAACCGCATGTTTCCTAGCCGTGGGTACACAGGCGGCGGTGTTCCTACGTCTAGCTATAACAATCTGTTGTCAAACGTTTCCGATAGTTTTGCAAATACGCCAAACTATCAATTCACTTAATAGGGTGGGTGCGCAAAATGGTTGACTACAACATCGCGATCCCCCAGCAGCAGCTCTTCCAAGCTCCTGACGTAATGCAGAACGCCATGCGTATGCAGCAGATGCAGGCGCAGAACATGCAAATGCAGCAGGCTGAGCGAGCGCAGCAGCAGCAGAACGCGATGGCCGCGCATTTGGGCAGCGGCGGCGATATGAGCAGCCCGGAATTTCGGCAAAAACTGCTGGCCGTTGGCGGCGCTTCGGCTGCGCCACTCCTCGCATCCATAGCGACTATGGAAAGAGAAAAAACGCAGCAACTCGCGGAACAAGCGCGCGCAAGACGGTATCAATCGCAATCGCAAGTGTCTGATTTTGATTTACAAGTTAACAAACGTAAAGACTTTCTTAACCGCGCGCCCGCCGCGATGGTGTCCGACGAAGCATGGGCTAAATATTACGAGGACTCCGTAAAAGAGTTTGGCCCCAACATCGCTTTGTCTCCGACAAGGCCAAGCGAAAAAGACCTTATCGGGTTTTTGTCTTCCGCCTCGGACAAGATTAGACAGGCGGAAGCCGAAGCCAAAGCTGCGCAAGAAGCGGGTCAATTTACCGTACAAATGACCCCCGCTGGCCCCATAAAAGTAAATAAACTAGGCCAGTTTGGCATGGCTACGGAACTTCCGCGTGACGGCGCTCCGGTGGGTGGCGGCGCGGGGGCACCAGCGGTTGGCGGCGCACCCGTGGCTCGCGTAGCCGCACCCGTTGCGGGCGGCGAAGCCGGGTATCTTACGGGGCTGGATAGGGCTGAAGGCAGCACTAAGAACCCGTACTCCTCTGCTGACGGCAAGTTTCAATTCATCAACAGCACTTTCGTTGACACCGCCCGCAAGGCGTTCCCCGTTCTGGCAGATAAATCCCCAGCGGAAATTCTTACGCTGCGCGGTTTCAAACTGGCAAACGGAAAGCAGATTGAGGACGTGCTGGAGCAGAGGCTCCGCGCGGACAACACGCAGGCGCTGACCAGCGCGGGCATTGCGCCCACGCCTGGCAACACCTACCTCGCGCACTTCCTTGGCGCTGGCGGCGCGCGTAGCCTGTTGAGCGTGGACCCGAACACGCCCGTGTCGCAAATCCTTGACCCCCGCGCTATCGCCGCCAACAAATCAGTGTTGGAAGGCAAGACGGCGGGTCAAGTCGCTGCATGGGCCGACAGCAAATTTGGTGGCTCGCCCGGTCTGGCCGCGTCCATGACGGCGGGCAACCAGCGGCAGGCTGGCGTAGGCGCGCCTAGCTTTACCCCGGCGATGGGCGGCGGCATGCCGCCTACCGCGCCAACGATGAACAACGCCATGGCGCTGGGTCTCATGGGCCAGCAACCTCCGCAGCAGGGCAACGCTCTTGCCATGCAACCTGCTCCGATGTTGCAACAGCCGTCCGTGCCGGTGACCACAGCGCCTGCGCAAGTTGGCCCCGCGCCGTCTGCGTATGAAGAAGCGCTGCAAAACGCCGATACCCGCGCAATGGAAAAATTGCGCCAAACCAAAACTATGGAAGCGGAAGTTAGCAGGGAAACTACAAACAAAGAACGTCGCGAAGCCGCCAGACAAGCTCTTTTGATTGTCGCAGATCCGGGCATTCCAGACCTTATTAAAAAATCTACGGCGGGCGCGGGGCAAATTATTAAAGGTGTGGGTTATACAGCTCTTACTGGAGGTAGCACTACAGGAGATATACAATCGGGTAAGTTGGACATGATTACAAACAAGGTAGCGCTTGATTTAGCGGGCGGTAAATTGGGCGGCGGCTTCTCAAACGAAGACCGCGATTTTACGCTTAAAATAGTTGGTAACATGGGAAATAAAAATCTTGGTACAGACCAACGGATTGCGGCGTATGAACAACTAAAAGAACTGTTGTCGTCAATAGCTGAAAATAGGGCTATGAAAATTGTGCCCGGCGCGATTGAAGAGGCGAAGCCGCTTGCGCGCAGAAATTTAAAAGCAGGGGATACCGGCGCAAAAAAACCAGACTCGTTTGCGCACTTTATGAGCGTGGCTAAAGAACAAAACCCTAACGTGTCTGAGCGCGAACTTGAAGCCTATTACAACAAAACATACGGTGGGCGGTGATGGTAGACATTATTGACCCATTCCGAGCCTCAACAGGTATCGTTGACCCGTTTGCGGCCCCGCCTCTGACGATCCGTCCCGGCGAGCCGCGCGCGGCGACCGACGCGGTCCCGCAAGGGCGTCGCAGCGGACGCGTGCGCGAGGCGTTCACGCCCGGCGGACATCAGCAACGTGCCAGAGCAGACGTTGTCAGAGCTGGGCGGGCGGTACGGCGACATCGGCGTTGGCGCGGCGCAAGGCGTCCCCGCCTCTATTGCGGGGTTTCCAGGTGACGTGGCGAGCCTAGCCGGGCGCATTCCCGGTCTGCCGGAAGGCGTCCGTAGCGCAATGGTTGAAAATCCGTTCCAGTCTGCGGACATGGCGAACTACATGTTCGGCGCAGCGCCAACGCCAGACGTTGAGCGGGGGCGTATGTTGGGCGGGTTTGCTACGGGTTTTGCCGCGCCGGGGCTGGGCATGGCAAAAAACGCTATGGCGGCAAAATACCCGCTCACCGCCAAGGGCATTAACGCGGCGCAATTCGCGCTTGACCCCCTATCGCCAATGGTGGCGGGCGCGGTCAACGCTGGCGCACGCGGCGCAAAAGCTATCGGCAACATTGGCCGCGCGGCTGAAGAGGCTACGCCCACCACGAACGCGCTGTTTGACAGTGCCGTGGGTAAATACGGCGTGATGGACCAGTCAAATCTGGCGATCAGCCCTAACGTGCTTCAGTCTGCCGTTGTTGACATTAAACAATCGTTGGAGTCGTCGCGGTATCTTGAGCGGTTCGACCCTGTTGCCAAAGACTTTTTGGCTGGTCTGGACGAACTTGCGAAGACGCCGCAGTCGCTTACGCAATTAGACGCGCTGCGGGGCAAGGCGCGCGATTTGGCGATGAAGGCTGACGGCGGAGAACGGAAAGTTCTGTCTTCAATTTCGCGTAAATTGGATGAGACGCTTAAGAACATTGACGAGACTAAAGTCGTTCCCAAAGACCCGTCGCTGCCGTCCGCAGACCCGAAGACAGTCCGTGAAAAGTTCTTGGAGGCTAGGGATGAATTCTCCCGCGCGTCAAAGAGTCGAGACATTGAAAAATTAATAAATGACGCCGTTGTGAACAGCGAGGGTAAGTCGCTCACGTCCGTAAAAGCCTTGCAGACGCAATTCTCAAAGCTGGCGCGCGACGAAGATTTGCTGGCGCAATACAGCGCGGCGGAGCAAAAAGTTATCCGAGATATTGCGGCAGGGAATATCGGCGCTAACACGCTGCGAAGCCTTGAAAATCTTATGCCGGGGTTTAGCCGGAGCAGCATGTTTGGCAACCTGATGGCGGGACTGTCGGGCACCATTGGCGCGTCCGTCGCGGGGCCATACGGCGCGTTGGCGTTCAGCATTCCCGGCACAATAGGCAAAGCGGCGGAAACGGCGCGCAGCGCAAAAGCAGTACCTTTCGCAAATCAGTTTGCAGAAGGTATCCGTGCTGGTAACGTAGGAAACGCGATGGCTCCATCGTTTACATCTCCGGCTGCAATACGCAATTTCCTTCGCCCCGGCGTCGGTGCGTACGGTGCGCTTAACAATCAATAGGCTTCACGCCCAACGCAATGGCCCGGTGACATGGAACCTCAGACGCTTATCAACATTGCCGGAGGTCTTACCCTCTCGGTCGTGGGCTGGCTGGCCCGCGAATTGTGGGGCGCGGTCAAGGACTTACGCGAAGACATCCACCGAATTGAGGTTGATCTGCCCAAGACCTACGTCCCCCGCGTGGACATTGACGCACGGATGAAACATATCGAGGACATGTTCCAGCGCATCTACGACAAGTTAGACGCAAAGGCGGACAAACCATGAGCACGACAGAGGAAAAACAGGAGAAGATTTCCCTTGATATGGCCGCATCGGCCAGCAAGGGCGCGATGGTCGAGAAGATCGTCTTCGCTGGCGTCCCAATCCTGTTTTCTTGCGTCGTGTACCTGATGAGCGCGCTGTCCAACGCCAACACC
>Ga0209296_1001607_pt1 | contig 17069 bp, 17 predicted proteins | sample S_130206_EF_Meta_FD_187319 | JGI IMG/M metagenome (GOLD analysis project Ga0209296, IMG submission 187319) | Freshwater microbial communities from Lake Simoncouche, Canada to study carbon cycling - S_130206_EF_MetaG (SPAdes) (version 2) | ecosystem: Environmental > Aquatic > Freshwater > Lake ...
CTAATGGGTCTGTTCGCTTTCCGGCGACTACGTGAACAGGAGGCTGCCTCTAACGAGGTGGCCTCTTTTCTCGTTGAAGAGCCAGCTACTGTAGAAGTAGCACCTGAAGAAACTACCGAGCCGGTTAATGGCAATCGCACTCGTCGCAACAATCGGCGGAAGCACATCGAATACCTACCTAACGCTGGCTGACGCGCAAGACATTGTTGATGGTCTGGTGCTTGATGCGGATGTGACCGCATGGGGCACCGCGACCACTGACGCCAAGAACCGCGCACTGTACACCGCTGCCCAGAGGTTGGACCGTGAACGTTTTCTTGGTGCTCGCGCTACTGACACCCAGTCAATGCAGTGGCCTCGGACTGGAGTACGGAAGCCTGATACCTATATCAACACCTACGCAACCGGTTTCCCGTTTCGCATTACCACCGACTACTTCACTGACGGTGAGATTCCCCCGCAGATCAAGCAGGCCCAGGTGGTGCTGGCCGTCTTCCTCAACAACAACACTGATAGCCTCGGTTTGAGTGGTCTTGAGGACTACAACAGCGTGGCCATTGGACCCATCAGCGTCAGCGTGAACACCAGCAGTCCGCAGGCTGGTGCGGATAAGGTGCCGCCGATGATGGAACGGTATCTAACTGGCCTTAGAATCAGTGGACCAGGAAACATTGCTATCCGTCGGAGCTGATCATGTCTGAGTACGCCATTGGTTTTGAGTACATCAGCGACACAGCTGCCCATACGGGTCGCTTTAACGAACTGGTGGCCTTTGAGGATTCAGTAATCGCAAGTGCCGTGATCTTGAATCAAAGCGGCAACACCTTCACTAGCGTGCCTCTCAAGGCTGGTCAGTCTGTTGAAGCGGTGTTTACCAGTGTCACGCTGGCATCCGGCAAGATCGCTGCTTACAAAATCTGATCATGGGTGATTCCAACGTATTAGGCATTGATTATTCCAAAGGCGCAACTTTTGTTGACGCCGCAACAACAGTGACTGGCCGCTGGTGCGCGATTACTTTTTTGGGCAGCGCAGCAATCACTGAAATTATTAGCACCAACTATGACGGGGCATCATTGGCCGGTCATACTCCTACTGCTGGCGTAACAATTTATGGTGTTTTCACCAGTATTAACCTGTCGGCTGGCCACTGCCTTGCCTACAAGCTCTGATGGCACTAGCTTCCTCACTACAGAAGACCGCCTCCAAGCTGATGGGCAAGTTTGGTGGTGCGTTGACCTATAGGCGAGTCACCAGCGGCGCCTACAACGCCTCTACAGGCGCGGTAACCGAGACAGCAACCGACTACAGCCTGCGTGGCGTATTACAAGATGTGAATGCCCGTGAGGTCAATGAGCTGATCCAGGCGGGTGATAAGCGGTTGTTCATCGCGGCAACCGATCTGGCCGTAACGCCAAGTACCGCTGACCGCGTTGTGATCGCAACCGTGTCGCACCAGATCATCAACGTGCTGACCATTGAGCAGGACAACCAGGCAATCACCTACGAACTGGTCCTGCGAGCCTGATCATGGCAAGACGCATCAACATCGTTGACATTGGTGACTTCTGCGAAGAGCGGATGAACCAGTTGATGCACGCGGTTGTGTTTGAAACGGATGCGGAACTAAAAGGAAGAAGCCCAGTGGATACAGGACGTTTTCGCGCTAGCTGGGTTATTGGTGAAAATGCAACGGGCAACTATGACGCTGGAGCGCAACAAACCAGTACAGGGGAAAACGTAGGCAAAACAGAACCACCAGAAACCCCAAAACCAACGCCTCCGACCGGCATCAACTATGTGCCGGGTAACGAACGCATGGGCAATACCTACAACATCCACAACACACTTCCATACGCTGAGGCACTTGCCAATGGTCACAGCACCCAAGCGCCAGAAGGCTGGATCGACATCGTTGCAGCTCAAATGGCAAATCGCGCCAGGCAACTAGCTGATCACATCGGGAGGCAAGACTAATGGCTGCACTAGATCTCAACGCAATCCGCGCCGTCGTTGAAGGCAGACTCGCCACTGAACTAGCCATCGCGCCAGTCATTCCAGTGGTCTTCCACAACATGGCGTACACACCCACGCCAGGCAGCACCTGGGCGCAATGTTCTGTCAGTTTTGGCGCCAACAACTACATGACCATGGGCAGCACGGCTGGCGCCAGTAACAGCGTCATCGGTGTCATCGTTGTAAATATCTTCTCCGCCAAAGGTGTTGGCCCCGGCGCCAATCTCACTGTCGGCAAAAGAGTGCGGGACCTTTACAATAGAATTGTCGTATCCGGGGTTCGTTTTGATCCCCCAACTGGCCCAGAGGTGGTGGCCACGCCGTCTCCCGAAGGGTACTTCCAAACTCAGGTCAGAATGACCTTTGAAACCTTCGAGGATCTCTAACCATGGCTTTTTATCGAGGCGAACAAGGCTCCGTCAAGTTTGACGATGCTGGTTCTGCTAACACCACCATTGCATCCACTCGCGCATGGTCAATGACCATTGAGAAGGACGTGCTGGAAACCACCGTTCTGGGTGCAACCTACAAAGCCAACATTGGTGGTCTTGTTGCTGGTAGTGGCAGCGTTGAACTGATCTACTCTGCCAGTAGTGCTGATGAAACCAACGCTTTCATCAAGGCTGCCAACACGGTAACCGATCAAGGTGCGGCAACTTTTGAATTGTTTTTGGACACCACCGGCACTAAGAAAATTAGTTTTGCTGGTTTAATTACATCTGCTGACTACAGCGCCACAGTTGGTGAACTAGAAGTCATCACCTGTAATTTTGTGACCACTGGAACCATCACCACCTCCATCTGATCATGGCTTTCTATCGCGGCGAACAAGGCACGGTTTTCTTTGATAAGGATGCCGTTGGCGGTATTTCCGAGATCGCAGCAGTGCGTTCCTGGTCAATGACCGTAGAGAAGGATGTGCTTGAAACCACAGCCCATGGCGCGACTTACAAAGCCAACATGGGCAGTCTGGTTGCAGGCTCTGGATCCATGGAGGTGATGTACGACGCACCTGGAGCAGGCGACAAACTCGACCTGCTTAAGGAAGCCGGTACTGTTACCGACCCAGCCAACGCCAGTATCGAGCTTTACCTCGATGAAACTGGCGGCAAGAAGATTTCAGGCGACATCCTGATTACTTCTGCTGATTACAGTGCTACGGTTGGCGAGTTGGAAGTTGTCACAATCAACTTCGTAACCAACGGTACGATCACACTTGGTATCTAATGGCTGCTACACAACGCCCCGTTGATCTCCTCACCGGGGCTTTCGACCTAAATCAACGGCGTCAGTTTGACATTAAAAAAGAAGATGGCACAGTTGTACTGTCGCTGTACTTCAAGCCGATTACCCGCGCCGACCGTAAACGTGCTACGGGTCTTGCCGGTTCTGAGGAGGCTTTAGAGATCAGCACTCAGATGCTGTGTCAAATTGCTGAGCTGGAAGATGGCAAGAAAGCGTTTGCACCAGCTGATGCGGCCAAACTGCAACGGGAACTACCCGAGACAGTTCTGAACGAGTTGGAACTGTTTCTGTTTGGTCTTGGTGAGGCCCAGCCACTAGACGAAGTAAAAAACGACTAGAGGCCGACAACTGGCTGTTCTTTGAATTCTTCCTAGCCACCGAGCTAGGCAAGACGGTCAGTCAGTTGCGGCAGGAACTTACCGATGATGAGTTCGTCCACTTTGCCGCGTACTACGAGGTGAAGGCAAAACGCGAGCGCGAGGAAATGGACAAAGCCAAGCGACGCAACAGGTAGACTGACGCAATAACAGAGGTTGAGTTGTGGCAGTAGTAGGACTTGAGTTTCAGGTGCGGAGCGGCAATGCCGTATCTGAAACCAAAAAACTTACCACTGCCGCACAGCAACTTGAGAATGCAGTAAACAATGCAAGCACACGACTGCGTGATGCAAACGGTCGATTTATATCAACTGGACGCAGTGCTGCCAATGCATCTAACGGCATTAGACAATTCAATGCTGCCACAACACAGACCACTCGCAGTGTCGGCTTACTGGAAGGTGCGCTAGGTGGATTAAGTGCTCGCCTAGCCACTGGATTGGCGTTTGGACAAGCAATAAGAAGTGCAACCGAATTTGAATCGATCATCAGTGATATCGGCAAAACATCTAATGCCAGTCAAAAAGATCTTGATGCAGTAGCTACAACATTAAAACAACTTTCAGCACCGGCCAAAACAAACCTAGCGCCAACTGTATTGGCACGTGGTTTACAGGATTTGGTCGCTCAGGGGTTGAACTTGCCAGATGCCGTTGCATCACTTGAAACGCTTGGAAAGGTTGCCACAGCAACAAACTCTGAGCTCACGGATGTTACAAAAACAGGTTTTCAGCTACAAAGCGCACTAAAAATTAGACCAGACGAATTAAAAGCAACTTTTGATGCTTTGGCATTTGCTGGCAAGGCAGGTGCATTTGAGTTGAAAGATATGGCTCAGTACATGCCAACGATTGCATCTGCTGCGACCTCTCTGGGCATCACAGGCAAACAAGGCGCCATTTCATTGGCCGCAATGATGCAAATGGTCCGCAAGGATGCCCCAGGAGCAGCAGAAGCCTCTACAAGGCTTACCGATGCATTAATGAAAATGACCGCCCCAGACGCGGCCAAAAACTTTAAGAAATTTGGTGTTGACATTGAGAAAGTTCTTAAAGATGCAGTAAAAAATGGCATCAATCCAATGGATGCAGCAATTAGTGAGTTAATTCGTGTAACGGGCAAAGATCCATTCAAATTGTCTCAAATTTTTGGCGACAAAGAAGCCAAGTTAGCTTTGATGTCGCTCATGAAATATCGTGATGAGTACGAAAAACTAAAAGCGTCAGCTGGTGGTGCTGCTGCTGCTGGAACAGTCCAAGGTGATTTCCAAAAATCGCTTTTAACATTTCAAGGGCAACTTAATAGTTTAAAAGCAGCGTCAGAGGTTGCAGCCATTTCACTTGGAACAGCATTATTGCCAATCCTTGCAAAACTACTTGAAGCGGCGCTGCCAATCATCCAGACAATTACAGGCATTGCAAATGCATTTAATTCTTTACCTAATCCAGTAAAAAATAATGTAGCTGAACTGGTTAAGCTAATAGTTCAACTTTTATTGGTACAGAAAACAATAGCTGCGGTAACAGGTGTTGCTGCATTGTTGCGCGGTGCAATGTCTTTATTAGCAATACAAACAGGATTGACAGCTACAGCCGCATTGCGTGGAAACGCTGCGATGTATGCATTAACAGGTGGCATGAATACCGCCACTGGGGCGGCAACTGGATTGCTTGGAGTATTACGTGGCATTGCCTCCATGGGACTTGTTGCTGTTGCCGTCAACATTACGGTCTACGGAATCCAAGCCTTGATGCAGGCAAGGGCCGAACTGGATCGACTACGTGGGCAACAAAAAAGTGGTGGAGCAAAAGCCATCTTTGGTGGATCTGCACCACAGGCAGCCAAGGATGCACAAGCTAAAGTTTTACAACAAATCCAAAAAGAAAGACAGGCTAATTTGCCTTTTCAAGCAGCAGCAAGCATATCCGGTCCTGGTCGTTCACTAGGGGTATCACGAGAAAATACATTGGCTTTGCGCGAACAATTTGCAAGAGAAACACTTGCCTTGCCCACTCGCAAACCACCCAAACCTAAACCTCAGGTAACAGAACTCACTGGTGCTGGTGTTACACCGATAGGGAAAGAGAAAGGAGGTGGTTCAAACAAGGCAGAGCGTGACGCTGCCCGTCTCAAAGAAGAAACAGCGCGACAGCTACTTGTAAGCCAACAACAACTTGCAATTAGCAAACAAGAGTTAATAATCGCTCAAACAATTGATCCACTGAAAAAGGCAGAGGCGCAATATGCATTGGATCAATTGCGCATCAATCAACAATACTTTGACAAACTAAAAGACAAAAAATCAACGCAGGAAGAGCAAAATATTAAAGCAGCACAATTAAACGAGTTAGAAGTGCTTCGCATTGGCTATCTTGAAAAACAAACTGAAGAATTACTGCGTCAAGCTGGGATAGAAGATCCACGTTTTGGCAAAGGCAAGCAACCCAGTCAAGCTGATTGGATGACAGCCATAAACACACGTTTAAGCGGCAATGGCGACAGTGTAACAGGTAAGTTACAAGATAAAATTGACACCCTAAAAGAAGAACTAAAAACACTTACAAATCCAGCCAATGTAATAATTTCTGCCGCTGAATCTATTGGAACTGCTTTCCAAAATTCATTCCAGGGAATTATTAGCGGATCAATGAGTGCAAAAGAGGCGCTTTCATCATTCTTCAAAAGTGTTGCAAGCGATTTTCTTGCCATGGCGGCACAAATTATTGCCAAGCAGTTGATAATGATTGCCTTAAACGCAATACTCAAGATATTTAGTTTTTCCGCGCCAATGGGCACTGGTGAAGGCACAAACTTTACGTCCGCAATCGGCAATAACACCGGCATCAGTTGGACAGACGCAATGAAGTACACCCCTAAAGCCATCGGCGGTCCTGTAACAGGCAATGCCTCCTACATGGTTGGTGAACGCGGACCTGAAATCTTTACGCCTTCTACAAGCGGCAACATCACGCCAAACAACAGACTGCGTGACGTAATGGGTGGCAGTCCAGCCAACGCAGGTAGTGGCCAAATGCTGAACATGACATTTGAAACCACACGTTTCGGCAACACTGAATACGTCAGCCGCGATCAGCTTGAAGCCGCAATGGCTCAGACACGCAGGCAGGCCGCCAATGACGGCGCAAAGCGTGGAATGGGTATGACATTGGATAAACTGCAACAATCACCTCAGACCCGTAGTCGCGTAGGTATCCGATGAGCGAACAGTTCCCAGCCATCAAGCCTACTACGCGTAATTTTACGCTTGGTCAAATCCCAACGAAGATTTATCGCGCATTGTCTGGCGCAACAACAAAACGCAGCTTCGGCAACCGTGCCTACGGGTATCAGATCCAGTTGGAATTTGAGAACATTTCTGATGCCACAACCAAGCAGATCATTGATCACTACAACAATTCCAAGGGCGGCTTCGAGCGGTTCACCTTGCCCGATGATCTCTTCGCTGGTATGAGCACCACGCTTAAAGGCACGATCCAAGCGCCAACAGCAATCCAGTGGGAATATGCGGTTCCACCTGATATTGAATCGGTTTACACCGGCCTGAGTCGCGTCCGTGTTTCCCTAGCGGGTGAACTTAACTACTGATGAATACTTTGAAAATTGTTCAGTATTTCAAGCTTGTTACTGCCCAAGGCAGGACACACCGCTTTCAGAACTACTTCGTTGGCAGTACCAGCACGTTGCTGGGTGAAACCTACGACTTTGCACCATTCCGAGCGGATGGTGCATTGGCCAGTTTGAACGGCGAAAACCAGCAGTTCCAGGTGTTGTTCCCCAACTTGGAGTATGCGCTCCGGCTGGTTGAGGAGGCTAACGGTAACCGCCTTAGCCAACTGACTTTCAGTACAGCCTGGCTGGATGGCAACAATCAAATCGACCGGCCTGTAACGGATTATTACTTGGGCATTGGTGCCAGTTTCAGCGAGACAACTATCGAGTTGCGGTTCCGTTCTGCCATTGATAGCGTTGGATCACAGTTCCCTGGCCGCACCCTGACACGCGATCTAGTCGGTCCACTGCCACTCAACGCTGAGTTGTATCTGCGATGAATGACCTGATCGGTCTCAAGCGTGCCTGGGGCGCCATGCCTGGCGATGGCTCTGGCACCGTTGACTGCTGCTTAATGGCCATCGAAGTTCATCAACGCCTCGGCTACTGGAACTACCTTCCTGAAGTGGCAGAAATCTTTGCCAAGTACACCGAGAAAACGCTACCAAAAAACTTCATTCCACGGTGGTTGCTGACGAATGGGACTAGGCTGAAACAACCAGAAACACATGCCCTTGTGCTTTTACCTAGTGCTGGTGTTGGTGCAGTTGGTACAGTGTTGGCAGAGAATGACGTACTTTTTATCGGACCAGCAGGTTATGTAATTCGCGGTCCTATTCCCCCCAACACTGGCTGGTACTTCAGGCTTAACAAGTGATGCGCAAACTACTCCCTTACGAGCATCAGCTGATTGAAGAGCTGGGAATTACGCAGGAAGAATACCTAGATTTTCTTGCTGTCCAGTTTGATTACAGCACGACACCAGCGCAGCGATTAGAAACACCACAAGGTGAAGCAGCAACAATTGCTCTGGTGCTGACCATTATCGGCACCTTGTTTCAGGTAGCGTCAATGCTCCTGATGCCTAAACCATCAGCAGGCGGTCGGCGACAAACAAGAGAACAACAGTTTGCACCACGCTTTGGTTTTAACGGCAGTCAAGAACTTGCGAAATATGGCGATCCGTTAAATCTGGTTTATTGCAACACCGACCAAAACTCTAGCGGTGGCGTTCGCGTTGCTACATCGCTGATCTGGTCTGCTGTTAGTAGTTTTGGATCCAGTCAGTTTATGCAAATGCTGCTGGCGGTTGGCGCGGCTGAGATTACACAACTGGATTACACGCGTACCGCATTTGGTCAGACGCCATTGCGCAACTTTATCTCAAACAAAGTGTGGGCCTACTATGCGGCCACCGGCAACATGAAGTTTGGATCTGCCTTAGCTCAGGGTGACACAACAGATCCATCCCGCATTGGCGCCGGAGCAAGCGATTTTGTATATCGTGCCAGTTTGGGAGGCAAATTAGTCGATGGATTTAGCCAGGCTTTTTCGCCTAGTACATTAACAACATTTGGTGTTTACGCACCGATTCCAGTCAATGTGAATGTTGAGGATCGTAAAGCTAGTGGTGAGATAACTGTTGCGTTACTTGGCATAACAATGGATTCAACGTTTAGAGCATCGTACTGGCCGGAACGCGTCAATGGAGCGTTGGTACGTCCGACTGTGCCCAAAGGCGCTAAATTTACACTTACATTTGAAAAAGCTTTTGTAAGTGAAAAAGCAAAAGATGCAGTTAAACAAACCGCATCTGAAAACCGTAGAGCCATGTTATCTGGCATTGATCAGGCAAGCATTTACAAGTTGGGCAGCGCAAAATTTAAGGTATCAGTGCCTCCAGCATCAACAAGTTTAGACGCCTCAGAAAATAGCACGGATATTACAGCTGTTTTTGAATGCACAGAATCTGGCTTTTGTCCTGAAGAAGACTATGAAACAGTTGATTTTAACCAAAACAAGGCAGATGCCAGCGCACAAATTATATCTTTGCAAAATGAAATCATTGCATTGGAAGCAGCACTACTTACCAATGTGCCGCTTTATATTCTGCCTGAATTTTCAATTACCGATATACGATCGCAACTAGAAACAAAGTTAGCCCAAATCACGGCCCAAAGAGCGGCTCTCATTGATTTTGAGGAGAACGGCAACAAACTTAAAAATTTCAGCGACATTGCCTATAATCCAAGCTACCCAAGCAACATAAATGATTTAATTGTAAGCATTGATGCGGACGAAGCGCAATTAGAAGTGCTCAGGACCGACAACATTAAAGATTTTAAACAAGCAAAAACTATTGCCCAACTCAAGCGTAGTATTGTATCAAAAGAAAAACAACTCCGACAATTATTCATTGATTATTATGATGGAGATTACAAGAGCACTCGGAAAGAGCGCGTTAAAGCAATTGACACTTTATTCAAGGAAATGAATGAACTGTCTGCAAGCAATGTAAGTGTTAGCAACGGCGGTCGCGATCTCGATAAAGAAGCACAGCGCAACCAAGGATACAGGGATTCAATTAACGAATACAAACAGCAAATTGCTGTGCTAGAGGCTGTGGTTGCCGATCCAGAACAATGGAACGATTTTTTCAATATGAAGGCATTGACCAAAATTGAAGAAGCAGCTTATGAAACAATTACAAACGCACAAGTAATAAGATTTTCAATCAAAGCGCAGATCTTTAAACGCATCTCTGGCCGTTCCCGTAAGTATGGAGAAAAGACAGAACCAACATTTAAGTCAAGTGATAACGGCGTAAAGATGCGATCTGTATTTTTCTGGTTCCTTTATCGTAAAGTTGGCGACACAGGCTTTAAGCAACTTCCGTATATTTTTACAATTCGGCGTGGTGCTGATATTGATAACTACGTTGACTTTACCTTTATAGCTCCAAATAATACAGACAAATGGCAGTTCAAGTTTGAACCAATTGCCGATACAGCTGCTGAAATACGAAAAAATGGAGCCATCAATTTTGCTTACATTGAAAATACTGGTGATGCCGATCCACAAATTGCCAATGCTGACGGATCAAAAATAGTTTTTCATGGATCTATTCAATCGCCAGCCGGAGGAGGATACTTACCACCTATCAACAACAACCCATCGCAGGTGGACGAATGGGGTCTGTTTTCGTTGCAATCCGACACAAACATTCAATTCGCATTTGACAATGGTCCAGAACTGCAAATCAAAGCCGTTACAGAACAGCAAATAGATTCGTTCAGCAATTATCCAGGGCTGTATAAAAACATGAGTCTATTTGGTTTCAATGCTTATAGCGGTCAAAATATCCAAGACCTGAGGTCAGTCACTGTGTTTGCTACCCAAGGTAAAAAAGTGCGTAAACTTAATGACGACGGTACCTATAGTGCCAACCCAGACACTGCAACCAGTTACGCACCTGAAGTTTTCTTGGATACCATCCTTGATCCAACAGATGGCATTGGTCAGTATGCAAAAGTTGAAGGTATAGATCTTGCTGCACTTGCTAAAGCCAAACGTTTTTGCAAAGTAAATAACTTGTTCTTTGATGGTGTCATTGCTGATTTAACACCATGGCGTCAGTTCTGGTCAGAGATTGCACCGTTCAGTCTGCTGGAACTGGGACGTATTGGTGGCAAGGAAACGCTAGTGCCTGCACTGCCTTGTGATGAGGCTGGCAACATTATCAGAACGGTGCCAATCAGCGCTATGTTTACACCTGGCAACATTCTGGAAGGATCCTATAAAGAAGAGTTTATCGACTACGGCACCAACGTTCAAGATCTGATTGCCAGCGTGATTTATCGCAGCACAGAAACAAATGAGACATTTCCACGCAACCGCAGTGTTGATGTGTATCTCAAAAATGTGACCGAGGCCACTGGTGTACGTCAGACATTTGATGTCTCTGCCTATGTAACCAACCAAGACCAGGCAATTAAATTTGCCAAACTACTGTGCAACCAACGTCGCCACATCCGCAAGGCAATTGAGTTTTCAACATTTCCGACCAATAGTCGTGTTGGCCCTGGAGAATACATCTACGTTGATATCGGCCAGAACAACTGGCAGGGAATTTACTCCGGGCAGGTAGAGCCAGGTGGCATCCTTAACACTCCAATCACCAACACAGTTCCCGATGGAACTTACACAGTGCTACTTTACAAGTCTGACTCGGCAGTGGTCACACTGAGCAGCGTGGCAATCTCAGGCAATGTCGCATCAGCAATGGCTGGCTACACCGGCTACTTGTTTGTGCTTGGCACACCCGTCAAGAGCAAGCGCGTCTTCCGCATCACGGAAGTACAGATGGATGAGGAAGGCGAAATCAGCGTTCGGGCCATCGAACATCCATGCGATAGCAACGGTCAAAGCCTGATTGCAGACCTATCCGATTCCCTGTTCACAATAGTGCGCTAAAGTCCAGTCATGCACGATAACTGGTAATGGGTTTCTACACAGGGCGAATTGGATCGGTGGTATTCGACGGCAAACCCGTTGCCAAGATCCGCGACTGGTCCTTGGACACCACAGTGGAACTGCTCAGCACTAACGCGATTGACAGCACAGTTAATACTTTCACTCCTGGTGTCAAGGGTGCAACTGGCACCGCAACACTTCTTTATTACCGACTTGAAGCAGGTGAATCCGCTACCTATACAGAATTTACAAGCCTGATCAATAAGGTTCAAAAAGTTGGCGCCATTACTACAAGCGATCGAGTTCTTCTTCAGTTAAAAGTGGGAGCAGAAAGTGGTGACGATATTCAGTTTTATGCCTACATCACAGCTGCACGGCTAAGTGTTTCGTCTGGTGAACTGACTTCGGTGCCGATTGATTTCACAATGGATGGTGACTTTTTGGCCAATGGAGTGATCCAGTGACTTTCTTTGTTGGTACGTTTGGCAATGTTAAACTGAAAAGGACAACAACCAATAAGTTTGAATCTTCTATAGGTTCAGCTGATGTCAACACAGCATTGAACCGTATTGGATTTGATGGATCTTTAGAAAACATCCTTACTGGTGACAGAATTTCAATTAGCACTAATGACGCAAGAGGATTGGTCTGTTTTCCAGCTGGCGCCTGGCCTTCAGCGGCAGTTCAAAATACTTTTGATGGCTACGTTAACGTCAATCAGGTTGGTGGATTACGTTTCTTTGCTTCTTTTGCCGACGCAGTTAATAATGTTAGAGCAAACGAAATAGCAGTTGCATCTTTTGCTGGTAGTTCACTGCCCATAACGGTTGGCATCTCTGATGTGAGTTACAACTTGCTTGGCAACGTTAATGGATATACCTTTAACAGTGAACGAGAACAAATTGATACAACGGTTTTAAGCGACAAATTCAGAAGGCAATTCAGCGCCGGATTGCTCAGCGGTTCTGGCACCATCGATTGCTTTTTTGATTACACAACGACAGGTGTAAAAGAAACGCCGTTATTTATGTTGCAATTACTGCAACGACTTGATCTTGGCAGTGAATTTCAGTGCGCACTTTATTTGACTGACAAGGCAGTAAGCAACAGCTTAGTTTCTGTTTATTACGAGTTCAATGCAATGATCACCCGTTCAGGCGTTGCCGTGCTGCCTGGCGAGGTGACCAACTGCACGTTGGATTTTGTGACCACTGGCGACATTGCACTGAAGGTTGGCGAGCCGTCTGGTTACGTCTTACAAGAAGACGATTTCAAGGTACAGTTCGAGCAATCTGTGGAGTTCCTACTCCAAGAGTCCGAGGATTAGAATGCAAACACCAATGGTGTACTCACGGAGCTGAGCTTTGGCTGACCAAAGAATCACGCAGCTTACGGCGCTAGCAAAGGCGTCCGTTGCAGCAACCGACGTACTGCCTATCGCGGATATATCGGCATCACAGACCAAGAAAGTCACAGCCAAGGATCTGGTAGACGCTGGCCTTGATCTGATTGATGTCAGCAGCATTGATATTGACAAGCTGGATCAAGCCAGCACCACCAAGCTGGGCGCCACTGCGTTGGCCACCGGAGCTGTCACCGCAGTCAAACTGGCAGACAGCAGCAGCGTTTATGTCGGCACCACTGCTCCAAGCACAGGCAATTTTGAAGGTCGCGGCTGGCTAAATAGCTCAACCAATGTTCTGTCGATCTATAGCGCTGGTGCCTTTGTCGCAGCTTCTGCAACCGTTGCTGATGGCGCGATTACGACAGCCAAACTGGCTGATGGCGCCGTCACAACTGCAAAAGCCAGCAGTCTGGGAACCGCTGCGCTGGCCAACAGTGCGGTTACTTACGCAAAAATTCAAAACGTATCGGCAACCAACAAGGTTCTTGGTCGTAGTACAGCTGGCGCTGGTGTTGTCGAAGAAATCGATTGCACCGCTGCGGGGCGCAGCTTAATTGCCGGTGCTGATGCAGCAGCTCAACGTGCCACGCTTGGCCTTGGCACACTTTCCACGCAAGATGGAACTTTTACTGGCACTCACAGCGGCACCAGTTCCGGCACCAACACTGGCGACCAGACCATCACCCTGACCGGGGATGTAACTGGCACTGGCACTGGATCGTTTGCCACAACAGTGGCCAACAGCGCAGTAACGGAGGCAAAGCTTGCGGCACTATCTGTTGCCACTGGAAAGCTTCAAGACGATGCAGTTACTGCTGCCAAATTGGCAGATAGTTCCAGCGTAGTGGTTGCATCAACCTCTCCAGCAGGTTCTGGTGCATTCACTGGTCAACAGTGGATGAATACCAGCACAGGGCTTGAGTACACCTGGAACGGCAGTGCTTGGCAGCGTCAGGCAGCAGTCAACACAATTACGGTCACCGAAACCAGTCCACTGGCTTTTGCAGTTACCTATCCAGATAATTTCAGCGCAAATCTTGACGTAACACTTGACACGCAAGCCGCTAATCGTGTTTGGGCAGGACCAACTAGCGGTACAGATGCAGCGCCAACATTTCGCGCACTGACACCAGCAGATCTGCCTAATGCAACGGGCAGCACAAAGGGAGTTATTCAACCTGGTACAGGTCTAACTGTTAGCAGCGGCACCCTTAACCACAGCAATAGCGTCACTGCTGGCACCTACACCAAGATCACAGTTGATGCCCAAGGACACGCAACTGCTGGCACAACACTGAGTGCCACTGACATCCCGTCACTGGATGCCAGCAAGATTACAACTGGAACGTTTGGAACATCAGCGCTAGTTGATGATGCAATCACTGGTGTAAAACTAGCCGATTATTCAACAACTAGATTTGGCGAGGCATTGCCAACGGCTGAATATATCGGTCAATTCTTTTTCAACCCTCTGGATAAAAATATCTATCTCTGGGACGGCAACGTTTGGCAGCCAGTTGGTGTTTCTCTTGGCGAATTGATTTTTGCTGGTACATACAATGCCACTACAAACAGGGTTGTAACAGTAACAACAGTTGGATCCGCCGTTGGCTTGGTGGCCGGATCACCTCTGCCAAATGCTTCTAGCACCTATACGTCTTATTACGTTGTTGTTTCCGTTGGTGGCACTGGCGTTTCGCCCGCACCTACAGATGTACTGGCTCCGCCTGATGTCATCCTTTGCGATGGTACAGCTTGGGTACACGTTGACGTTTCATCTACTTATGTTGCTCAAACAGCATCCAATGTAAGTTTTACGCCTGCCGGGACTATCGGCAGCACAAACGCTCAAGGTGCCATTGAAGAAGTTTCAACGGAAGCTGCAAATGCCACAAACCTCACCAGCGGCACAGTCGCAGTTGCTCGCGGTGGCACCAACGTCAGCAGTTATACCAAGGGCGACATCCTCGCGGCTTCAGCAGCAACAACCCTCACAAAGTTGACAGCTGGCACCAACGGCCAGGTGCTGCGGGCAAATAGTGCAACAGCTACCGGCCTTGAATGGGGCACAGATTATGTCGGCACGGTCACCAGTGTTTCTGGCAGCGGCGCCATCAGCGTGGCAACTGGGACAACAACACCAGCAATTACGGTATCAAGTGCCAGCACCTCAACAGCGGGTGTGGTTCAACTTAGTGACAGCACCAGCACTACCAGTTCAGTGTTGGCGGCTACCGCGACGGCAGTCAAATCTGCATACGACCTGGCCAATGCAGCGCTTCCAAAAGCTGGTGGCACGGTTACCGGAGACATCAACCTAGACGTTGGAGTTTCACTGGTTTTTGAAGGGACAACAGCTGACGCATTTGAAACCACGCTCACGGCGGTCGATCCAACAGCTGATCGGACGATTTACTTACCCAATATCAGTGGAACTCTTGTCAGTTCTGGGGACACTGGCACAGTAACTAGCACGATGATTCTTGACGGCACGATCGTCAACGGAGACATCAACGCATCAGCCGCCATTGCTGACACCAAACTTGGCACGATCAGCACCGCAGGCAAGGTCAGCAACAGTGCAACGACAGCTGCCAGCACCAACACAGCATCAGCCATCGTGGCCCGCGACGGTAGCGGCAACTTCTCAGCTGGCACCATCACGGCTGCGCTAACTGGTAACGCAACCACAGCCACCACACTGGCCACGGCTCGCAATATCCAGGGCGTCAGTTTTGATGGCAGCGCGGCAATCACAGTTGTGACAGCTGGCTCGGGTATCAGCGTCACCGGCACCGCAGTCGCAAACACTGGCGTCTTAAGCGTCAACAGCAGCACTGGTGCAATCACCAACGTTGCCAAAACCGACACCGCTCAAAGCTTTACAGCACAACAACGCGGCACAATTTCAGCGCTTACTGATGGCGCCACAATCACGCCTGATTTCGCGGTGGCCAACAACTTCAGCGTCACACTCGGTGGTAACCGCACACTGGCCAACCCAAGCAACTTGACGGCTGGCGCCAGTGGCTGCATCTGGCTGACGCAGGATGGGACAGGCAGCCGAACCTTGGCATACGGCAGTTATTGGGACTTTACTGGTGGTACAGCGCCAACACTGACAACTACGGCAGCAGCTGTAGATTGCTTGGTGTATTCGGTGCAGTCCAGCACCAAAATCACGGCTACTCTGATCACCAACCTGAGCTAAACGATGGGAGTTCCCGGCAATGCAAATGCTTTGCTGCTTGCAAGTGCAGCTGGTGGTGGCGCTTATCAGATCACTAGATCTCTGCGCTACGATGCCAGCGCAAGTTCTAAACTTAATCGCACTTTTGCTTCAACCGGTAGCACTACAACTCAAACATTTTCTGTTTGGGTGAAAAGAGGAAAGTTGGCGACTGGTTGTTTTTGGAGCGGTTATGACGGCAGTTCATCCTATGGCGCGTATTTTCAATTCGATTCGACTGATACACTGACTGTCATTCTTGGTGGTGCTTCTTTATATCAGTTAACGACTACACAAGTTTTTAGAGATCCGTCGTCTTGGTATCATTTGTTATTGGCTATTGATACATCCAACGGCACCAGTGGTGATCGTATTCGTTTGTATGTAAACGGAGCACGTGTTACAACATTTTCCACTGCATCTTATCCCACGCTGAATTATGGATCTCAGTTTTTGTTGGGCAATGCCAATAATTCCATTGGGACAACATGGGGAACGTCAGGGTACAGTTATTTTGACGGCTATCTAGCCGACGTTCACTTCATCGACGGTCAAGCACTCACCCCATCATCATTTACAACTACTGACCTAACCACGGGTCAACTGATTCCGATTGCATACACTGGCTCATACGGCACCAACGGTTTCCAACTGAAATTCGCGGACAATTCCAGTAACACTGCCACGACATTAGGGAAGGACACTTCTGGCAACGGGAATAATTGGACGCCGTTCAATCTCAGCACCACAACTG
>Ga0209296_1001611_pt1 | contig 17029 bp, 9 predicted proteins | sample S_130206_EF_Meta_FD_187319 | JGI IMG/M metagenome (GOLD analysis project Ga0209296, IMG submission 187319) | Freshwater microbial communities from Lake Simoncouche, Canada to study carbon cycling - S_130206_EF_MetaG (SPAdes) (version 2) | ecosystem: Environmental > Aquatic > Freshwater > Lake ...
CGGGGGCAAGACGGTCTGTCACCCCAGCGCAAGGAGTTGCGCCGGGACGACAGGGGGTCATCGGGTCAGCATGGGCCGAGCGTCATAGCTATCGGTCAGTACGCGAAGCGAACGCCAACGCGGAAGGTCCGCCCGATCACGTCGTACGGGTTCCAGTTGCCATTGTTGAAGTTGATCACGGCAACGGCAGCAGGAGGCACCTTGTTCATTAGGTTGTTTATGACCCCGAACATTTGAAGCTGCTTGCCATTGCTTTGGATCAGATTGTACTGCGCGTTACCACTGAAATATAGGGCGGCCGGGAACTGATTTTTGTTGATACTGTTGGACGCGGCCGAGTTATAGCCACCTTGGCTGGGATCTCGCAGCGCGACATCGTAGATCACCTTCGAGGTATAGCGGGCCGTCAGGCCGCCGCTGAAGCGACCCTGCACATAGTTGGCGTTTACGTTCGCGGCATTGCGGCCAATGCCGGCTTGAAGTGAACCGACCCTGTCGGTGGCCACGCCCTGAGGATTCACTTCCTCGTATTTGCCGACCCAGGTGTGCAGATACCGCAGGTCAATGCGCCCAGGAATGAACGCTATCGGCGGCACCCGGTAGCTGGCCTCGAGGTCGACGCCATCGGTGTTGAAGGCGGAGTTGTTAACGGTTGACGTCTTGACCAGGGCGACACCGTAGACGGTGTTGTCGAAGGTGATAAGGGAGCAGTATTCCTTCATCCCGTTCGCACAATTCTGGAGGATATCAGCCGAATTGACCGAACCAATCGCCTGCTGGATGTTGATTTTGTAATAGTCGACCGAGGCGCGGAAGCCCTGCGCCCATTCCCACTTCGGCTGCAGCACAACGCCCGCCGTGAAGGTCTTGGCGATCTCGGCCTTCAGGTTTGGATTGCCGCCGCCGATCTGGTTGCGGGTGCCGGTCTGGCCGTTGATGGGGTTGAAGATATTGAAGTTCTGCGAGCGCGCGCCGACGTTGAACAGATCTTGCAACGTGGGTGCCCGAATGTCGCGCGACAGGGTGGTGCGGAACCGGACAACGTCATTAGGCTCCCAGTTAGCCCCCACCTTCCAGGTGGTGACCGCGCCGCTGACCCTATAGTCGGTACGACGGAACGCGGCGTTGACGTCCAGCGCTCGGGCGAAAGGCAAATCCTTCAAAAGCGGCACGCCGACTTCGGCGAAGGCTTCCTTCACGGAATTTTTCCCCGAATAGGTCGTGGTGTTGCCAAAGCCGAACACCTGACCCACCGATCGCCAGTCGCCCCAGTTGCCTAGATAGTCCTGGCGGCCTTCAACGCCGACCGCCGCCGAAACCGGGCCCGCCGGCAAGACGATCACGGTGCCAGCAAAGGTCAAGGCCGCCGCATTCTGAGTGATTGACGTCAGGCTACCGTTGCCCGGGTGGATATAGTCGTAAGCCGCGCGCGAGCCCTCCCGGGGGCCGAACGGGTTCCACGGCACGCAGCCGGGATCGACCAGCGTACGATCAGCAACCGCGACGTTGGGATTGGTAGCCAAGGCCCCGCAGACGATGTTTCCGCTAGCATCACGCACCGCCCAGACCGCGGCCTGGGTGTTGGGATTGCTCTCGTTGTTCGCCAGCACGAAGTTCAGCTTGGTCTTGCCCTGGGCGGCGTAGACGTCCCAGGTCCAGTCTCCAAACAGCTTGCCCTTGCCGCCAACGGCGGCCCGCCGGGTATCAAGAATATTGGTGATACCCCAGCTGGGGTGTTCGTTCTTGAAGGCGCCGGTGTCCGTCTGGATTCGGCCCATGGCAAAGGTGGTGATGTTGGCCGCGATCATCGCATTGCGCGTCGCCGTCGGCAGGAACGGATTGTCGCGGCTGACGATGATGTTGGCCTGGGCGAGGTTGTTGCCGCCAAGCCGCTGCGAGATGCTGTGGCCAACGGCCGCTTCACCCCAGATACTGATGTCGGGTGTGACGTCGAAGGTCGTGCGCCATAGGCCGGACCAGCGTTCGAATGGCGTGCTCAAGGGGTGTAGGCTGGGTGGGTCCACACCGGGGTTGCCGGTACTGCCGGTCATCAGGGCCCCATAGAGGGTTCCGTACTGGAATTGGTATGGCACGCCGCCCGGGCCAAAAGCGGTGCCCTTCAGCGGACCCGAGAGGATTAAGCCGCCCGGTGTCTGGTTCGAGGGTTGGACGCCGCTGAGCATCATCTGAGCGGGCAGACCCGCGGCACGCGTGGTGGGATTGGCAACGATGTTCCACTCCTGCGTCCCCCAGGGCCGGTCGTAGTAGGTGTCGTTGGTCTCGCTATTGGCCCATTCACCGCCAAGGATCATGCTCACGCGGTCGCCGAAGCTCTTGCCGGTCGCCAAGCCAACCGACTTTTCGGTGTTGTTGCCCACTTGAGAAGCGCCGTACTGTAGGGTGCCGTGGATGCCGTCGATGCGCTTTTTGAGGATGAAGTTGGCCACCCCCGCCACCGCGTCGGAACCGTAGGCAGCGGAGGCACCGCCGGTGACGACTTCCAGGCGATCGACCATCAAGGTCGGGATCATGTTGGTATCAACGGCGAAGGCGGTGTTGTGCGACACCACGCGACGACCATCCACCAGCACCAGGGTGCGGTTGGAGCCAAGGCCACGCAGGTTCGGGGTGTTTTGCGCCGCCGCTGGGTTATTGGCACCGCGCGTGCCCTGACCGGCCCCAGCCGGCTTGAAAGCGGGAAGGTCGTTCGTCACCTCACCCATGGTCATCGGGGCCCTCTGCTCAATCGCTGCGGAGCCCACCACGGTCACAGGCGTCGGCGCGGTAAAGCCCGTCGTCAAGCGTGACCCCGTGACCACGACCTGTTCCACGGCCGCAGCTCCTGCGGCGGCGGCCGGTGCCTGGGCAAAGGCTGCTTGGCTCATCGCCAGGACGGCAAAAGACGCCGTGCCCATAAGCATCGAAAACTTCGTTGAAACGCGCATCCCTAATTTCCCTCTTTTTATTGTTGTGGATCATCATGGATTGGGGTGTCGGACCGACAATATCGGCCTGGCGGACAGCAAAGATCGCAAATTTCCAAAGGGCGATCACACTAGGCGAAGAATATTTCCGCGTTCCCCCTCGGCAGGTTCAGCCCGCCATCGTGCTCTTGAACGCCCAACTTCGAGCGCGAATATTGAAACTCGACCGATTTTTAGAACACCGAAGCGATCTTTGACCATTTGAGCGTGATGTATTGAGATACCCCGAGCCGGGGAAAGTCCAGCTATTCATCAGGCCTAACACTTGCGCCTTACCGGCCCTCCCACATCGCGCAGCCTGCCATTTCCGTGGGATGGTCAGCGCACAAGTGGCGCCGGGTATGGATCGGCATGGACCCGGGGCTAGGACTGGGCCAATAGCGGCGCGGGACGAACAGAGACGATCTCTCAATCTCTGCCTATGTATGGCTCTGGCGGCAAAAGAAAGGAAACCCAGATGCGCGAGATCACTCACTTCATCGGCGGCCAAGCCGTGAGGGGCGCTTCAGGACGTTTCAGCGATGTGTTTAACCCCAGCACTGGCCAGGTGCAGGCCCGGGCACCGCTGGCATCGGACGATGAAGTCAACGCCTGCGTCGCCAATGCTGTCGCGGCCCAGATCGGTTGGGCCGCCACCAACCCACAGCGCCGGGCGCGGGTGATGTTCGAGTTCAAACGCCTTCTGGAACGAGACCTTCAGTCCCTAGCCGAGCTTTTGTCGTCCGAGCACGGCAAGGTCGTGGCCGACTCCAAAGGCGACATCCAGCGCGGGCTGGAGGTGATCGAGTTCGCCTGCGGCATCCCGCACCTGATGAAGGGCGAATACACCGCCGGGGCCGGCCCTGGGATTGATGTGTATTCCCTGCGCCAACCGCTGGGGGTTGTGGCGGGGATCACGCCGTTCAACTTCCCGGCTATGATACCGATGTGGATGTGCGGCCCGGCGATCGCCTGTGGCAATGCGTTCATCCTGAAGCCAAGCGAACGCGATCCTTCCGTGCCGGTAAGGCTGGGCGAACTGCTGATGGAGGCGGGACTGCCCGCCGGCATTTTCAATGTGCTGCATGGCGACAAGACGGCGGTCGATGCCTTGCTCGACCACAAGGACGTCAAGGCGGTCAGCTTCGTGGGCAGTTCCGACATTGCCCAACAGGTCTATGCGCGCGGCGCGGCGGCTGGAAAACGCATGCAGTGTATGGGCGGGGCCAAGAACCACGGCATTATCTTGCCCGACGCCGATTTCGACCAGGCGGTGGCCGACATCATGGGCGCGGCCTATGGCTCGGCCGGCGAGCGCTGCATGGCCCTGCCGGTCGTGGTGGCGTTGGGCGACAAGACGGCCGACATCATGCGTGAAAAGTTGATCGAGGCGATCGGCAAGCTGCGTGTGGGGATCTCGTCGGACGAGGAAGCCCACTTCGGGCCGGTCGTCAGTGCCGCACACAAGGCCCGTATAGAAGACTACATCCAGATGGGAATCGACGAGGGGGCCGACCTGGTGCTGGACGGACGCGGATTCACCTTGCCGGGCCATGAAGACGGCTTCTTCGTCGGCCCTACCCTGTTCGACCATGTGCGGCCGGACATGAAGAGCTACCAGGACGAGATTTTCGGGCCGGTGCTGCAGATAATGCGCGCCGACAGTTTCGAAGAGGCTTTAGCTTGGCCGAGCCAGCACCAATACGGCAACGGCGTAGCGATCTTCACCCGCAACGGCGACGCTGCCCGAGAATTCGCCGAACAGGTCGAGGTGGGAATGGTCGGCATCAATGTGCCCATACCCGTGCCCGTGGCCTATCATAGCTTTGGCGGCTGGAAGCGTTCTGGGTTCGGCGACCTTAACCAGTACGGCATGGACGGGGTACGGTTCTACACACGCACCAAGACCGTTACCCAACGCTGGCCCAAGGGCGGGGCCGTGACAGACCAGAGCTTCATCATCCCGACCATGCGCTAAGGCACGACTTTATGCGCGGCGCACCATTGCAGCGGGTGAATCGTCATCAGCGGCCAGCGGCGAAAAGGGGCTGTCTTCAGCCCACTTAGCTGTGCGAATTTCCGGCAGGGCTTCACCGAATTATTAGGCAGCACGGTGGTGTTGCCCGAAAAGCCACGGAGCGATCAGTCAACGCTCTCCTCCAGCGTCTAAGATTGAATCGGGCGGCGAGATTTCGTCGCCCCATATCTTATGCCGCGGCTATGAACGCCCGGCGAGGGCGTCAGCCAAGCGAAGGATCTGGCCCGTGATCCTCTAAGGTCAGACCCACGACGCGCCTGCCGAATGCGTGGCAGCGGCGCGGCGTAGGAGGGGCGATGGCCGGTAGCGGCCTTCCGGATAGGCCCGCGCCAGGGTCTCAAGCACGGCCAGCAGCCGTATCGCGCCAACAGCCTTGCCCATGGCCAGTGGGCCGCTCGAGTAGCCTGCACCTTTGATCATGGCGACATCAACGTCTGCCGCGCTCGCAACCGCCTGATGCACCACGTCAAGAGCCTCGTTGACCAGCATCGCTATCGTGCGCATCACCAGCAGGCCTGGCACATCGTCAAGCCGCGATACCGCCTTGCCCAGGGCCTGGAAAAAGCCGGCGGCCTGCGCGACGACGTCCGCCGCTGCGCCATCTGGCGCGGCTATGGCGATGCGTGAGGCGGCGGCGAAGTCAGGCGAATAATCGAACAGCACAACCGGTGTTTCATCCGTGCTGCGCTCGGTGGCGGTGCGGCCATCTGTCAGGGCCAGGGTGAGGCCTGCGAATTCGATCACCCCATCGCCAGCCGCAGTCTCGACGATAATGCCATTGGCGTTTGCAAGATCCGCCAGCGCTCTGGCCGGGCCTAGATCACCCCGCACCACGATCCGGTCAGGACGCGGGCCGGCCGGCAAGTCTTTAGCCGGCGGCGGCTTGGCACCAGCCGCATAGTCATAGAATCCGCGCCCACTCTTACGACCGAGCGCACCGCTCTCGACGAGCGCCTGCTGCACCAGCGATGGCCGATAGCGTGGATCCTGAAAGAACGCCTCGTAAACCGACTTGGTCACGGCGAAATTCACGTCATGACCAATCATATCGGTCAGTTCGAATGCGCCCATGCGGAACAGCCCACTGCCACGCATCACGGCATCCAGGGTGGCTACGTCAGAGGCCTGTTCGGCCAGCAAGCGCATCGACTCCGCATAGAACGGCCGGGCCACACGGTTGACGATGAACCCTGGCGTGGCGGCGCAGCACACCGGCGACTTGCCCCAGGCTCGCGCGGTCTCGACCAAGGTTGCAACAATGGCTGGATCGGTCGCCGAGGTGCCGATGACTTCCACCAGGGGCATCACGGGTGCGGGGTTGAAGAAGTGAAATCCGGCGAAACGGCCTGCCTGCTTCATCCCGCCGGCCAGCGCCGTTACCGACAGCGACGAGGTATTGGTGGTCAGGATGGTGCCGTCGCCGACGATCGCCTCAAGGTGACGGAACAGCGATGCCTTGATGGCCATGTCCTCGATGATCGCCTCGATGACCAGATCCGCGGGGGCTAGGCCGCTAAGGTCGGTCACGACCTCGATCCGCGAAAGTCGCCGCGCGGCCTCTGCTTCCGACAGTTTGCCGCGCGCGACCAGCGCCGCCCAGTCAGCGGCAATGCCGTCACGCCCACGCGCCGCCACGCCCTCTACAGCGTCATACAGCAGCACACGGTGGTGTACGCCGGCAGCAACAGCGGCGATTCCTGCCCCCATGCGGCCGGCGCCGATGACAGCGATAACAGCGCTGGGCGGTAGGGCGGAGCCGACGCCTGCCACTCTAGACTCGCTCGATCACGCAGGCGAAGCCTTGGCCAACGCCGATACACATGGTGGCAAGGCCATAACGCCCACCCCGCCGGTGCAGTTCCTCGACGGCGCTGAGCGCCATCCGAGCACCGCTCATGCCCAGCGGGTGGCCCAGGGCGATGGCACCGCCGTTGGGATTGACGTGCTCGGCGTCGTCAGCGACGCCCAACTGGCGCAGCGTTGCCAGGGCCTGGGCGGCAAAGGCTTCATTAAGCTCAATCACGTCCATCTGGCCAACGGTCAGGCCCAGGCGATGCAGCAGCTTCTCGCTGGCCGGAGCAGGGCCAATGCCCATGATGCGCGGCGGCACACCGGCCGCTCCGGCCCCAACGACCCGTGCGCGCGGTGTCAGGCCGAACCTTTTGACGGCGGCTTCTGAGGCGACGACCATCGCCGCTGCACCATCATTCAGGCCTGAGGCATTGCCGGCGGTCACAGTGCCAGTTGGCTTCATAACGGGCCTTAGCGCGGCGAGCGCTTCGAGCGTGGTGGCGCGAGGATGTTCGTCCACGTTCACCTGGATCGGAGCGCCTTTCTTCTGCGGAATCTCCACAGCAACGATCTCGGCGGCGAAGCGGCCGCTGGCCTGGGCGGCAGCGGCGCGCTGCTGGCTGCGCAAGGCGAAGGCGTCCTGGTCTTGGCGGCTGATGTTGAAGTCTTCGGCCACATTATCGGCGGTTGCTGGCATCACATCGACGCCATACTGAGCCTCCATCTTCGGATTGACGAAGCGCCACCCGAGGGTGGTGTCGTAGAGTATCTGCGCCCGAGAAAAAGCGGACTCGGCCTTTGGCATGACGAATGGGGCGCGGCTCATGCTCTCGACCCCGCCGGCGATGACCAGATCGAGGTCGCCAGCCTTGATGGCCCGGGCAGCACCCGCCAGGGCGTCCAAGCCCGAACCGCACAGGCGATTTGTGGTCGAGCCACTGGCCGTGACCGGCAGGCCCGAAAGCAGGGCCGCCATCCGCGCGACGTTGCGGTTATCTTCGCCCGCCTGGTTGGCGCAGCCGAAAATCACGTCATCCAGATGATCCCAGTCGATACCGGGATTGCGCGCCATCAGGGCCTGAATCGGTATGGCGGCCAGGTCGTCGGCGCGAACGCTCGCTAGGGCACCACCATAACGGCCGATTGGGGTACGCACGGCGTCACAGATGAAGGCTTGGTTGGACATATCAGGGCTTATCCTTGGGTATTAAATCGGGGCGCACGTTTTTCGAGAAAGGCGCGAGCCCCTTCACGCTGGTCCGGGGTGGCAATCAGAGACAGAAACCAGCGCCGCTCGGCGGCGAGAGCCTCAGCGAGCAGGGCCCCGTCGCCCTCCTCGGCTGCCGCTTTTATGGCGCGCGCCGCGCCCGCGGGGAAGGCCGCGATCGTGGCTGCAAGCGATAATGCGCGCGGTACCACCTCTCCGTCGGGGCATGTCTCGCTGACGAGTCCCCAGTCGGCGGCCTGACGCCCGCTGATCGTTTCAGCGGCCAGGACCAGCAGCATCGCCCGCGGACGGCCAACGCGGCGGATCAAGCGCGCCAGCCCGCCGGCACCCGGCATGACGCCAACCTTGATCTCGGGTTGACCGAACAGAGCCCCTTCACCGGCGATGATGATGTCGCAGGCCATGGCAAGTTCGCAGCCACCGCCCAGCGCATAGCCGCGCACCGCCGCAATCAGTGGCTTTTCAAACCCGCGCAGCCGCTCCCAGATGAGGTGCCCCCGGCCGGCAGCCATCGACTCTGGCGTCGCCTCGGCCATAGCCCTCAAATCCGCACCCGCGACAAAGGCACGATCATCTCCGGTCAACACCGCGGCGCGCACCGAAGGGTCGGCGGCCAGGGCCTCAAGTCGCTCGCAGATCGCGTCACGCAAATCCTGGTTGAGCGCGTTGAGTGCCTGCGGCCGGTTCAGCGTCAGCAGAGCGACACCATCAGCAGGGCGGGTCAACAGAACGAGGTCATGCATCGTTGTCGTCATCATACCGATCTAACACGCGTTCGGTTTATGCCAATCCAGCGCTGCCAGCGCCTTGCGGCAGCGTCGATCCGCTGACCGAACCCGACGCAGGACAAATGCTGCTTACTTGCCCAGCACGGGCGCATGACGGGTGTCGCCAAAGCCCTCGTTAATCCAGTCCAGGATCTCCTTGCCGAAATAGTCGTCGGCCGTGTTGATATGGGCGTAGCCGCCGCCGTGGTTGTAATATTTGAGCTGCATCAGCCGAGGACAACGACCGCCATCTCGATAGCAGAGCGCGGTAAACAGCTCGCCGGTCGTCCCCGCCAGATTCAGCTGGTCGAACTCAGACTGCGCCAGCATCACCGGCACGCGGCTTTCGTTGACGTGGTTGACCACCGAGCGTGAGGGCCACAGCGCATGGTCAGCGCCGAAGTATTGGGTCACGCCGCCGGCCATGGTCGGATCATCCGGGTCCGGATGCAGGTTGTAGCGACCGCTGAGCAGGATGGCCCCAAGAACGCCCGGGCCGGTCGACGGCTGCACACGGCGATCAAAGACATAGTGCGCCACATGGCTCGCACCGGCCGAGTGGGCAAAGAGATAGATGCGGTTGGGATCGCCGCCATAGGCCTTGGCGTTCTGCTTTACCCATTTGACGACATCGCGCACGTCCTCGCCGCCGGACGGCCAATGGGAGTCCGGTGCCAGCCGATAATCGGCATTGATGGCTAGGAAGCCGTTTCGGTTGAAGAAATACATGATGTTGGCGTGCATGTTCGGGCTGACGTCGCGCGCGCTGCCGACGTAGCCGCCGCCATGGAAATAGACCAGGATCGGCATGTTGGCCTTACCCTCCGGCTGATATACATCGACCTTCTGGCGCTCGGCCTTGCCGTAGGCGAGATCCTTGGTGACCTTGACCCCGCTCTTGGGAACCCCGACCTTGAACTGCTCGCCCAGGAGTTGATCAAGATTGAGGCCATTGCCCCAGGCCTGTTCGATAAAGCGCTGTTTGACCTCAGGCCGGGGTGTCTGGGCCGACAGCTGCGCCATCGGCGACAGCGCCAAGGTCAGAACCGCGCAAAGAGCCCCGATCTGAAGCCGACGAGTCATAGAGACCTCCCTTTTATTGTCGTTGAGTGTGCGCCGCGCGGTTACCCCCGCCTATCACGCTCACCCCTGAAACTGATCGCGCCGACACCCTCGGCCGGAGCGAATTTACGTCCTAACGCGGCAGATTGCTTGATCCCATGAGGTGAGCATCCACCGCCTGAGCACATTGTCGTCCCTCGCGGATCGCCCAAACCACCAGGGACTGGCCCCGGCGCATGTCACCACAGCTGAACACCTTATCGGCCGAGGTGCGATAGTCGGCGACGTTCGCTTTGACATTGCCCCGCCCGTCGAGCTCGACGCCGCTCTGTTCCAGCAGGGCGGTGCGGGTGGGGCCGGTGAACCCCATGGCCAGCAGAACTAGATCGGCCTTCAGCTCGAATTCCGAACCGGGGATTTCCGAAAAAGCCATACGCCCATCAGGGCCAGCGCCCCATGCCAGGCGAACACATTCCAGCGCGGTGAGGCGGCCGTCGGTGCCGATCGCCCGCTTGGTCGCGACGGAAAAATCGCGCTCGGCACCCTCTTGCTGCGATGTCGACGTGCGCATCCGCAGCGGCCAGTCCGGCCAGGTCAGGGCCTTGTTCTCGTGCTCGGGCGGCTGAGGCATGATCTCGAGCTGGGTGACCGATAAAGCGCCCTGACGGTTGGAGGTGCCGATGCAGTCGCTGCCGGTATCGCCACCGCCGATGACCACGACATGTTTGCCCGCCGCGCTGATCGCGCCGTCCGGCGCCGCGACCGCTTCCGGATCGCCAGCGTTGCGCTTGTTCTGCTGCGGCAAGAACGTCATGGCGTAGTGGATACCCGCCAGCGCGCGGCCAGGAACCTCAAGGTCGCGGGCGGCTTCGGCACCACCGGCCATCACCAGCACGTCGTAATCGTCCAGCAGGCGCTGCACCGAGACGTTGACACCGATCTCCATATTGGTGCGGAAAAGCACACCCTCGGCCTCCATCTGCGCCACACGGCGATCGATGAGGGGCTTCTCCATCTTGAAGTCAGGGATGCCGTAGCGAAGCAGTCCGCCGATGCGGTCGGATTTCTCGAACACCGTGGTCGCATGTCCAGCGCGGGCCAGTTGCTGGGCGCAGGCCAGGCCGGCAGGACCAGACCCCACCACGGCCACCCGTTTGCCGGTGCCGCGCGGCGACATCTGCGGCACGATCCAGCCCTCTTCCCACCCCTTGTCGACGATGGCGCACTCAATGGTTTTGATTGTTACCGGCGCGTCGATAATGTTGAGCGTGCAGGAGGCCTCGCATGGGGCGGGGCAAACGCGGCCGGTGAACTCCGGAAAGTTGTTGGTGGAGTGCAGGTTCTCCAACGCCGTCTTCCATTGCTCCCGATAGACCAGGGTATTGAAGTCGGGGATCTGATTGTTGACCGGGCAGCCATTATGGCAAAACGGGATGCCACAATCCATGCAACGGGCTGCCTGGCCGTTCAGGGTTTCCGACGGCAGAGGACGGACGAATTCCCTCCAGTGGTGCAATCGGTCCTGCGGCTTTTCATAGCCACGATCCTGGCGGTCTGTTTCCAGGAAGCCGGTGAGCTTGCCCATAGGTATCTCCGACTCTCGGGTTTCTATTCAGCCGCGACGGCGGCAGCGGCAAGGCGCTCTGCCGCCATATCCGTCAGCGCACGGCGGTAGTCCTTGGGCATCACCTTCATGAAGGCCGGCAGGCTGGCATCCCAATTGTCCAGGATCTCGCGCGCCCTTTCGCTGCCCGTATAGAGCAGGTGGCGCTCGATCAGGATGCGCAAGCGTTCGGCGTCGAACCGCAGCATGTCGCCCATGCCGTTATTGTCCACCGCCAGCGAGCGCTGGCTGGGGCGTGTAGGATCGTCGGCGTCGCCAATTGCGGGGGTGACATAGTCCAGGTCCACCATCGCGGCGTTGCACAGCGATGCAAAGCGTCCGACGGGATCATAGACATAAGCGATGCCGCCCGACATGCCCGCTGCAAAGTTGCGCCCGGTCTCACCCAGAACCACCACGACGCCGCCAGTCATGTATTCACAACCATGGTCGCCCGTCCCCTCGACCACCGTAACGGCGCCCGAATTGCGCACCGCGAACCGCTCGCCAGCAACGCCCTGGAAATAGGCCTCACCTGCGATCGCGCCATAAAGCACCGTGTTGCCGACGATGATATTCTTCGTCGCATCCCGCGTGGAATGTTTGGGCTGGCGCACCACAACACGGCCGCCCGACAAGCCCTTGCCGACATAGTCGTTGCCGTCGCCAATCAGCTCCAGGCTAACGCCACGCGCGGCGAAGGCCCCAAAGCTCTGGCCCGCCTCGCCATGGAAGGTCAGGGCGATGGTGTCCTCTGGCAAGCCGGCATGGCCATAGGCCCGCGCCACCTCGCCCGAGAGCATGGCACCCACTGTGCGGTTGATATTGCGGATGGGATATTCGCCACGCATCGGCGCGCCGGTGGCCAGGGCATCCTTGGCATCGGCGATCAGGACGTTGTCCAGAGCCTTGCCCAGACCATGGTCCTGCCGGTCCATGTTCCAGAGGCCCTTCTGGCCCTCGGGCCGCACGGCGTGCAGGATTTTGGACAGGTCGACGCCACCCGCCTTCCAATGGTCAACCGCATCGCGCGTATCGAGCCGTTCGACTTGACCGATCATCTCCGCCATCGTCCGGAAGCCCAGCTGCGCCATGATCTCGCGCAGCTCTTCGGCGACGAAGAAGAAGTAATTGATCACGTGCTCGGGCTGGCCGGTGAATCGCGCCCGCAGCACCGGGTCCTGCGTCGCCACGCCAACCGGGCAGGTGTTCAGGTGGCACTTACGCATCATGATACAGCCCGCCGCGATCAGCGGGGCTGTGGCAAAGCCGAACTCGTCTGCGCCCAGTAGGGCAGCGATGGCCACGTCGCGGCCAGTGCGCAGACCACCGTCGGCCTGCACAGCCACGCGTGTGCGCAGGCCGTTGAGCAGCAGGGTCTGCTGGGTCTCGGCCAGGCCGATCTCCCACGGGGAGCCGGCATGGGTCAGGGAGGTCAGGGGGGAGGCACCGGTACCGCCTTCGAAACCAGAGATGGTGATATGGTCAGCGCGCGCCTTGGCCACGCCAGCCGCCACTGTGCCGACGCCAACTTCCGAGACCAGCTTCACAGAGATGCGGGCCTTGGCGTTGACGTTCTTCAGGTCGTGGATCAGCTGGGCCAAATCCTCGATCGAATAGATATCGTGGTGCGGCGGCGGCGATATCAGACCCACGCCCGGCGTCGAATGCCGCACGCGGGCAATATTGGCGTCAACCTTGTGGCCCGGCAGCTGGCCACCTTCACCCGGCTTGGCACCCTGGGCCATCTTGATCTGGATGTCGTCGGCATTGACCAGATACTCGGCGGTAACTCCAAAGCGGCCGGACGCCACCTGCTTGATCGCCGAACGCATCGAGTCGCCATTGGCCATCGGCTTGAAGCGGTCGACTTCCTCGCCCCCCTCACCCGTGTTGGACTTGCCGCCGATGCGGTTCATCGCGATGGCTAGGGTGGTGTGGGCCTCACGGCTAATGGAGCCAAAGCTCATCGCGCCGGTCGCGAAACGTTTGACGATCTGGCTCGCCGGTTCGACCTCGTCGAGGCTCAACGGCGTTTCAGCGAACTTGAATCGCATCAGGCCGCGGATGGTCAACAGGCGCTCGGACTGTTCATTAATGCCGGCGGCAAAGGCCTTGTACTCATGGGGCAGGTTGCCACGCACAGCGTGCTGCAGTCGGCTGACTGTGTCAGATGTCCAGGCGTGCGCCTCGCCTCGGATACGCACGGCGAAGGAACCGCCCACGTCCAGTTGGGTGGCGTAGATCGGGCTGTCGCCGAAGGCGTCGCTGTGGCGACGCTTGGCTTCCTGGGCAATCTGGGCCAGACCGATGCCCTCGATCGTGGTGGCGGTGCCGGTGAAATACTGCTCGATCACCTGGGAATTGAGGCCCACGGCATCGAAAATCTGCGCGCCGCAGTAGGACTGATAGGTTGAGATGCCCATCTTGGACATCACCTTCAGCATGCCCTTGCCGATGGCCTTGATGTAGTTCTTGCGCACCTCGTAGCCCGACAGGCTCAGGCCATTTCGAACCCGCAACTGCTCGATGGTTTCAAACGCCAGATAGGGATTCACAGCCTCGGCACCATAGCCGGCGAGGACACAGAAGTGATGCACTTCGCGGGCTTCGCCGGTCTCGATCACCAGGCCCGTCTGCATACGCAGGCCCTGACGGATCAGATGATGGTGCACCGCTGCCGTCGCGAGTGCAGCCGGGATTGGAATTCGCCCCTCGGACACCGCCCGATCCGACAGGATCAGGATGTTCATGTCCGCGAGAACGTTATCGGTCGCCTCGCTGCACAGTCGATCCAGCGCGGCCTTGATGCCGGCGGGGCCTTCCTCGGCGGGCCAGGTGGTGTCGAGCGTGGCGGTGCGGAAGGCCCCATCCAGCAGTTCGCTGATCGCCCGGATCTTGGCAAGGTCATCATCGGCCAGGATAGGCTGAGAGACTTCCAGCCGCTTGTGCGTACCTGCTTGGCGGCCGAGCAGGTTCGGGCGCGGCCCAATCATTGACACAAGGCTCATCACCAGTTCCTCGCGGATCGGATCGATCGGTGGATTGGTGACCTGGGCGAAGTTTTGCTTGAAGTAGTCGTAGAGCAGCTTGGGGCGCTTGGAGAGCACCGCAATCGGAATATCCTGGCCCATCGACCCGATCGGATCCTCACCCGTCACGGCCATGGGTTCGAGGAAGAATTGTAGATCTTCTTGCGTGTAGCCGAAGGCCTGCTGTCGATCGAGCAGCGGTGCCACATCCGGGCCAAGCGCTTGGTCGGTAGAAGGCGCCGACGGCAGGTCCGCCAGTTTGAACTGCGTGCGAGCCAGCCATTCAGAATAGGGTTGGGCGGCGGCAAGGGAGGCCTTGATCTCCTCATCCTCGATGATGCGGCCCTGCTCCATGTCGATCAGCAGCATCTTGCCTGGCTGCAGCCGCCATTTACGGACGACCCGCTCTTCCGGAACGGTCAGCACCCCGACCTCCGAAGCCATGATCACATTGTCCTGGTCGGTGACGATGAACCGGGCGGGACGCAAGCCGTTGCGGTCGAGCGTCGCGCCGATCTGGCGACCGTCGGTAAAGGCCACGGCAGCCGGACCATCCCACGGCTCCATCAGGGCGGCGTGATATTCGTAGAAAGCCTTGCGCTGGGGATCCATCAGCGGATTGCCGGCCCAGGCCTCTGGGATCAGCATCATGACGGCGTGGGCCAGCGGATAGCCACCCGCGACCAGCAGCTCAAGGGCGTTATCGAGGCAGGCCGTGTCAGACTGTCCGTGCGGTATCAGCGGCCACATCTTGTTGAGATCGGGACCCAGGAGGTCCGACTCGAGCGTGCGGCGGCGCGCGTTCATCCAGTTGACGTTACCGCGCACCGTATTGATCTCGCCGTTATGGGCGATGAACCGGTAGGGGTGCGCCAATTTCCACGACGGGAAGGTGTTGGTCGAAAAGCGCTGGTGCACCAACGCTAGGGCCGACACCGCCAGGGGGTTGGTGAGGTCGGTATAAAAGGTGCCCACCTGGTCGGCGAGCAACAGGCCCTTGTAAACCACGGTTCGGGTCGAGAACGATGGCATGTAGAGCTGGGTTAAGCCCGGCAGGTTCTTCTTCAGCGCCAGCTCGGCCAGCGGGTTTTGTACCTGTTTGCGGATTGTCAGCAGCTTGCGCTCGAACGCGTCCTGGTCGGCGACATCAGGACCCCGCGCCACGAAGGCCTGACGGATCACCGGCATCTGCGCCAATACGGCCTCGCCCAGGCCTGTGATGTCGATCGGCACGTCGCGCCAGCAGATCAGCGGCTGCTTCTCGACCGATAGGAAATGCTCGAACTGTCCGATGGCCACCGCGCGTGCGTCGTCTTCACGCGGCAGGAAACACATTGCCACCGCATAGTCGCCGGCGGGCGGCAGGTCGTAGCCCGCACCTGTCGCCCAGTTGCGATACAGGTCGTCAGGAATCTGGATCAGTATACCCGCGCCGTCGCCCACCAGCGGATCAGCCCCCACGGCACCGCGGTGGTCGAGGTTGACCAGGATCTTCAAACCATCGCCGATGACCTCATGGGATTTACGCCCCTTGATGTTGGCAACGAAGCCTACGCCGCACGAGTCGTGCTCGTTACGCGGATCGTAAAGGCCCTGTTGTTCCGGAGCGTCCAAAGAGTTTCTCCCATCGTCGTCAGATCGGCCCCCCGGCCGCCGTACCGACTTGGCAGGGACGACCGGTTTGGAAAAATATTTCAAGCTCTAATCGCGGATATCGCTAGCCTTCGGAGCGCAACATTACGCCAGCGCTCGGGTGCCTTGCAAATCTGGCCTTACTACCGTCAAAAACGACGATATTTTGCTGGTGAACCGCACAACTGTTCAACCAAGATGGACTCAGGCCTTGCCTCCAGTTCATATTCCGGGTCTTAAAATGGCCTGTTCGTTGAGGGTTGGTGCCGGGTAGAAGCGGCGGCGATGAAGAAGAAGAGTTTGAATTGAACATGACTATTGCGACGGCCCTAAAGAGCACCATCCTGTCCGCCGCCCTTGCCGTTTTCAGCCTCTCCGAGGCCCAGGCTGCGACCAAGGCTCCGCCGAAACTGGCGGGCGATGCCGTCGCCGGCGCAGCCGCCTTCAAAATCCGCTGCGTGGTTTGCCACGGCATCAAGGCCGACGGTGGGCCGATTGCGCCCAGCCTAATTGGCGTCTTCGGCCGCAAGGCGGCTACGACCAGCTTCGCCAACTACTCTGATGCGCTAAAGGACAAGGGTTTGACCTGGACCGCCGCCAATCTCGACAAGTGGCTGACCAATCCCTCCGCCATTGCGCCGGGTACGGTGATGTCGGCTGCCGTGCCGACCAAACTGGACCGGGATAACCTGATCGCCTACCTGGCGACCCTGAAATAAACTGAAAATCCGGCTGAGCGTTCAGGCGGCAAGGCTACCGCGCCTAGGAGACCTTTGCGTCGCCTAGACTGCTGCCTTGGCCGGAGCCGGCGGGCGATGAGCGACCAACTTCGGCAGCACAACCATGATGGCGATGACGGCGAGCCAAGCGAACAGCGGAATGCCGGCTGAGCCAAGCTCAAAAGCAAAACGCC
>Ga0209296_1001612_pt1 | contig 17027 bp, 22 predicted proteins | sample S_130206_EF_Meta_FD_187319 | JGI IMG/M metagenome (GOLD analysis project Ga0209296, IMG submission 187319) | Freshwater microbial communities from Lake Simoncouche, Canada to study carbon cycling - S_130206_EF_MetaG (SPAdes) (version 2) | ecosystem: Environmental > Aquatic > Freshwater > Lake ...
TTGAGCGATAGCGTTTTACTATCATTGAGGCTTTTTCATAGCCGTATTTATTATTTAGGATTTGGCATTGACGGATAGTCAACGCATATGTACGAGGTGCATATCCTGCAGCCTCTAAGCCAAACTCCATGGCTATGTCCTTGCGGATTTCGTTATAGTGAGTCATTAGTGACTCCTTTCGTTTATTCGTTAGCCTTATGCTAACTTTTCCTTGCCTAGATTATTTGCTTATCTTATTTGATAAGGCTCACTAGGATTTTTTTCTTACTATGTAAGTTTAGCAGATAAATCTCGTACTGTCTAGTATACTGAGGGGTAGTATCACTATATGGACGCTCACGCTGTGTGAGATATATCACTTATTTGCTAGGCTCACCCTCTAGTGGAGGTTTATTTGCTAGGCTCATTGACCTGATTTATTACACTATTTTATTTTTTCTATACGAGAAGTATAACATAAAAATATCAAAAAGTCAAGTCTAAACACGGCGTGTCGTGTGTGATTTATACCACATAAGATCAGACACGCCCGAGTGCGCCGGGGCGAAAAGTTATCCACATGACGCACATCACATCCAGAATTGAGCGTGAGTTATCCACATGATGTACATCACATTTCTAAATGTCCGATTTGTACACATTACCCGTCAGTAGATGTCAGACCCCCCTGCTATAATTACATTATAAGAAAAACAAGCGGTAAAGAAATCCGCTAAAGAAAGGTGGTCTAAAATGACTACACTAAATACAATAGTATGCAAAGAGCATACACCTCATGTCCGTGCTATCTCCGAGGTAGCAGATACCGAATACACTTTCTGCGAAGTGTGTGAAAACAATATCGAAAGATTTTGGTTAGAATTTGACGGAGACCGCTTAGATATGTGGTCAGATTGGATGGTGTCTAAATGACATTAGATGAATATAAGCAAATGGTTGAGGCACAACGCCTCTCCTCTCTTGCGATAGCGATGGATGCGCTACGCAAATCAAAAGCAATCCAAGAATTAGAAAGTGAGAAAAATAAATGATAGACATTACACTAACAACTATGCAGGGTAACACCCGCAAGGTAAAAGTTACATCTAAGCAAGAAGCATTAGATTTTGTAGAATTATTCAAATCTACATTACACGAAAATCAACGTGTAAAAATTACATGCGACTTGCTTGGTATAAATGGTTATGTGCAAGGCACAAAGTAAATCCAAAAAGATCTAGTGGGTGCGTTGCAATACGTGCTCACTATTTTTTTGTCATTTTATTTTTAAATATGTGTATCGTACATCTCAGAAAAATATTCAGATTTTGCCAAACCTCATTTATAAAATTTTTCAGATTTTCCAGGGGATACAAATACCAAACCACTTATCCTGATTCTCCCTATAGCCACATAGATCGGATATGAAGGTTTTATATTATAACGGTTTGTTATAGTTTAAAAGGCTCTTCTTCATAAAGGTTTTGAGTTATTTCATGCAGTATCTTCTCACGTAAACCAACAGACCTAAATCTCTGATATTTAGATTTAAGACTTTCACCTAAACCAAATATCGACTTAGTTGACATACAGGCATGAGAATAGTTTGTTAAAATTTCGGTTTGTTTGTATCTTTTCAAAACTATAGGTCTATCTGTTTTAAACTCAACATAGAACAAAGGCTCACCTTCAATAAAGTCAATCGTTCCTTTGTCTGACCAAGTTTGTATTTCAAAACTATAAGGTCTATACCATTCACCAATATTAAAATTTCCAGGGATAGTTGCACAACTCTCCATATATTTTGCTTTATGAAAAAACGGGGAAGTAAATGAAGCCTCTAGGCTCTCACTGGCAAAAAAAGAATATCCTAATCCAATCTTAAAATTTGGACCAATAGTGAGCATGGGGTCTCTTTCTGTATACATTAAAAGATTGTTTTCATATTTGCCATTTAACTCTTCTTTTCCATTAGAAAAATCAAAGTCATATCCAAACGTTGTTGGAGAACTAAATACTAGGGTTTTTTTCATTTTTAAAGCACTTGCTGGACACATAAAAAAATGATTTTTACTTTCTTTGCGTTTATTTTTTAGATAGTCGTTAAATAGGCTAATTGGTTTGGGGTATAAAAATGACCAATCTGCTTGAGGATGATAATCTACATATGGTGCCCAATATACAGTTATAGGTTTCTTACTCATATCTCACCATTTCCCAATAGGACAAGTAGCATGTTCTAACTTAGTCTTTAATTTCATAAAACAGCCACATAACTTACATTGATTTGTTTTAGCACGATAGTTCTCACAGCCAGAACATATTGCTAATCTGGCTTGCTCTAATTCTTCTGGGGATCGGGGAGAACCATTTATAAGATCCCAAGGTTTTACATTATCATCCATACAAACCATTATAGCCTATATCGGGGATATAAGCCATTCTTAGACACTATTGGGAGTGTGTCCCATAGATTGTCTAGGGGAGGTTTGTATACCCTCTATTTTCGGCTTTGTTGTATCCCGCCGAAATTTAAAGAAAAATATAATGTATAATAGAACTATTATGACAACAACCGATTGGGCACAATTTATTCTTGCTTTGCTTTCAATTGGAGCAATTATAGTTGGAGCAATCCGTTGGTATATTAAAGTCCAGGTTAAACCAATTCACGAAGCGGTATGTGATATCCGCGCCGAAACTAAAACTAACGGCGGAACTAGTATGCGTGATGAGATTAGGTCAATTAAATCAGAACAAGAAGAAGCCAAGCAACTTCGTAAAGCAACTAGTGATAAACTAGATCATCTATATGATTTATTTGTCGAATATGTGTCTCGTCCTAAATAGACTTTTCCTTATATATAATATACTTTATATCTAAAAACCTTATTTACAGTATATTCTTTTCTTTATATATTTTAAGTATACACCATCAATATCCTGGCCTATTGGGATAAAACGGACATTTGGTAATTATCTAATATAACAATCTTATAACAATTTAATATTATAACTTTTTGTTATTTAAATCATTAATAACCTGGATCTTAAATAATGAGATATAATCTTAATGCTAGCACCCAGGTTGCTACCCCCACCCCACTGCACTTGGGTGTCTAGCCTTATTTTATGGTATAATCAATGATATGTGCTCACCTACAATAGAACGATTCGGGGCTACCCCAGCAAATATACAATGGACTGTTGTTCGTGGTGACTATGCTTCGTTTACAGTTTCATTTCTTGAAAATGACGAAGTTACAGAATTTGACACTGTTGGATGGGCTTTCGCAGCCACAGCCTATGATCCAACTACAGATATTTTAGATGAACTAGATGTTGAAGTAGATGGTTCAGTTGTTACCGTTATTGCTCCCGCTTCAGTTACAGAAAACTGGGGAGTTAAATACAAGTCTGTAGTTGCTGAGTTATCATTTGATCTTCAAGTGATAGTTCCAGACGGAACATCAACAATGACCTGGACACCAGTAATAGGAACAATATGCGTACTCGGAGATGTGTCTCCAACAAATACAAGAAACACTTTGGGTGGGGTATCTTAAATGATAATTAAAGTTAAAGATGCTAATGCAAAACTTCCACCACTAATCAAAGTAAATGGTACTATTTTTAAAGTAAAGAAATAACAAATGGCCATATCTAAAAATATGGATGCTCCAAAAGCAAGATATGCTGAAGCAATAAAATCAACCAAAATCGAAGAATCTAATAACACTGAATACATTGCCGTTCCAGGAATTCAAGGAGAACGAGGAGATGTAGGTCCAGCAGGACCACCAGGCCCAGAAGGTCCAAGAGGCGAAAGAGGCATTCCAGGCAAAGATGGTAAGGATGGCCCACAAGGACCACAAGGACCCAAAGGTGATGCTGGTCGTGGCGGGGGACAAGGTTATGAAAGTCCATCAGGTCAATATCCAGGATGGGCATATTATGAAAACAAAAATAAAAAACCATTATTTCTAGGACCCGATAGAGGCGATGATGGATGGGTAAATATTTTAATGGATGATGATATAGACAATAATATTTTAAGGTTTCTTCCAGAAGGCTCAGTATCTCTTTGGAATTCAGTTACTCAAAGAATTAATTTTAAACAATTAAAAGTTGGGGCTAGAGTAGATATTAGATATGATATAGCATTAACTACCGACACAAATAGTACAGAAGCATGGATTAGAACATATATTCCAAAAGTAGAGTCTCCAACTGGATATATAGGAATGTTGAAATATAAGTACCCATACGAAATGTCAGTTAACCAAACCCTATATGTTGACTTATCAAAGATCAAATCTGAAGGCGGGATTATTCAAGCCAGGGCAGATAATGAAAGTACAATCATGCTTAAGGGCATGTATATATCTGTATCTTAATATATGTTATAATGTGTTTATAGTTTAGGTTCCTAACTTACCAAACAAGGAGTAAATAGTGCCTATTTCAATATTTCCAGAAGCAGCAGCAGCATCTTCGTCAGGATCGTCTGCCTATGCATTCACGAATCCATCAGCACACATAAAATATACTTCTACTCAATCTTTTGAGGCTGGAGTTTATACAATTACTTGCCCTTCAGCAAGTGTTTCAACTGTTAATTTTTATAATCAGTCTTCTATAATACTTACAACTGTAACAGTATCTGGAACAGTGTCTGTAAATCTTGCATCTGCTGCAACAGGAGTTTATATATCAAACACTGCAGATGCTTCAGTTACAACAATCACAAAAACGGCTAGTGCATTATCTGGAACGTCTTTAAGTGGAACCTTAGATACAATCACAACCTCTGGTACTTATAATCAAACAGGAAAACTTTATGTTGTTGCAATTGGTGGTGGTGGCAATGGAAACCAGGCTGGATATAATACAGGTGGTGGCGGTGGCCAAGGCGGAGCATCATCTTCATATTTTGGATATGCAAATACTGCAACAACTGTAACTGTTGGTGCAGCAGGTGGTACAACTAATTTTGGAAATTATGCAACCGCCGCAGGTGGTGCTAACGGTGCTGCTGGAGTTGGTGCTGGAACAATAAGTAATTTAGCAAACTCAGTTAAAGTAGGAACTAATGGCGGCGGTGGTGCAGGTGGTGCAAGAGTTGATTATAGTAGAAATAACCCTGCTGGCGGTGGCGGAGGCTCTGGTTCTGGAATAGGAACTGGTGGTGCTGGTGGCAACGCTTCTGGATTTGGATCTAATGCAGGAAGTTCAGGAACTGGCTACGGTGCTGGAGGCGGCGGCGGCGGTGCTTATTATTGGAGTCAAAATGGTGATAGTTATGACGCTGGCGGTGGATCAGGTACACAAGGTGTAGTTTACGTTTTAAGAGGATTTTAGCAAATAGCCAAAATTATAATTGCGTAATAGTACTTTCTTTGCTATACTATAACTATGAAAAATATAATTTTTACAAATACTTCGGGGTACAAAGATCTACTAAAACCAATACCAGCATATACAATGGTTCCAGAATGGTATAAACAAACAGAGTCTTATATCGGTGGAGAAAAGAAACCAGGCGGTAATGGTGGAACCAAGGCTACTATTAAACGGTGTATGCCTATATTTGATGCAATAACAGCAGGTTATTTAATTCTATCTCCCGCCGATGTTTGGGTATCTCTTAAAGAAGCAACTGCAGTTGATGCAAAAACTGGAGAGCCTGTTGAGGGTGAGGCTACAAAAATAATGCAACACTTTGAGTGGTCAAGTTTTGGACTTATTTCTTTTCACCCAATTGAGCAAGCAGCGCTGCACCCAGCAAAAAATGAACATGCTTATCCAAAATGGATTAATTATTGGTCTATTAAAACACCAAAAGGGTACTCGGTTCAAATCACACAACCAATGCATAGAGAGTCAATTTTTACAATTATGCCTGGAATTGTAGATACAGATAAATATACTGCTCCAATTAATTTTCCCATGGTTATAAATGATCCTAATTTTGAAGGGCTTATTCCAAAAGGAACCCCCATAGCGCAAGTTATTCCATTTAAAAGAGAATCTTGGCAAATGGAAATTGGTAAAGATTCCGATATTATTAATCAGGCTAATATAACTGTTGAACTGCAAACCAAACTTTTTGACCGTTATAAAGGCATGTTTAGGACTAATAAAGAGTATAAATAATGTTATAATATAGTTATTCTATCTTAGGAGTAACTAATGGCTCAAGCAGTCTTTCCAGTACCATCAACATCAACAACAAGTTTAAGTACACTTGTTAATACAATTACAGCAACTTCTGCTGCTACAATATACAAGGCTACCGTAAGTATGGCACCTGCAGTTTATACAATTACAGTACCAGCAGGAACAATGACAATTACCTTTATTGCTACAGATAGATCTACTTCTTATACATACACCAACTCTGTTACTACCGCTGTTACTTCTAACATTGCTTTTAACGTAGATACAATTGTTTATAGACACAGTGCTAATACTGGATCTGCAACAATTCAAGCAACAGGAAGCCCTGTTTCAATGACAGCAACAGGAATTCTTGATACTTTAACAACTTCACAGGCATATGATAGGTCTGGTAAATATGTATATGTTTGTGCAGTTGGTGGTGGCGCTGGTGGCGGTGCAGGATGGGGAAACGGTTATGGAAGTTTTGGTGCTGCAGGAGGAACAAGTGGTGGTGTAACAAATTCAGAATTTTTTATGACAGCACCCGTCAATATTACAATTGGTTCACAAGGAAATGGTGGAAATACAGGAGGAGCAAACGGCAATTCTGGTGGTACAACAAATTTTGGAAACTCAGTTTCTGCAGCAGGCGGTGCTGGTGGTGGTGCTGGACAAGGAAATAATGGCGGAAGTCCTGGAAGTCCAACAGCCCCATCGGGTGGCGGTAATGCTGGCGCAAATGGTGGTAACGGAGGTGCTTCTGGTTCTGCGGCTTCATGGGTAAAAACAGGAACAACTGGAGGCGGTGGCGGTGGAGGTTATCAAAATGGCGCAGGTGGCAATGGAGGAGGTTCTGGAGGTATAGGAACTGGTGGTAAAGGTGGAGATGGCGCTGGCTCGGGAAGTGGTCCTGCTGTTGCAGGCAGCGGTTATGGTGCTGGCGGTGGCGGTGGATCATCATGGAACAATACTCTACAACCAGGAGCAGCAGGAACTCAAGGAGTAGTTTACGTAGTTTATACTTCATAAAATAAAATGCGGTATAATATAGACAAGATAGTTAAACCTATCATTACTAAACAAGGAGTAAATAATGGCAAATTATGCGGTAATTGATAACGAGACAGTTATTAACACAATCGTTGCAGACTCACTAGAAGTCGCACAAGAAGTTACAGGAAAGACCTGTATTGAATATACAGATGAAGCCCCACTAGGAATTAACTGGTATTGGGATGCTACAGCAGATGCTTACATCATGCCAGCACCATATGCTTCATGGGTATATAATTATGAATTAAAGGTTTGGGAAGCACCAACACCTATGCCAACACCAGAAGAAGGTCAATCCTATAACTGGAACGAAGCAACAACATCTTGGGATCTAGTTAGTCTAGAAGCATAAAATGGCACAAGCAATATTTCCACAGCCAGGAAGCACAACACCACCAGTACAACTGCAGCATACTGTTAATTCAACAGGCAACGTAACAACAAACAATGGAGCAGGTGTAATGGGCTATGCCCTTGTTTTTGGTGGTGGTGCAGCAGGTGGCGCAGGAACAAGTGCTAGTATAAATGTAGGAATTGGTGGCCAAGGCGGCGCAGGAGCAATTGGAGTTTTTTCACAATTTATTACAAATACATCAACTATTCCAGTAGTTATTGGTGCAGGAGGAAGTGCTAATCTTGGAGCAGGGGGAACAAGTTCTGTTGCTGGATGGGTAGTTGGACGTGGAGCAAGCAATAATCTTTCATATACTATAGGCTCTGCTGGAGGAAACGGAGGCGGTGGCGCAAACGTATCTGGAACATCTAATACAGGAGAAAGTGCGGGAGGAGCAAACAACTTTATTCTTTCAGCAGGTGGTGGTGGTGGTGGACCAAGTAATTCATATGCAGGATCTTACTCAGCAGGTGCAGGAGGAACTAGCAATGGTTTAGGTGGTACAGGAGGAGCAGGAGGAAATCCTGGATCTCCAGGTGGCGCAGGCGGCGGCGGAGGTGGCGGAGGTTATGCAACTCAAAACAATGCAAATAACGTTGCTGGTGGTTCACAATCTGCTGGCGGCGCAGGCGGCGCAGGAAAAGTTTATATTTATTATTAAAAATAGTGTATAATTAGAAAATACGTGATCCTACGATAAAAGCGGGGACACGGCTAAAGAAGAGGTAATACAAATGGCAACAACAACTAAGGCTCTTGCTAGAACAGCAGCAGCAACATCATCAACAACACTTTATACAGTTCCAGCATCAACTACTGCTGTAATCACAAATATTGCGGTTACAAATACAGCAGCAACTGCAGGAACATTTACAATTAAACTTGATGCAGTAGATCTAGTATCAGGTGCAGCAATCGCTGCAAATACAACAGCATTTTTTGATCTAAAACAAGTTCTTGCAACAACTAAGGTTATTGCAGGATCTGCATCAGCAACAACTGTAAACTTCCACATCTCAGGTGTAGAAATCGCATAATTGCTTTAATTAAAAGTACCCCAGCCTTTATGGTTTGGGGTATTTTTATTTAAAAATAGTGTATAATATGACTATACACATAAGGAGTAACTAATGGCTTTAAATGTTTTTCCAGAAGCCGCATCAGGCTCATCTTCACCAAGCACAATTGCTCAAACAGTTGTGGCGGCTAGTGCTAACACTATGTATGGTGCAAATGTAACACTGACGATAGGAACATACACCATAACATGCGTAAGTTCAACAAATGTTGAAGTAACATTTTGGTCTGGTTCAACATTAATAACAACAGCAACAACTGTTTCAGGAACTGTTTCTGTAAATCTTGCAACTGAAGCAACAAGAGTTACTTATTGGACAAACACTGGTTCAGCCATTGTTATTAATATTCAGTTAACTGGAAATGCTTTAACATATGCAGCAAGTGGAACACTTGAAACAATCACAACCTCACAATCACCTTACACACGAACAGGTAGAGCATACGTTGTAGTTGTAGGTGCTGGTGGTGGTGGAGGTCCTTCTTGGGCTAATGCAAAAGGACCAGGTGGAGGTGGTTCAGGAGGAGTTGCTTCAGGAACAATTTATTTAACTGGAAATACAAATATTGTAATTGGTGCTGGTGGTAATGGTGGAACTTTTAACACCGATACTGCTCAACAAATTCAAGGAAATTCAGGCGGGGCATCTTCTATAGGAAATATTATAGCCAATGGTGGTGGAGCAGGTGGAGGCACCTGGAACACTTCTGGCGGCGGTGGCGGCGGTGCTGGAACACCAGGTGGTGGAGCAGGCGGAGCAGGATCAAACAGCACTGGCGGTGCATATAGTGCAGGTGGTTCTGCTGGTACTGCAAGTAGCGCTCCAACATATACTTTTGTTAAAAGTGGTACCACAGGCGGCGGCGGCGGCGCTGGAACAGGTGCTGGTGCAGGATCTGGAATTGGAACAGGTGGTAATGGCGGATCAACTGGATCTGGTTATGGTGCAGGTGGTGGCGGCCATGGATGGGCTATGACTTATAGTGGCTCTGGTACACAAGGCGTAGTTTACGTATTGTATAACGTTTAATATAAAAAAAATACCCCTACTAATTAAAGTAGGGGTTATTTTTTTATCTTTTAATTGTATTGGCTAGGGAACTTCTTTAGCCATCGCTGATATTGAACAGGCTTGGCATGTTTCCAAGACTTCCAATTTGTTCCACCCTCAGTCATGTGAAATACAATTTCTGCATTTTTGACGGGACTAAATAATTCAGCATTAGTATCTAAGTTAAACTTATCTCTACGGTCAGGTCCTAGATCCCCGATCATATTTATTTGGAATACCCCGTAAGAACTGTCACCAGTCTTAGCATTTCCATTGAAAGCAAAAGGTCGTCCGTTTGATTCTGCCTTAGCAACAGCCCAAGCAGTTCTTAAACCTTTTCCAGTAAAGCCTACAGCCTTTAGCATTTTAATTAAATCATAATCACTCAAACTGGAAGCATTTGCATACTTTGCCAATATTGCCTTTTTAGTTGGCTTAGAAACCAAAAAAGCCGACTTGTGGTCGGCAGGGGCAGTCAGAGTTTTATTACTCAATAAATTGTTATCAGTTGTAGTTGTTAGCGCATTAGCAGAATTACTTACAGGTGCAAGTAGTCCCACCAAAGATAGGATTCCAATCCAAGCCATCTTGTCTCTTCTCATAATATAAACCTCCTAGAAACAAAAGCACCAGTTGTCTGGTGTTACTTCCAAGTATAACAGGTTTTTGCCCCAAAAGTCAATGTTTTGATATTTTTTATTAAATTGTTATAAACCACGCATAGGAAGTGGTATAATGGTAAATACTATGGCAACTTATAGAGGACAAGGCGCATCTACTTACGACATTGGTGAAGCACCACCATTTGTTAATTGGACAATCGTAAAAGGAGATACAGCATCATTTAAGGTTTATTTAACAGATGATTCAAAAGATCCTCTAACCATTGCTGACTGGGATGTTGAGGTAGAATTTAAAAGACCTACTAATCCAATTAATCCCCAGATAATTACAGATGCTGCAACATTAATTTTTACAATTTTTCCAGAGCAAGACTTAGAAGATCTTGATGGTGAGTTTAAGGTTAATCTAACTGCCGCCCAAACTGCACAATTGCGGACTAATGATATTTTTGATATTGAAATTCGTCTTCCTCAGAATACACTTGTTTGGACAGTTGCTCAAGGGAAGATTACTCTCCTTGAGGATGTTACAAACTAATGGCTTCAGTTGTTATAAAAAGTAATACCCCAGTTTTTACAACAGACATTCAAAGAGTTTCCTTTCCAAGTGTAGAGATTACCCAGCAAAATCGAGGGGTAAACATAAACTCAGTACTACCATTTAGAATAAGATTTACAGCAATAAAGATACCAACGTCTATTGCTAATATCCCCGCAATTCCGCTACAGGTTATTGGTTTCTCTAACTATATACTTTAAAATATATGATATAATTCAAGCATGGCCAAATTATCAATCGCAAGCATCAAGTCTCTGTTTCAGACTGGAGACCGTCCAAGTCAAACAAACTATGAAGATTTGATTGACAGTACCTCTGCAAGATCAACAGATCTTGGTTCAGATGGCAACAATGAAGTTACAATTAACGGCATTGAAAACTCAACAATTTTTGATAACTTTTTGGCAACAGAATGGAGATCAGTAAAATACTTGATCTCAATTAAAAAGACTTCGGGTGGTGCTAACAAGTACTACGCGACAGAACTAACCATAGTTCCTGACAATACAAATGTAAACGTCAGTGAATATGGAACAGTAGACAATGATGGGAATATTGGCACCATCTCCGTGTCTAGAGCAGGAGATACAGTTTCACTAACTGTAGTTCCAGTGGGTGGGCAAACACCAATAACCCTACGCTATTTGCGTATTGGGTTAAAGGCCTAACTAAGGAGATATAAAAATGGCAACAGTAACAAAAGATTTTAGAGTAAAAGCGGGACTGGTTGTTGAGGGATCAACAGCGACCGTTGCAGGAAAAAATATTATCACAGCAGGTGTCGTTGACGCTAAAGGTGATTTGATTGTTGGTAGTGCAGACGATGCAGTTGCTCGTTTAGGCATTGGTACAAACGGTCAAGTACTTACAGCAGCATCAGGTGCTACATACGGTGTTCAGTGGTCTGACCCAGCAGCAGTTGGTTCATTCGCATCAGAAATCGTATTTGAAGGTGCAACTGCAAATGATTTCGAAACAACACTTACAGTAACAGACCCAACAGCAGACCGTACAATCACTTTTAAAGATGCTTCTGGAACAGTAGCATTTACTTCAGACATTCCTTCAAGCACTGATGGACTTTCAGAAGGTTCAACAAACAAATATTTCACAGATGAAAGAGCACAAGACGCTATTGGTAATGCAGTCGGTACAGGAATCACATATAACGATACAACTGGTGCTATCTCTGTAGATCAAACAGTAATCCAAGCACGTGTAACAAATGTAACTGATACTGAAATTGGATACCTTGACGGAGTAACTTCATCAATCCAAACACAACTTGGGAACAAGGCTGCTGCTTCAGATCTTACAACTCACACAAGTGCAACAGAAGCACACGGTGCTACTGGTGCGGTAGTTGGAACAACAAATACACAGACACTTACAAACAAGACGCTTACAAGTCCAGTAGTAACTGGTCTTACTCTTAATGACTCAAGTATTGTGTTTGAAGGTTCATCAGCAGATGCTAGTGAGACAACTGTTACAGTAACAAACCCTACAGCAGACCGCACTATTACTTTGCCAGATGCTACAGGTACTGTTGCTCTTACTTCAGACATTACAACACATGCTAACCTTACAGAAGCACACGGTGCTACTGGTGCGGTAGTTGGAACAACAAATACACAGACACTTTCTAATAAAACATTTAGCGATGCAGTAAACCTAGGTGGTTCAGGAGACTTTACATTTACTGGTACTAACAATATCGTATTTACAGCAGGTGCTGGTTCCGCCGTTAAGGTAGGGGCAAATGTTATAACAACAAAGGCTGATAAGTTAAACGTATTTGCAGCAACTTCATCATCAGAACTCGCTGGAATTATTTCAGATGAGACTGGTACTGGAGCACTTGTTTTTGCTAACACACCAACTCTCGTAACACCAAACATTGGTGCTGCAACTGGTACATCTTTGGTTCTTTCAGGGGACCTAACAGTTAATGGTACAACAACCACAATTAACTCAACAGAAATCACAGTTGACGACAAAAACCTTACACTTGGTTCAGTAGCATCTCCAACAGATGCAGGCGCTGACGGTGGTGGTATTACTCTTAAGGGTGCTACAGACAAGACCTTTAACTGGGTAGATGCAACAGATTCATGGACCTCATCAGAGCACTTAAACTTAGCATCAGGCAAAGAACTAAAGATTGCAGGAACAACTGTACTTTCTGGTTCAACACTTGGTTCTGGAATAACAGGTTCTTCACTTACATCTGTAGGAACAATCACATCTGGTACATGGAACGGTACAGCAATTGCAATTGCAAATGGTGGTACTGGTTCAACATCAGCAGGAGATGCTCGCACCGCACTTGGTCTAGCAATTGGAACAGATGTTCAAGCATATAACTCAACATTAGCAGCAGTTGCTGGTGGTACATACACTGGTGATGATAGCATCACTACAGTAGGTACAATTTCTGCAGGTACATGGAATGGTTCAACCATTGCAGTAGCAAACGGTGGTACAGGAATAACATCCTTCGGAACAGGAATTGCAACATTACTTGGAAATCCATCATCTGCAAACCTTGCAGCAGCAATCACAGACGAAACAGGAACAGGTGTTGTAGTATTCTCTAACACACCAACTCTTGTTACTCCAGTACTTGGTGCAGCAACTGCAACATCAGTAGGCTTTGCTGATACTCTTACAGGATCTGCAACTGCAACTGCTGGAACTTCAGCAACAACAATTGATACATTCTCAGCAACAACATACACTGCTGCTAAGTATGTAATTCAAATGAAGAAGGGCACTGACATTGAAGTAATTGAAATGTTGGTAGCAGTAGATGGATCAAATAACGTTTACGTAACAGAGTACGCTGATGTAATCAGTAACGCTGAACTAGGAACAACAAATGCCGTTTACTCTGCAGGAAATGTTCTTCTACAAGTTACTGCAGCAGCAGCAGATACCGCTGTTAAGGTAAGCAAGACCTACATCAAAGCATAATTAGGAAAAGAGGCTAGAAGTGGCAACTGTAAATAAAGATTTTAAGGTAAAGCACGGGTTAGATGTAACTCAAGGCGGTACTTTTGGAGGAACTGTTACAGTTGCTACTCCTACTCAAAACACACATGCAGCAACAAAACTTTATGTAGATAGCAAAGGAGCGATTGCTGCACCAGCATCAACAGCCCCAGCAACACCAGTAGATGGACAGTTGTGGTTTGATACAGTATCACGCCATGTATCAGTATATTCTACTGATCAGGCTGAATGGATTATGATTGCAACATTTTCAGATACCGCTGATCTTAGACAGCACATCCACGATACTGCAATTGATGGAACTGGACTTATTGTTTCAATATTCCAAGATGCAGGTTTCTACGACTCAATTTTTACATCAACTGAAATTGCAGGATTCTATGACTCAGAATACTGGAATAATAGTTATGACGGCGGAAGCCCACTGGATAACTTTAGTTAATTATCTGATATAATACTATAAGACACCACGAAAGAGGAGACTATAAATGGCAACAAGAATGCAACAGCGCAGAGGTACTGCTGCTCAATGGATTTCAACAAATTCTGGCAATGGCCCAATCCTCAATGCAGGTGAAATCGGATATGAGACCGATACAAATAAATTTAAAATTGGTGATGGCACAAACCATTGGGTAGATCTTGAATACTTCCTTGATGCAGCAACCCTTGGTGGAAGCATTGACGATTACATTCCATTAACACAAAAAGATGCTGCTAGTGGTGTTCCATCTCTTGATGCAAGCAAAAACCTATATGTTGCAGGAGCTTCAATTATTGTTGAAGGTGCAACAGATAACTCATATGAAACAACATTAACTGTTACAGATCCAACTGCTGATCGGACTATTACATTTCCTAATGCTACAGGAACAGTGGTTTTGGCCGACGGTAGCGGAAATGTTACAGTATCAGGAGATTTAACTGTAAGTGGTACAACTACTACTATTAATAGCACAACAATTAATGCTACAACAGGAATTATTTTTGAAGGTGCTACAGCAGATGCTTTTGAAACAACATTAACAGTCACAGATCCTACAGCGGATAGAACTGTTACATTTCAAGATGCAACAGGAACAGTTGTCCTAAGAGACTCAACAGATACTTTAACAAATAAATCAATTTCACTTGGCTCAAATACAGTTACATCAACACTTGCTCAGTTAAATACTGCAGTATCTGATGCTGATGTAGCCTCTCTTGCAGGTACAGAAACACTTACAAATAAGACTATTGCACTTGGCTCAAATACAGTATCAGGTACTATCGCACAATTCAATACAGCGGTTACTGATGCAGACCTTGCTACACTTGCTGGAACAGAAACTTTAACAAATAAAACTTTAACTTCTCCAACTTTGACAACACCAGCACTTGGTGTGGCTACTGCTACATCTGTTAATGGTACGACTATTCCTTCATCAAAGACTCTTGTTGCTACAGACTCAACAGCATATGTAGTTCCCAGTCAGACTGGTAACTCAGGGAAATACCTAACAACAGATGGAACAACATCATCTTGGGGTTCTGTTTCAGGATACTCAGCACCTACACTTGGATCAACATCAATTGCTTCAGGAGCTACTGTCACAACAATTGCGGGACTTACATTATCGGGTGCAACCCTTACTGGAACCTCTACAGTTAGCGGAACAGGTGATTTTTTAATAAGCGGAGATACAAATGTTAGAATTGTTCCAGCCGCAGGAAGCAATGCTTACGTTGGATCTTTGTCAGCAGACAATATAATTACAACTGTTGCAAATACACAGACTCTTACAAACAAGACTTTATCAGCACCAGCACTAACTGGAAATGCTACAGCAGTTAACCTGACAATTTCTGGAGATTTGACAGTAAACGGAACAACAACAAATATTAATTCAACTAGCCTTGTAGTAGAAGACAAGAATGTTGTACTTGGTGATGTTGCTACCCCTACAGATACAACTGCTGATGGTGGTGGTATAACACTTAAGGGCGCAACTGATAAGACATTTAACTGGGTAGACGCTACAGACGCTTGGACTTCATCAGAAGATATGAACCTTCTAACTGGCAAGGTTTATGAGATTGCAGGAACAACAGTTCTTTCAGGATCAACACTTGGTTCTGGAGTTACAGGTTCTTCACTTACATCTGTAGGTACACTTACTACTGGTACATGGTCTGCTACAACAATTGCTCTTAATAAAGGTGGTACTGGAGCAACAACCCAGGCTGGAGCAGCAAATGCTGTCCTTCCTTCACAAACCTCAGCAAGTGGTAAATACCTAACATCTAATGGAACTGACGTATCATGGGCAACAGTATCTTCATACTCTGCCCCAACAATTGGTTCAACATCAATTGCTTCAGGTGCAACTGTTACAACAATTGCGGGACTTGCAAAAATCAATAGTACAGCAACAGTATTTACTGATGGTAGTGGTTACGAAGTAGATCGTGATACAATGTTAATTATGGGTGCTTTGTAAAAAACAAAGTACTAACTCTAAACTAAAGATTTACACGCTCTTAATGAGCGTGTTTTTCTTTTTAAACTTGTGCTATACTTAAGACTACTTCGTAAATTAAGAAGTACTCATCTAATTTTACTTTGAAAGGTATATAAATGTCAGAAAGCGTATTTTCTTTTCGTCTATCAGAAGAATTTGTAAATAAATATCAAACCATTCCAGCACCATTTGGATTCTCAGATGCAGGATCTAACTCGTTAGGAGAGGTAACATTTATTCGCACATATTCTCGTGTTAAAGAAGATGGAACAAAGGAACGCTGGCATGAAGTATGTCGTCGTGTAATCGAGGGTATGTATTCAGTTCAAAAAAACCATGCTAAGGATAATCGCCTACCTTGGAATGATAACAAGGCTCAGAAGTCTGCACAAGAAGCCTTTCAAAGAATGTTTGAATTGAAATGGACTCCACCAGGTCGTGGTCTCTGGGCATTTGGAACTCCTATGACTATGGAGAAGCGTAACTCAGCATCCCTTCAAAATTGTGCAATGGTTTCTACAAGAGACATTGATCGTAATGATCCAGGTGCCCTTTTTGCTTGGGTAATGGATGCATTAATGTTAGGTATTGGTGTAGGGTTTGATACACTTG
>Ga0209296_1001613_pt1 | contig 17018 bp, 30 predicted proteins | sample S_130206_EF_Meta_FD_187319 | JGI IMG/M metagenome (GOLD analysis project Ga0209296, IMG submission 187319) | Freshwater microbial communities from Lake Simoncouche, Canada to study carbon cycling - S_130206_EF_MetaG (SPAdes) (version 2) | ecosystem: Environmental > Aquatic > Freshwater > Lake ...
CGATTACAGACGTGGAGATGAAATAAGACCAACACCCGTTGGCACAATCGCTGAGGCGTCCAAAATTCTGAACTTGGTTTCAGAATCCCAACCATCTTTAGTGGTTGGGTAGTTCAAAAATATGGTCTACGATATAATTCTTCGACGAGAGACTGACGAAAAATTTCTTTTTAACAATTTAGAAGACGAAACTTTATACAGAAACGCTTTAAAAAAATTATCCACAAATATTTTACGTCATTTAAAAAATCGTTCGTGGGGCAATTACCAAAAAGATTTTTTCGAATGTGTAGAAAGTATTGAAATATACCCTGCTCAATTTCTTCTTGCTATCTATGATGAAAAAGGTAATTTCTTGGATACTAAATACGAACGTACAAAAATATTGAGTGTATATGTTTATGTCACGAATGACTATCTTGATACTGCACCGAGTATGAAAACTCAAAAACAATTGTTATTTCCCATAATTGACACATTGTATTTTTATAATCTTGGTGTAATATCTATTCAAATTGACTCGGTAGTAAAAGAGGCACCAAGTGGATATTTTATTACAAATTATAAATCAGCAACCCTAAGGACTAGGCCAACAATATTAGATTTAAATCCGAAATCATTTTGATTTTGAATTGACAACAGCATTAAGTATCAATTCTCCCAAATCGTTCAATTGTTGTGTTGAGAATATATTTCGATCTAAATAACTTTTGAACTTATCGATGATTTTTTCAGTATTTGCTGGTCTTCCTCTTGATCCAAGTGGAGATGGTATTTTTGGTTCTGAATCCAAATTCATTCTTGGTCTTCCACGTCTTTTCATTTCACCAGAAATAGGTTCTGTAGTTGGGGTATCTAAAGGATTTTTACGAGGTCGACCTCTTTTTTTCATAGCAGGAATTCCTGGTTCAATTTCACTAGACATACTTGATTTAGGTGATCTTGGTGTATCTATTTCGTAATAAGGTTTAAAACCCTCTTCCAAAATTGATTTACTATCGACCTTCAACCATTCGGCCAATTTCTGTAATTGCTGTTCATTTAATTTAACTTTCATCTTAAATTTTATTAATAAATATATTTAAATAACAAATGAGTGTTTTTTTAATTTTATTTTTTTTCTTGATTGTCGGGAATGTAGGTGGTAGTTGTTATCCGAATAGTAAAAAAAAATTATTCAACTTTGGTAACACCAAGCGATGGTAATATGGTTCCAGAATCGATTTTAGTTTGATTTAAATCACTATCAACAAAGTTTAGTATCTGTTTAATGGTATTATTGTTTAGTTCTTTTTCATAACCCATTTTTGTTATTATTTTGTAACCGCCTGAAATTGGTTTTAGCGAAACAACATTAACAATTCGGTTTAATGAAGGTACTGAAAATCTGAGTTTAATCATTTTTTTGTCTTTGTTTTCTAAAAAAATTGACCCATCTCCGTTTATTTGAATTTTCCTACCCAAAAGTTGTAGATTACTTTGTTCATGAATGAATTGTGGTTTGATCAACGTGTTCATATTTTCTTTGTTCTCTTCAGAAATTAGATCCATAACTTGCCTAATCCTTTTTAATTCGTTCAATACTTCCATTGTTTATAAATACTCTTAAACTGAAAAACCCCTCACATTGGAGGGGTTTTCTTCTTATTGGGGTGTATTACTTTTTTTTATCGAATACTGACCAAATAGTTCCGATGAATGTAATTACAGCACCTGTAACTTCTTGAACCATCGTTTCATCAACAAGTCCTTTCATGAGTAAAAGACCTCCAACGAATGTGAGACCATGTCTTACGATCCCCATTAATTGTTCTTTTGATAATTTCATATTTTTTTGGTTTAACGGATTATGATTTGTAAGCGCTAACAATCATTCATAAATATCATTCAATCGGAAAGAACTCCCAACCTTTGAATCCGTAAATTACACCATACTCATCAACCATAATTTTCATTTTCTCGGCTAATCTTTTAGCTTCAAAATCATTTTTTAGTTTACCAGTCACAGCTTCTCCTTCTTTAGGTTCGTCAATACGTTCAACTACATAGTAATAACCTTCGACGGGTTTGTCATTGATAAGTCTTACACTAAAATATTTTTCATTAGGTTCTGAAGAGTCTGACTCGTAAATATCCCAGCCTTGTCTTCGGGCTTCTTCACCATGAGTCTCCTGAAACCACTCAACAAAATCTCTTACATTATCAAAATCATAGAAAATTTTTTCAAAATCGGATAAATTCCCTTGTTTATTAACAAAACTATCTTCAAAAATATTTTTGTTTTTTAACTGAGCATACAATTCAAAATTTACAATAGATTCATTCATTTTTGTGTGACCGATATAGTCGTATAATTTGGATAATTTTTTAATCATTTTCATTGATACAATCTTAAACAATTTTTCCGTTTTGTCCAAAAATTTATTTGGATCTGACATAAGTTTATCCAACTTATTCTTAACAAATTTTTCGTAAATTTCACGTTTTTCTCCTTTAAAAACACCAAACATTCGTTCAATAGAATCATCGGCTAAAAAATGTGTGAAACTTTCTATATTACGGTTTCTAAAAGCTTTAACCCATAATTCAATCATGGCGTTAACCAATTCATCATCATTTTGATAATCATCGAGGTTTTTGCCGACACCTTCCAAAATTTCTTTTATTTCATCAATATAATTGTACAAACTTTTTTTAAACTTTTCTTTGGAAAACTGTGATATTTTTTGTAGTCTTAGATAGGTTTTATTGGATAAAAAGAAATCCAAAAATTTGCTCTTATCAATGTCTTGTAAAATCATTTGTGTGGCGATTTCAGAAGGTCTCACCAATGATTCAATATTTGAGATATAATACAGATTAAACGCCAACCTCTGAAGAGGTTTTATCGATCCCATCATTTTTTTAGCCGCTTGATAGGATATTAATTTTCTAGAATTAATTCCTTTCGACTTATAGTCATCATATAAATGTTTTAATTCATGAGATATTGATGAAATTGACGATTTATAATTTTCGAATAAAAATATTTTGAGGTCTGTCACGTCCCAATTTTCAGGAACCGCTATCTCTACTCCTAAATTGACTGATCCTACTTCTAACTTATTGTTAATTTTTAGTTTTTTATCTTCGATTTTAGTTCTAATTTTACCTTTTTGAGTCCATTCTAAAATTTTTGGTGAATCAACTTTATCTGTTACAAATAATTTTACATCAAAATTTATATTATCTAAATTCATATCACCAATCTGTGCTGGTGGGTTCAATTTAAAGTTTAAAGTATAATCAGTTTGTGATTCGTTGAGTTCATCCTCCAAATGTCTTATAAACCCTTCGTATACTTTAACGGACGCTTGGTATAGTCCATCTGGTACACCTAATCTTTCATTGAGTATTTTTTTCATATTAATTTTTTCTTTTAACCCAAGCAATTCTTAATAAATGAGCTGGTGTTGCTTGAACATTACCTCCAACATTATGTAACACAATTGGTACATTGTCCACAATGACCATTACTCTACCAACATGCGTGTTCATCGCCCACAAATTATTTTGATTCCTATTTTTATCACTCAAAAAACCTTCGTAAAATGCCTCCTCATGATGGGAAGATGGTGGATAAAATATACCAACTAAATCTCCATTTTGTAGAGGAATATTTGGTCTAGATGGTACAATACCATTTACAAATTGTGCAACTTTGTCTTTATATGGACCATTTTGAACACCACCTCCTTTTTGATTTATAGTATTCCACATTTGTTGAGCGTATTTAATTTTTTCAGGGGGAATGTTGTTGAATGCGGAATAGACTATCTTACCAGGACCTTGTTTATAGGTTGTCCAAGCTTTACCGATATAATTCAAATCGTCGGAAATATCATTAATGAATTGTGCACAATTTTCATCGTTTGGTTTACAAATTCTGTTGGTAGAACTATCGGTACTAATCTCTGAAAAATCAATTTGTTTCTTGAATTCAGGATTCATTTGAGGATGAACAGCAATTTTTGGTTTTTCAATACCCAAAGTCCTTTTTATTTTTTTAAATAAGTTTTGTTCATTCAAAACCTTGTTGATTATATCAACCAATTCAGATTCAGTTAACTTGATTATTTTTTTCATTATTGATAAATATAAATTAGGCGTAAAAGTTGTTCATACGAAAAATGTAATTATATTTGTAAAATAAAATAATGAAGAATGATAATCAGTTTTTTCACTAAAGTCTTTTTGATTTCGATTATGATCGGGTCAACCCCGATTTTTCCAGAAGCTTCTAAAATTTTACAACACTATTGTTTTGGTCAAGGTGAAAAATTGATTTTAAATTCTAATTATTTTTCAAAATCTCCAGTAATAGTTAGTAATTTGGAAAAAATGCGAATTAATGAAACTAGAATTATTAAATTCAATCAAAGTGATGATTGGAGATTATCTTACGCTATCAATGGTTTTCATATGACCAAAAAAAAGAATAAAGTTATAATCAAACAATACATAAAATTCGACCATTCTGGTCGTGTTTTTACCTATTTAAATTTTGGAATCTTCGAATTGAAAATATATGATAATATTGTTCACGTCTTTAATTGTAAACCTTTTTGGGTATATTCAGAGTTTGAAATTTAATTTTTTTTAATTTTAAGAGTTACAGGAAATCCATCATAACCTGACGCTTGTTTGAATGATGCCAACTCCTCTACTCCCTGGACTAAGTTAAAATTACATATTTTTTTGAGCGCGGTTAAAATTGTCGAAGGTATATTTTTAAAATTGTAAGCATTTGGGTTATTTTTGAAATTATTAAAATCATACATATCCGTCAAAACATAAAAACCATTAGATTCCATTACTTGTGCATTTCCAAGACTATAAGCGATTTGTTTTGGTATGTCAACTGAAAAGTGAGTCTCGTCTCCCTTTTTCATTTTTTCAAAGGAAACATTATCTTTATAAAAATCTATATTACCTTTACAGTTGATCTTATTTAAACAAAAATTATTAACTTTTTTTGTAATATAATTAATTTCTTCTTTGGTAAAATCTTTGTTAGTAGCAGCACCAGTTCTTCCCGCTAAAAAAAATAAAAACATTCTTAAATGTACAGGTATCATATACGAAATTCTATTTAAGAAAGTAGGTGTCAGGATAGATTCAGGACTATTACATTGTTCTTTATCGTATGTGGTAGTCGGTGTTTTGGATGTTCCTGTACTTGTCTTGATAGTTTGTCCTTTTTGTAACATTCTTATTTGATCATTACTCAATGGACTTACACCTAATTTTGTGGCGGTATTTGTACCTACAATCCCATCTGGTGTTAAATTATTTTTTCTTTGAAAGTCAATTATTGCATTTCGAGTCATTTTTCCATAAACACCATCAATTCCATCTCTATTTGGCCCTGAAGTACCCAAATTATATCCCAAACTCTTAAGTTTTGTTTGAATAGTGGTAATGTTTTTTGCACTTTGGGTATTTTGTGTACGTGATATTATATCTTGACCGAAATTGGAAGGTATTGGTCTTCCTAAACCTTGTTCTGATAATACTTTATTAATTATTTTCAGTAAATCAGATTCGTCTAATTTAATTATTTTTTTCATGCTTTTTTTTTGTATAAATACTTTTAATTGTATTTTCATTAATTTGGAAGATCATATCAGTAAATATTCGAACTATTTAGTTTTGACGGGTGAATATTTAAATATCTTGTCGTATATTTGTCGTACAAAAAAAATAAACTATGGACATACGACAAGCTAATCTGACGGCAATCGAATTGATGGATAAATATGGGTTGTTGGATAAAGGTTGGTGTTTCAAATTTGATAATGCAAAAGTCAGATTTGGGTGTTGTAATTATACGGACAAAGTAATTACACTCTCACGACCTCTATGTAAGTTGAATTCAAAAGAAAAGGTTGTTGACACTATTTTACACGAAATAGCCCATGCTCTTTGTCCTGGACAACATCACAACCATGTTTGGCGAAGGAAAGCTATCGAGATTGGTTGTTCCGGAAATCGTTGCTATAGTGCGACTGAGGTGGTTCAACCAAAACTTAAATACACCGCGGTTTGTAAAGGTTGTAATACCGAGTTTAACAGAACCCGTGTTGTTCGGAAGAATTCTTCTTGCGGAAAGTGTTCAAATGGTGCTTACAATGAGAATTTCAAGTTGTTTTTCAAACAAAATTACTGATACAAATCAAATATGATTACAGTTCTTCGAAATCGGTATACTCTTTGTAATCCGTAATATTATCTTCATTATTCGTGTACTTTCTGAAATAATCAAGGTCCATACCATATGATAGGCCCATCATGTCCTCTAGATAATTTTGGAATACCTTCTGATAATTTTTTTCGGGTATACCCAATGATGCCATATGTTTTCTGATCCTTGATGGTATTTCTAGTGTGATTCGATAAGATAATGAATTATTTTGTATTTCTGGTTGCTCTTTTACAACTCGTCTCTCCAAAATTTGATTGGATTTTTTGATATGTTCAATTTTCCTGAAATTAGTTTTCATTTTTTAATTTTTAATAACGTCCTGTAATATAAATATACAGGACTTCGGGAATTTTAGTACAAACTGTTTCATTACCATCAAAATCGGTACAAGGGATCTCAGGAAGATTATTGACATAGGATCTAATTTCACGTGGAGCGATAAATTTACCACGTTTATCTTTACGTAACAATTTATCAATTAATGGTTCACGTAAATACAATTTATTCCTATCGTAGTACTCTTTAAGAATAATGTTCAGATAATTTTTTGAACTCGTACTCAAGGATTCATTTTTATTTTTCTTGGTTTGATCTAAACTAGGTCTAATAAAAAAAGGTTTGTGTCGCAAAATATAATCCACCGCATCATCGAATTCGTTTTCTTCGAAAAGTTTATTTTCAAGAATACCATTATGGTTTTTGAATATCTCTATTTGATCGCTCCCTAAAAATTCAATTAAAAAATAAAATTCATCCACCCAAGTATCTACTTCCCAACTTCTATCTGACATATGTGATAGTATAATACCATTTTTGGTTAATTCTGTCATTAGCACCGAACGTACATCTATAGGAGGATCGTCCTGATAATCGTTTGTATCAGGTTCTGAGGGTTCACTATAATCTCTATATTGGTTATAAGTCATTAAAGGTTCTCCAGCAGAATTAAACGGCTGTTCATTTAAATACAAATTTTTGGTTGAGACTATGTGCATTTCTAAAATTCTGTCTCTGTCAGTATCCGAAATGTAACTAAGTTTTTTATCAATCATATCAATAAATATCATTGATTGAAAGAATATTTGATGATTTAACTTATCATGGTATTTCCTTGACAAATGGGTCACATTAATCCAATACTATATTTTTTTACAATTCAATTTGAATTCAACTTGAACAATTCCACATTTCCAACTTTAACGTAGTAATAAAAAAGATCTTTGATTTGTGAATGATCTGTAATTCCTTTTTCTTGGACTATTTTTCTAAATGTTTCTATAAATTTGATAAAATAAGTGAGAGGTGTGTTTTTGTACCTTGGTATAATAGATTGTACCTCATTTTGAGATAACAATCCAACTTTCTGAAATTCTCGTAATTTTCTAATCGCAAACTCGTCGGCAATATCCTCAATATATTTCATAAAATTTGCTGATTCTACTATTGGTTGTTCATTGAAATACATCAACCATTTTTTTGTTTGACCATATTTTTTAAATTGATATGCATGTGCAAGTTCATGAAAAACGACGTATAAAAAGCTGACAAAGGAATATTTCAACACAGAAGAATCTATAATTACTCTATCGTCCAAAGCAATTCCCAATGCGTGTTTAATCGGCATAAACTCAATTTCATCGACTCCTGAATTTTTAAGATACCTTTCGATTTCTTCTATGTATTGTTGAGCCTCAGGGTTTTTTTCTATAATTATGTTGAGTAAATTTTTCATCGAACGTCGTCTATAAATATCACACCAAAAATAATTTGATTCATTAACGATTATGCCTTATCTTTACTTAAAGAAATAATTCTATTATGGAAAAAAAATTAAAATTAGGCGATGGATATATTGGAGGAGTTTGTGCTGGTCTCGGAACCTGGTCAGGTTTGCCTCCGATTTTATGGAGGGTTGCATTTCTTTTCATTTTTCCCTACGCCTTTTGGATTTACATCATTTTATGGATCTTTCTCGAAAGAAATTTTTAAAATTAAAAATATGAAAAAGAAAAATGTTAAAAAAACAGATGAAGAAATTAGTGATGAAATTAAACAAGCACTTTTTGATGAAATAAATAACACAATTAATGATGAAATAATTAAATCGTTGAAAACTGGTAAGAAAAGTGATTGTTTAATTCCTATGAAAAAATCAAAACAATAATTTAATTAACTATAACGTCCTCAAATATGAGTAGTAAATTTTTCTATTGAGATTTGGAAAATCAAAATTTATTACTTATATTTGCTGTTAGAAATAGTTAGACATAATTGTTTCTAACGGTTACAGATATATGTAGTTTTAACACAAAATTTAATAAAATGAAAGAAGATAAAAATTTAGAACAAAACTTGGATAAGAGTAATGAAAAATTACATATATCTGATGTTATCGGTAGTGTCGATTCTAAAATTGATTTGGTGGGAAAGAAAGGAAAAGAACTTTGGTATCCAACATATGCACCACACATTATACTTGGTACAAATAAATCAATTTTGGACGAAATATACTTGAAACATCCAGATTTAATACATTACCGATAACGGTTGGGTATATGTGAAGTACCTAACTACAAAACCTAATAATTAGTATAAACTTTATAAGGTATTTCACATATACCTTGTTATAAACTGTAAAAATTATGGCACGAATTTTAATTAAAGTAGAAAAAGACGATGTTAAAACATCAAAGTTAGGAAATAATATTATGGTTCAATGTGACAATAACATTGACTTAATATTTACACTAGAAGCATTGCAAGAACTTATAGACGATTATAATAATATTATTTCCGATAAAAAACCAGAGGAATAATTTTTTATTGTTTATAACTACCGCATATACGTAACTAAATATAACTAGTTATTTAATAGTCGGTTAGATTCAAATGATCTAAAAAATTATAAAGATTTGAAAAAAAAGTTTATACATTCTACTCATCCAAATCCATCAAAATCTCAATCAAATGATCAATAACTTAGATCTAATCAAACCACTTTTGAACTTTGAAAATGAGGGTGATTTCTATATGCTATATGTATTCAAGCGTAAGAAAGATCAACCCGAGAGTGAAAGAGACAATCATCAATCGGTTCGCACCGTCAAAACATATTGTATCGAAAGTATTGATCACTTAGAAAAAAGATACGATGAAGTCAAACAACTTTGCGAAATGTTCAAGGCTCGGGCTTATATCCACGTCCAAAAGCAGAACCACCACGATGTTTCCTTAGATATGATGATCTCACTTGCTGAGAGGATCCGAGGTGGACAACACAACCAAAAGAACCTATTCGACTCTGTGGTTGGCCAGCTCAAGACCAATGAGAAAAGGTGGATTGTGGACATTGATACCAAAGACCAAACTACCCTGTCCCACATTATGGATGTAATCAATAATGAATGTCGACCTTTTCGGATAAGGGCTGAAATCCATACTCATAAATCGGATGGCACGGTTGAAGTAAAAAACGATTATGTTTCAAAAGTTATTCAGATTATTCCAACAAAGAACGGATATCATATTATTACAGAACGATTCGATGTCTTGGAGTTCAAAAAGAAATTTCCAGATATTGATATCCAAAAGAAAAATCCAACGCTACTTTATTTACCACACACCCTTTCTTGAAAAAAAAATTTGAGTTCATAGATCATTTTACTCAAAACTTTTGTATATTTGTGATGTAAAAAAACGAATATGAAAACAATTTGGAAATTTTCAACCCTTATAGAAGGACAATTCAAGGAAAAGTTTACTTTGCAAATGTCAATTGGTGCAGAGATTTTAACCATCCAGACTGACGAAAAAAATAACCATCCTACAATTTGGGCATTAGTTGATCCACAAGCTGAGATGGAGGACCGAGTCTTTGAGCTTTACGGAACTGGACACTCTATTCACGAGGATATGGGAATTGAAAGAAAATACGTTGGGACCTACCAGTATCAGAGGGGTGAATTTGTAGGTCATATCTTCGAACGATTAAATTAAAGAAATGAAAATATTGATAAAAGGATTCGTAAATTGGATGAAAGAAGTGGGCTGGTTTGCCATTCCGCTTACCGTCTTTGGTGTATTTTTTATTTGGTTGTTTGGATTCTACCAGGGTTCTTACTACCACTACAAAGTTCGTTTAACGTTCTGTGATAGCAGACCAGAAAGATATGTTCACCACTATGGGTTCAGGTGTGCAGGAATTGTAAATGAAGGCAATGGAAGATATCACCCCAAGGCACTTAGCTCTTTTACTTATAAATCAGCAGACCATAGTCAGCATGAGGTGTTTAACGTTTGTGAGGCAGTTATTGTAGAAAAAGAATTTATAGGAGATTATACCTTTGTTGGAGGTAAATTGTATAAACCCAAAACCGATGCAAAAAGTTATTTTCTTGGATATTGATGGAGTAATGAACTCACGTATTTTCTATAAACAAAGGCATAGAAAAAGATGGTTGAAATGGAGAACTTATTATTTTTTGATTAGAAGATTTTTGGGGATTAAATCCAAACCCGTGAGTCTTGCTAACCACAAAACACCCAAATCCCATTACACATACCAACACCAATTCAAAAGATTAAAAGAAGAGACTTGTCAGCAAAAATGGAAATGGCTTGCTAATTTCTGCAACGAGACTAGAACTAAAATTTGTGTATCATCTGTGTGGAGATTTCATTTTGGAAATGAAGAATCGGTTATACCCCAATGGTGGGAACGAGCACTGATTGATTTGGGGTTCAACGAAGGAACATTTGTTGGTATCACAGGTAGATTAGGAATGAGAGGAGAAGAAATCAAGGATTGGCTTCAAAAAAATCAGGAAGTTCAGGACTATGCAATTTTAGATGATGACTCTGATATGCTACCTGAACAGATGGATAAATTTTATCATTGTGATGGATATTTTGGCCTTTCTCCCAATCACTTATATCGTATCCAAAGAGCTTTCTCGGGTAAAAGTAAATATGGACATTTGAATAAAACTTTGTAAAAAATGGATAAAATGAGAATTTTGGTAGCATGTGAAGAAAGTCAAGCACTGACAAATAGATTTAGGGAGTTAGATCATGAGGCGTTTTCTTGTGATATATTGCCATGTAGTGGTGGACATCCTGAATGGCATTTTCAACAAGATGTAACAGAACTACTTGAACAGAAATGGGATATGATTGTGGCATTTCCACCATGTACATATCTAACAGTTACAGGTAATCGATGGTTTAATATTGACCGATACGGAGAAAAAGCCGTACAAAGACATAAAGATCGGGAAGATGCGATTAAATTCTTTTTGATGTTTGCAAATGCTAATTGTGATTATATTGCCATTGAAAACCCAGTAGGAATTATGAGTAGTGAGTGGCGAAAACCTGATCAAATAGTTAACCCTTATGATTTCGGTGATCCATTTGAGAAAAAAACATGTTTATGGCTTAAAGGACTTCCACCTTTGAAGGCCACGAATGTGGTGAAACCTGAACCACGAATGGCGTTCAAGAGTGGTAAAACTATGCCGACCTGGTATGCGGATGCTTGGAAACTACCCAAAGAAGAACGTTCGAAACTACGGTCAAAAACTTTTCCAGGAATTGCACAGGCGATGGTCAGTCAATGGACAAACTTCATTTTGGAACATTCTCGTAGGGATAATGAAACGCAATTAAATACACAATTAAAATAATTATTAAAACAAAAAAATATGGGATTTTTAACAAATTTATTAAGCGCAACGGTCAAGACAGCTTTGACACCGATCGCTGTTGTAAAAGACGCTGTCAATATTGCAACAGGAGAAGATGTCGACGCGACTAAAGATCTTTTGTCCTCGGCCGTTTCTGACATAGCGGAAGGGTTGGATGATTTGGGCGACGGAGAAGTTTTGTAAATTAGAAATGTATGAGTAAGTACATTCAAAAGTCAGATTTAGAAAACAAAGAGTTGGAAAAACTTCCGATTCGTAGGGGTTGTTATACTCATTTATGCGCGTGTATAGGAACATGTATAAATATTGTAGGGTACGTTGATAGAGAGGAATATGAGACTTTTATAAAAAATTTCAAAAGTTTTGAAGATTTTTTGAATGAAAAATGTGAAGAAAAATGAAATTTAGTATCATAAACAGTAAACTTGTTTGTAAGAACAACGACGTATTTCTCCTACATTTGGGATACAAACACTACGACTTGGGGATCCAAATACATAGTTGGGGGTTTAGAATTATGTTGATTTGGTGGCATTTTTGTGTCAAATTCTGAAAAAGAATATTTTTTATGCGGGTCATTATTGCTGGGAGTCGTGGTTTCAATGATTATGATTTATTAAAGCAGAAATGTGATTATTTTTTTCAAAATTACAAGGACATCGAAATAATCAGTGGTACAGCAAATGGTGCGGATAAACTTGGTGAGAGGTACGCTATCGAAAATGGATACCAACTTAAGTTATTTCCTGCGGATTGGAACAGATACGGTAAATCAGCTGGTTTTAGAAGAAATGTTGAAATGTCAAATCATGCGGATGCTTTGGTTGTTTTTTGGGATGGTAAAAGCAGAGGGACTCAACATATGATAAGAGAAGCCAAAAACAAAAAATTATTGTTGAGGGTAGTTGAATACACAAAGTTATAATTATGAAAATTTACAATGAAATTCCCTTAGGGGAAAGCAACCCAAATAAGAGTGATGAACAAAAAAAGTTGGAACATGAATTAATTTGTTTAATTAATTCATGGAGACCCGACAAAGAAAGAATAAAGGAATTGAAAAGGAACTTAAAGAAATTGAAAAAACCTTAGTACCGATCTATATATTTAGTTTGTGAGATGAAAGGTGGTTTTGTGTTTTAATAGTGTTTTACAATTATATTAATGCTCATAGTTAGATATCCATTTTTTAAATTTCACAAATTCTGTAGTTAAATTAAATTTAATAATTCCATTCTTGTCTTGGCACTCAATAGTATTACCATCCCTTTTTAATTTACATTTAATTTCAGGTCTACTTTTTCGTATAAAAGAAAGTCTGTCACTAATCCCAACTTCAATTGAAGGGGATAGATACGAAGTATTGTCAAATTTATTTTGAGTCCACATACTACCAAGTGGTTTAAATACATCCACAAATTCTTTAAGTTTTAAATTCTCATTTTTTCCCATATCTTGTGATTGATTTTCATTGATCATTTCAGAATCAACCGCTCTTTTATGCATTTCAAGAATTCTATTTTTCTCTTCAGAAGAGATATCATTAAATAAATGTTTCATTATAAAATATTTTTAAAATATAAATATCACAGATTCAAAAAAAAGGGGGGGGGTGGATTGAATCACAAAGTGAAAGATTTTTTTTTTCTCATAATATTTATAATAAACAAAATATTCTATGAAAAGATTTATAATTACTGAAGAAGAGAAAAAACATATAATGGGATTATATGAAAAGGTGGGTGAAAAGTTAACACCTGAAATGTTACAATCACCTAAAGCTCAATCTACTAAAAAGATTGCATCATTTTTAAATTCATACTATAAAATTAAATTGGGTGCTGCAACAACGGGTAGTTGGAATGACCAAGATTATAATAATACTTTAAAAAAATTCATGGAGGAAAAGGGTATTAGTGTATGGATATGTAAGAAGGGGGATGGGTATTGTAGGGCTGACGGTGCCGATGAAGGTGAAGTAACAACAAAAGAGAGGGACAAATTTTACCAAGCAATGAACCCCCAATATAACCAACGAGAAAAAATAAATACAAGTAACGATCGCAAGTATGACTATAAACTATCCAATGGAAAATACTATTATAGTTTAAAAGGTCAGAACAAATGGGTTGAGGCTAAAGGTAATGGATTAAATTCTATTAAAACAAAAGTTAAATTCTAATACAATCAATGATAGAAATGAATGTCGAATCTAAAAAAAAAATTAAATGTAATGAATGTGGATGGTCATGGAAGCTATCTGAAGGTGGTGATGACCCATATACTTGTCATAAATGCGGATATGTCAACAAACCAAACAATATGAAAAAAATAATTAAATTAACAGAATCAGAATTATTATCATTGATTGAACGTCTTATTTATGAAAATGATCCAAAATTAGGAACTAGAAAAAAACCAAAAAAAGAAACTCAGGAAATGAAAGAAGGTGAATTAACTGAGAAATGTTGGCCTGGTTATACTCAAAAGGGTATGAAGACAATGTTTGGTAAAAGATATCCCAACTGTGTAAAAAAAACAGTAAAAGAGTCTTTAGATGAAGGTGAAATAAATTGGAAAAAAGAAAAATCATGGAAAATACAAGATCAATTTCCAATTGAAGTGTTTGTTGAAAAAAGTTGGACTGGTAAATATTATGTTGTAAAAGTTCCAATTATGAGTATGAGTTATGAAACATTTATGGATCTAGATAATTTTGGTAAAGTTGATATTTCAACCTATGACTATGAAAATGGTGAAGCAAAATTCACATCATATTCCTTAGATAATATAAAAGAATGGGGTGAGAATAACAAAGACAAAGTTCATATTAATTATTCAAGATTAATGAATGAACAAATATCTAGATAGGATATTGTTCAAAATTAATTTTTAGATCAGGCGGTTGTATTTAGAAAATTTGTTTGTATATTTGTGTCGTTAAACATAATAAGACATGACAAACGAATTTATCCCATACGAACAAGCCTTGGCTCTCAAAGAACTTGGATTTGGTGAACCTTGTTTTGGGTATTATTTTTATAATGGCGCATTTAAGGAATGGACGCTAAATATTGATAATAAATCTGATGAATATACAATTGTAATTCAAGCACCAACCTACTCACAAGCGTTCAGGTGGTTCAGGGAGAAGTATAACATAGATTCTTGGGTTCAACCATTTACTTCTGAAAAAAGCAATGGGGATTTATATTTACCTGATGAGTCCTATTCGTATTTCATTTTCAAAGATGGTGTTTGGGTAGCCGACGGGGTAGATTTCTTAGAACCCGAAGAAGCAGAACTTGCCTGCCTGAAAAAATTGATCGAAATTTCAACTCCAACAGCATAACCAAACCCTCATCAAATGACACACCCCGAAAAGTGGTACATTCCTGTAACCGAAGATAATCACGCAGAACTTAATCGTTGGAGACAAAGCGTCGCCACAGGCCATAGGAGCCACCAACTTAGACCAAAACTTGACATACTCCTATCAAAGCATATCAAAGACGGTAGTTATTATTACGCGAGTAGTCTAGAGGGCTTTAAAGATGACCCCGACTACAACGACTACCAAGAAATCACCCTCGAACAATTCCGTCAAATCACAAACTCACAACCCATGAAACAACCTAAACACTGGTGCATTGAAGCCACGAAAGAAAACTTTTCAGAACTCAAAGCATGGTGGGAGGAAAATGCAAATACAGATTTCGATTTTCAGGTTGGATACACGCTAATGTCCGAGCATCCACATGACCCAAGCAAGTACTATAATGGTTCAGTCGCACAATGCCTTTTTGAGTACCCTCAATTTGTAGAAATTACATTAAAACAATTCCGTCAAATCACAAACCCACAACCCATGACACAACCTGAACACTGGTGTATTGAAGCCACAGAAGAAAACTTTAAAGAACTCCATGCTTGGTGGATAAACAATGCAGCTGAACGCTACACCCGTTTTCACGATTTTAGTATTGGACACACACTAATGTCCGACCATCCGCATGACGAAAGCAAGTACTATAGTGGTTCAGTCTTAGAATGCATTTTTGAGTACCCACAATTTGTAGAAATCTCCCTTGAACAATTCCGTCAAATCACAAACCCAAATCAAACAACCATGTCAAAATCAATTCAAATCTCTCGTAAGCTACTCAACGAATACTACGACGCAGCCACTCTAGAACAGAAGACATACCTTACAGAACACTTCAAGTTGGACGGGAGCACTACCATCAAAGCCATCCGTGGACTGCACGATATGGCTTGTGAAGGATGGAAACCAAAAATCAAGAAAAACCATCCCGACTGCTTCCCCAAGGAGAGCAAGTACTTTGACTTCACCGAGCATGTTAGAAATAAAAGTAGGTCTTTTGTTTCGTTGGAGGTTTGTGAATCCCTGGGCCTTGCTCCAAACTTCATTCAGGTTAGGAATACAAGCAACCCGGAGACGCACCATCGTTCGTTCTACCTTTCAAACTCTTACAAATGGGAACTTAAATTTGATGGGGATGCAATGGTGTTGATTCCAACCAAGAAGTCGTGAAATTCAAGCCAAACCTATGAAACTACCTGACCATCAACACGACCCAAAAGACATATATCGCACAGGCGTACCTAAACGAGATTTTGGATGGGTATGTAATGAGTGTAATTCTCCTAATCTTACAAGTTCTGTGAGTGAAGATGAGATTGAACAGGAATTACACGCTTGTATTAACTGTGGATGCTTTGAGATGCACAAAAGGTATTTCCGCTAACGGTTCGCAGATAAGCTAAGGCAAAGATTTAGAAACGAAAACTTTAACTTAAAAACAGAACATAATATGAAAACGAGAACATCAATTTACCACCGTACCTTTGCTTTTGCTTATTTGCTGTTAGTAGCTGTTATTTTTTGCGGTTGTGAAGACGAAAACATTACAGCTAAACTTACATCAAAAGGTGGTGAAGTAAGAACTGAAAGCGGAATATTTACACGGGTGACAGAATTAAACGAATTTGAATATAAAGGACATACATATATTAGCTGTAATGTTAGAGATGGAATTGCTTTAACA
>Ga0209296_1001614_pt1 | contig 17015 bp, 27 predicted proteins | sample S_130206_EF_Meta_FD_187319 | JGI IMG/M metagenome (GOLD analysis project Ga0209296, IMG submission 187319) | Freshwater microbial communities from Lake Simoncouche, Canada to study carbon cycling - S_130206_EF_MetaG (SPAdes) (version 2) | ecosystem: Environmental > Aquatic > Freshwater > Lake ...
AAAAAGAACCGCTGCGGCAGGTCGCCAGTTTCCAAGGTATCCGACAACGAACACACGACGGCGGCGCTGTGCCACTCCGAAGTACTGAGCGTCAAGAATTCGGTACGCGAACCCATACCCGAGTTCGCCCATCCCTCGAAGGAGGGAGGCAAAGTCGAGTCCTCCGTTAGAGGATAGGACGCCGGGGACGTTCTCCCAAACCAGCCACTCGGGCCGATATCTTGCAGTAATTGCAAGGTAGGTAAGCATGAGGTTGCCCCTCGGGTCATCCAGTCCTTTTCTGAGTCCTGCGACGCTAAAGGATTGGCAGGGAGTTCCTCCAACGAAAACATTGACATCTGCATCTGGCCACTCCTTAAACTTTGTCATGTCACCCCAGTTAGGGGTATCGGGGTAATGGTGCGCTAACACCTGCGAGGGGAACTTCTCAATCTCTCCAAATGCCACAGGCTCCCAACCTAATGGGTGCCATGCAACTGTTGCGGCTTCAATGCCTGAGCATACTGATAGGTATTTCATAGTTGTACTTTTTCGAGGGGAAAAAAAAGCCGACGGGGATCAGCCGTCGGCGCGTTCAGTCTAACGCTTAGAAAATCTCGTCATCCTCTACCACTTCCACGGGCTTGGGATCTGCCTTGCGCACCGGCTGCACTACCGGCGCTGGCTCTGTCTCAAACTCATCTGCCACCGCATCCAGCCCCGCAGGACGGGAAACCCAACCAGTTAACACGAATTGCGGTATCCGAGTCGTACCCTTACCGATCTTCTCTGCCTTAGAACCTTTGTACTCAAGCACAGGAACTTTGTCAGCATTATTAGTGGAACGCTCGGCAGCGCAGGTCTTGTACATCTGCTCCAGCCCCATGTTTGGGCCTACGCCATTAGATGACCACTCAGCAGCGCCGATCTCTTTGTTGTACAGCACCACCTGGAATCCGCGCTTGTGTTCGGGTGATGGCTGCGGCCCTTTCTTGCCGACAGATTCGTCTTGCACCCAATCGCGTACACCGACACCCAGCAAAAGCCAGCCTGTCTTGATGTTGTCGATGTCGAACACCACTTTCTTTAACGTTATTTCCTCGTTGTTGTTGTTGGTCCAGGCATTAGCCTGGGGCGAAAAGCGGATGTAGTTACCAGAGCCGCCACCAGAAGATAGATTTAGCATTTGCGTTTAGCTTTCAGTTTTCAGAGTTGAAGTAGGGCTGTGCTCTCGCCAAGCCCACGGGATTTAGACAACGTGAGTCCAGAAGAAACCTTCTTTGTCACGGCATCCAAAACTTGTTTCCTGTCCTTGCCCAGAATCTTGTCTGCGGCAGCAGGCGTAATCATTGATGTCTCGTAAAGTTGCGTCTCTGGTACGCCAGCAGACAGCAGCACTTGGACAGCGTCAGAGTCCTTTGTCCACTGCCTCGTGGGACGTTTAGGCGCCATCTGCCAGCCGCGCAGTACACCACCCGCCTCCAGCGTCTTGGTGGCCTGCTTGCGCAATGCAGTGATGAAGTCCTCCACTAGTTCCGCTTTGTCCAGCAAGTCACTTACCTGGTCCGGCGTCAGCGTTGCAATGTCAGCAGTTACGGGGACCGCGGCCAGCGCCTTGGTCTGCGCTGGGCAGATCATCTTAGCTGGACAGTACTGGCAGGCTTCCTTTGATGGTGTCGGCTCTGACCGGCCATCCTTAGCTGCTGTTACTGCCGGTATCAAAACGTCTGCCTTCCACTGCATAAGTTCGTCGCCCGTCATCTCGTGATGGCGGTTCTCACCCGTCTGGGGCTGGACAATGGTAAGGCCCACCTTATCAAATACCTTTACCAGTTTGTGCATCATGCCCAGCGCATAGATACGCATCTGATCGCTGTCAGCGTCCACCCACTGCCGTCCTGTTTTAAGGTCAGCAATCACCAGCACAGACTTCTCCAGGTTGTAGGCTACAACGTCCGCAGTACCGCCGACCTTGACCAGCGAGTCCTCGTATGCGATACCGTACTGCTCCACCTTGACTGTGCCTAGCTCGGCCTCCAACCCTGCCACCATGCGAATGTGCGCGAGCGCGAACTCAGCGTTCTCCCGCGTCATCACGATACCCTCTATTGTCTTACCTACAAAGTCCATAGGGTCCTGATCCAACTGCCAGCAAGTCTCACTCAGCGCGTGGATGGCAGTACCGATCTGCGCTGCCTCACCTGATTCCTCTTTGGGCACTTTGAGACTCAAACGTGCTGATGCTGGGCAGGCTATCCACCTGGCGGCTGATGATGGACGTAAGAGTAGTTGCTTCATTCTGGACTTTCGTTTATGAGTAATTGGTAAGCCAAGTTGCGCACCTCGGACGTGACGCAGTGGCCAAGGTCCTCGGGATGGACAAGGCGCTTTAGGAATTCGGTCTTGTCGCGTGATGCGTTGCGCTCTTGTTCGAGTTGCGTGGCCAGGTACACGGCGTGCTCTCTGAGTGTTCGTAGGTCTTGCAGGCTCACTTGTTACCCCACAGATACCAGGTTCCAATGAGAACAGCATCAGCGCGCCCATCATCCTTGACCCGTGCAAATGATTTCTGATGGCTTGGATACAGCTCGCAGGCTCTGGCGCGTGATGCATCCTTACCTGCACCACGTCCTATGCCCTTTGTCCATACACCAGGAGTGACGTAGGTTACGGGTATGTTGTAGGCCGCAATGATGCCCTCAATGATGCCCAGGCTGCGTCCAAATGAGAACATCGAAGTGACGCCCTGCCCTGGCATTGCTGATACCTTCTCCACAATGACGTGGCGAGGCTCGTGCTGAGTAAATATGCCTGCCAAGTCAGACGCTGCGATCTGCCTCTTAGCTTTGCCGTTGCGGGTAAGTTCGTGCGTGGGCATATCTAAAATGAAAATAAGTGCGCCGCCCTCAAACACGGCAATAGCGCCACTCAGACCTGGGTCAATGGACATCACAATCATTGGGCAGCCTTTGCCGCTATCAGCGCGTCCACAGCCTGCTCCAGCTTCATGATGTTGGAGTACAGCGGGATTGTCTTGCCGGTAGACCAGCGCGATAGCTGGGCAGGGTCGATGCCTGCCGCATACGCTAGGTCGTTCATCTTGAACCCTGCCTCTTTTGCTTTGAGGCGTATTGCCTCGATTGCTTGCTCAGTTGACGAAATCATGTGCCTGTAACCTCCAAATTGACGAATGCGTCCATTCTAGGCTCTGTTTTTGACTAGAAATGCAATTATTTTTCATTACTAAGGGTAAACACCTACCTTAATCCGTTGACCACTTAGTCAATTCGTGTAGGATGTGACCTATCAACAACCCGCCGCAAGGCAAACTCTAGGAGCTAAAAATGGCAAAAGTTACAACAGCAATCGTTTATCCCGCAATCGGATTGATGGGCGCAACAAATTGCGTTCCTGTTTTTGGGAAGTCAGTTGAAGAAGTTCGCGCATTTGGTCGTACTGATCGCGCACGTTTTGATCTTGCTGTTGAAGTAGCCGCGTATTTTTATCGCGGAGTTGCAACACCTCAAGTTGAGGATAATCCTGCCGCTTTCCGCGCACCTTGGTCTCAAGTAGTTGCACTTTAACCAACCAAACGGGGCTACGGCCCCATCTTTAGGAGTTCACCATGCGCTATCGAGAGCACTACACCATCCAACCCGTTACCCGCAAGTGGGCAGACCTTGCCCTGGCCCTGGCCATCGGTATCGGTCTGGCCTTTTTCTTCTTCATGGGAGTCTGATATGTCCGAGTCAATGCAAAAAGAGATCGACGCGCTGGTGGCAGAGCTGTCACCCAAACCAGGCAGCCTAGGCATCCTGACCACGCATGAGATGGTTTCCCACCTGCGTATGGCGGCCACCAGGGGTACGCTAATCGGCTGGGTTGCCGCTGAGAAACTGACTAGCGCAAGGCACAAGCAGGATTACGACAACCTAGCGCAGCACTGCAAGCAGCTTGAGCTTGAGATCATGGAGCTAAAGCGATGAAATTCCTAAAGTTTCTGAAGAATTACTACCGCGACCTTACGCCATCCGAAGTGATTCAGCGAGAGCTTGCTTGCGCACATCTGGACCGCCTTGAGGCCGAGATTTCAATTGAGTACGCCCAGGCAGTGCTGGACATGAATATGACCCGCATTGAGCAATTAAACACACGTTTAAAGGAATACAAATGAAAGACAACATTGAAGTAGCAAAAGAGTACACCGAATGGCACATCAAAACCGGAGGCCATTTAGAAAGCATGACCATTCGTGACCACTTTGCGGGGTTAGCTATGCAAGGGCTGCTTGCTACTGGAGCCGATTACGAAGACGATATCCACGGTTCTGGCTGGAATTGGGTTGCCGCAGCCTCATACAAAATGGCAGACGCCATGCTCAAGGAGCGTGCCAAATGAAAGTCAAAGACCTGATTGAAAAGCTGCAAGCCATTGACCCTGAGTTGATGGTAGTGCGTGATGGCTACGAGGGCGGCGTTACTGAAGTTGAATATGTTGTTGTAGAAGGAGTTGCTTTGGACGTCAACGAGGAGTGGTACTACGGCAAACACGAAACTTTGTATGCCGACGAGAAAGCCAACAGGAAATATGCTGGCAAAGAACGTGCAACTGTTGTTCACATTACTTGAGGAGAAATTAAATGACATTCCAAGAACAGATTAAAGCGCTTCCCGAAGCAGAGCGGATTAATTTCTTCCGCGCAATCATGGCTGTGGTTGACGCAGGTTATGCAGCAGGTGTGCCGCCCAAGGAGTGGGCAAATCTGTACGCCGATGTGTACAGGGGAGTAAATGACTTAATCGAGGAGAAAACCAAATGAATACCTGTTGTGACTACGGAAAATGCACCAATGGACCAGACTGTCCGGTACGTAAGCAGCGCATCAAGGAAATCAATGATGCGTATGCCAATGGCTACAACGATGCACAGTTGGGCGACCCACTGGATGACCTTGCCGATACGTTTAAAGCACTGCTAACAATGGTGACTGTGGTGCTTGGTGTGTGGGTTGTTTGTTTAGTTATTTGGGGGAAGTGATGAACATCCTTGAACTAGCAAACGAATCAGGCTTGACGTACTACGGCATGGGCAAAGACCGCGCTAGGTTTATACATCACTTGGAAAACTTTGCCCACTTGGTAGCAGCAGCAGCCCGTGCTGATGAGCGTGAGGAGTGCGCCAAGCTGTGCGAGACAACAGCCCCAAGTCAGATAAATGGCTACGAATGCGCCGACGTCATCCGCGCAAGATCAGGAGTGCAAAAATGATTACACAAGCAGAATTAAAAGATTTGGTTGAATATGTTGATGGTCAACTTGTGGCAAAAACAAACAGCAAACAACGGAAAGTTGGCAAAGTGCTGGGTACATTAACGCCAAAAGGTTATTTAAAAGCAAGTGTGCATGGGAAAGTGCAAAGAATTCATCGTTTGGTGTTTTTGTATTTTCATGGGTATTTTCCATTACAAATTGACCACATTGATGGAAACCGCACAAACAATCGCATTCAAAACTTAAGAGAAGCAACATCTGCTCAAAACAACCAAAATAGAAAAGCAATAGGCGCAAGCAAAATAAAAGGCGTGTATTGGCACAAACAATCTAAGAAATGGGTCGCGACAATTTGCATTCGCAGAAAAAATATTCATCTGGGTTCTTTTGAAAAAATTGAAGATGCCGCATTAGTTGCAACAAAAGCGCGCAAGGAATTACATGGGGAGTTTGCAAGGGGAACAACATGACAGGCTATCAAAGCAAAAAGGCAGCGGCGCTGGACAAGTTGGCACAGCCAGCGCAGGAGCCTGTATGCCCCGAATGCAAAGCGGAAGTGCTGTATGAATGCGTGGCTTGTAGTAGCAACAACTACCCACCAAAGCCAGCGCAGGAGCCTGTGGCTTGGATGCGTCCCAGTGATGAAGGGTACGACTCAGCATTTCGTGACCACAGCACTGTGGTGGTTTGCACAGGCAACCCGTGGACGGGTTGGATACCCCTTTACACCGCCCCACCACAACGCCCGTGGGTAGAGCCAACGGGTAATGAATGGTTTGAATGGTGGCGTGTATCAAAAGTATCAGATGAAACGGAAGCAGAAATTGATTTTGCTGACTTCTTAATTATTGCTCAAGCTGTCGTGGCTAAATTGAAGGAGAACAACAATGGAACGTGAAGCATTGAATCTGGCACTTGAGGTGCTAGAAAATTTACCAGGGTTTCGAGCAGATATTGACAACGCGAAAGACGTAATCAAAGCAGCATTGGCACAGCCAGCGCAAGAGCCGTTTGGATATTTATCTATTGGTGAAAATCCAATTTTTCAAAAAGAAAAACCAGAAATTGGTCGCTGGGAAACTCTCTACACCACCCCACCACAGCGCCCGTGGGTTGACCTGACTCGCACGCAAATACAAAATATTTATTTTGCAGTGTTAAAAGAACATCGCGGTAGCCATCAAATGCAGGGACAGCTTGCCTTTGGGGAAGCCTTGCAAGCCGCCATCAAGGAAAAAAACAAATGACAGTCACACGATTTGCAAATGGCAGCGACTCCAAGCGCAGAGTCCTTGGTCTTTCCGGCGAATGGTCACCACGCGAGAAACTGCTAGGCGAGGCCGAGCCTTCATCAATCTCCATCTGGCGCCAGCCGGTATACAAACCGCCAACTATGGCCACACCTAGACCTGGTGCTAACGATCACCTCCAGATCAGGAGTAGAGGGATATGAAGTCCGTCAGGGAACCGCGCATACTGGACATCTTGCAGCGCAAGGATATGTCCACCTCAGAGATATGCATCCTGGTCCACTGCACGCAAAGGTCAGCGCAGGAGCTGCTGGCCAAGATGAAGCGCAAGGGGCTGATCTACAGGTCAGGATGGCGCAGACAGCCAGACGGCATTGCGGCGCTATTTAGGGCAGGTATAGGGGTCGATGCTCCCAAGCCACAAAAGGCAACAGGCGCAGAGCGTGTACGCAAGCTACGCGCTAAAGAGACTCAGGAGGACAAAGAGTTTCGCCAGGCCAGAGAAAAGGCCAAGAGCATTAAACCCAGGCGCGATCCAATGATTGCTGCTTTTTATGGCGCGTATAGCAGCCCTGATTAATCAAGCAAGCCAGGCATTTTCTGCTGGTACGGTTGCGCTGCTCTACCAGCAAGTAACGCTGCAATCCTCGCCTGTTCTTCCGTCATAGGAATGCTTCCAAGCATTAGTTTTGCTCTTGCTGCTGCTGGAGTCATTGCTTTTACTGGTCTTGACTGAGCAATCATGCGCTGTGCTGCACCCAAGCCATAAGCAGACTCACCAACAAGCCGAGGGCTAAACATAGGCGCTGCCGCAAGTGTCAATGGAGTTGTTCCAGCCATCAATCCTTGAACAGCACTCGGTATTGCCGAAACACCAGCGATCTGTGGCGCTAATCCTCTTGGTAGAGTAGATGACATTGCCTGCCCAGCAATTGATGGAAGCAATTGATTGCCGCCTTGTTGCTCCATCTGGCGAACCAAGTCAAGACGCAATCCGAAGTTTGTGTTTACGTTGTTACGCATCACTGATGTCAGCTTACGCATGGCAGTGTCAGCAGCAGATTTCTGCCCAAGACTTAACGCACGTTCCATCTCCCTAACAAGTTCAGATGCGTCTGAATACTCCTTCATTACCCGTGCGTACTCTGGCGCCTGCCTAGAAATCTCATCTTTTACTGAGTTGTATATGCCACCAGCAACTGTACGCGCAGTTTTATTTTCATACGGGATATCTTCCTGTATAGCACCTATCTTCTTTTTAAGAGCATCTAATCCCTCTGGCGTATGAAACTGTGCAGGGTCTAAGTTTTTCCACGCATCAACTTCAGCGCGCATCTTTTGGAGTGCAGCATTTGCGCTTTCATTTGTAACTTGCCCTTTGTATGTAGCAACATCATTAGCTTTAGTCAATGCATCATCAATGTTTTTAAAGCTAAGTACAGTCTGATCTTTTGCGATATTTTTCATATCAGCACGATACGAAGCCTGCTTCACTTGTTGCATATTTTGCAAATTTGTCTTGGCAAGGTCCAAAACATCAGTCATTGGAACATCGCCGCGAATGTTTGCCAAGAATGCTTTAGAACCTTCAAGTCCTGACTGATACGCAGTTCTTACTGCTTCCGGTCCGACTCCAGTAGTCATACCAAGTACGTTTGTTGTCGTTGCTCCAAGCACTTTAGGAATAGCGGTTGCAGCCTGCATTGCAGTCGTAACCGGATTAGTTACGTCTGAAATCCTTGCCAGCGTTCTGGAAACCTGTGGCAATCTTGCCGTAGCAGTAGCACCACCACTAGCCAGCATAGAAACATCACCAAGAACCCTAAACGGGTCTTGCTGCATTGTTTGCTTAAATCCTTCTGGCGTTGTGTAGGTTTGCTTAAATTCCTGTCCTACTGCTGATGCCATCTTTGATGCGCGTTGCTGCGCTTCTGGGTTGAATTCAATTGCACTCAATCCACGCTGAACAGGACCAGGCAGTACGTTGTACACGCCACCAGCAACAACGTCAGCAAGGTTTTGCGCTGTCTGCACTGGACTTTGCACTGCTTCAAGCAATCCACCTAGCGTGTTTTGATACAGGCTACCTGGTGCATTTACAAGCATTTGCGTAACGTCAAACCCGCTTGGCTTTTCCTCTGATTTTGCAGTTTGGTAAGCCTGTGATACGGTGTTAAATTCTGGAGTCCCACGCTTGTCTGCATTTTTAACAATCCATGCAGCATAATCATCTGCTGTAGCCATTATTGACCTCCACTAAGAATACGATCAGCCTGACTTCTAATGTCAGTTCCAGGAGCAGGCATAGTAAATGTACTTGGTAAATTTATTACTGGCTTAGGAAATTGACTGTTGATTAAATTTGCTTCACGCACTGCTTTTTCTTTTAAGACTTTGATTTTTGACATCATGTATGCAGGACCACCTTTAAGTCTAGTGGTAAGACTTGTAGGGTCTGCAAGTTCTTGCAACAGAATTCGTTCATCTGGACCATTCAGAACACCAAGGTTTTGTAGTTCTTTAAGTTGTAGCAATGTATCTTGAAAGTATGCACCTTGACGGCCACCAGCCTCACCTAATCCAAATGTTTGTAGTCCGTTCTTATTAATGTCTTTTTCAAGTTCATCTACTGCTGAATACAACTTCATCGCAGTACCAATCTGCATCTTAGCTTTACCAACTTGTTCAGATGTAGGTGCATAAGGCGTAGATTTAGTTCCACCTGAAATATCTGCTGGTGATGGCATTGTTGTAACAGGAGCAGCAGGACTAAGAGCAGCCGCAGAAGGTGCTGGCCTAGCTGCTGTTGGCGTAATCTGAGTTGCTGGAGCTACAGCCGCTGCACCAGGTTGCGTAACTTGTGGCATTGGTGCTGCTGTTGCTGGCTCACCCCTACCCTTAAATGTAGGCTTGGGGAAAGTAGAAGGCAATGGAGCAGGTGTAACGTAAACTGATTTTACAGAACCATCTGGCTGCACTTGATCTTGCAAAATTGGCTTGTTAGCTTCACGGTATGCCAAAGCATATTGCGCGCTATCTGTTGGTGCATTTAACAATATATCGTATGCACTACCAGTAACGCCACCTCCAAATGCACCTTCTGGATTTGTTACCAAAGTTGCTTGGTTAGTGTCTTTGTTTACTTGCCAACGTCCTCTCCCTGGCAATCCAAGTTTTTCAGCAGTTGCACCTGTAACAATGTTAAATGATTCACCTGGTGCTTTTATAGTTGTAATCTGACCAGTTCTATTATTAACAGAATACGTTCCACGTGGATCAAGATTCCATGCTTGCGCATCAACACCAGTAACGGTATCAAAACTCTCCTGCTTCAGACTTTCTTCAAACAATTTAGGAATTGCTTTTTCTGGGTCCATCGCAGCAAGCATTCTTTGCTCATTTGATAGACCGGAAAAAATGCTTGGTTTAACTCGCTTTGGTGCAGTAACATTTACTTGTGGAAGTGCTGCACCATCTGCTATTGGTGTTTCCGCAGCGCTAGGCGTTGCTAATGGTTGCACTGCCATAGTAGGCATTGCAGTAGGCATAGCGGTTTGATCTATTGGAGGAGTCCCAACACCAGTTGGTGCTATCCCCTTCATAAAGAAATCTTCTAAACGCTTTTTGCGTAAAGCCTCCTCCAACTTCTGCTTAGTCAGCAACCCTGCAAGTCCCTGCTGCTGCGCCTGCTGATACCCAGCCTGTCCAGCCCCATAAGCCTCGCCCAGAGCCTGTCCTAGCCCTACCCTTTGCGTGCTAGGACCGGATGCCTTCAACAGCGCCATAGCCGCTTGCATGACGCCTTGCTGCTGCATACGTTTGAGCTGCTCTGAGTCCAGGTAACCCTCCAGGCCGCTGGATGGCGCATTGCCAAACAGCAGGCCACCTAAATCAAAATCTGCCATGATGTTTCCCCTTTAACCGCCAAAGTATCCAAGCAAGCCACCGAGTGCGGCGCCATAGCCTGCATTTCCAGGACTTATCAAGTTAGCCAACTGAGAACCAGCCAACGCACCACCCAAGCCACCAGCAGCACGGTTCTGGTACAGCGGAGTGCTCGTGCTCTGGCCAAGGTTGCCTGGCTGAATACCCAAGGCAGATGACTGTATACCAAGGCGCTGCATACCCAGGTTGCGCATAGCATCGAGCTGCTGCTGCTCTAGCTGCTGTCGTGCTCCACCTGCTCCCATAACGGCCTGCGCACCGCCAAGACGTAATGCCTGCTGCTGGCCACCAAGGTTTCCTAATTGACTCGCACCCATCAATTGGCTTGCCCTGTCCTGCTGCTGCGCAGCCATAGCCTGGTTGAATGCCTGCTCGTTAAGGCGCGCGGAAAGGTCGCCGTATTGCTTGGTAAAGCCAAGATTAGTCTGTGCCTCTGCCACACCCTGACGCGAACCGCCAAAGGCACGCGCTTGCTGCGCTTGCTGAGAAGTTTGACGTAGCGCATTCTGACGGGACATTTCCAAGTCAGCTAAAGCATTTTGCGTAACGCCTTGGCTGTACGGGTTCATGTAGCTGCCAAGTGTCCCCTGACCCTGCGCGAGTGACAAGTTACGCGGACCAGCAGCCTGTTGCGTAAGCAGTGCAGCCTGGTCAACTGAGCTTAGTCCCTGGCCAGCGATACCAGCATTTGTCAATGCCTGCTCACCGCTTTGGTACATCGCGTTAAAGGGAGAAAACTGCTGCTGCGGCAGTGATGCTGCTACGCCCTGCGCTTGCTGATAGTTCTCTAAATACGCCTTCTTGATGTCTGGATCAACGCTAGTCGTACTCGTTTGTGTTCCGCCGCCTTTGCTCATAATATGCTCCTTATGCTTGCAGCAAGCCGGATAGCTTGCCTTTCGAAATCTTGCCGCTGTTTATTGCGTTCATTAGTTCAATGCCGTACTTTTGTGTAGCCTTGCGGTTCATCACAAACTCGCCATCTTGCATAGACGCAAACCCGTTATCTGGCCCCATAGGATTGGGACCTACCATCCTTGACTTGTCAATCATCCCGCCCATAAAGTTAGGCGGTGCTGGCGTAACAAACCTCTGCGGATCAAACCCGCCAATATTTGTACCCGCCTCAAAGTCAGCGTAAAGGTTCTTAGGCGCCTGCATCTGCTGCATGATTAGCTCGTATGGGCTAACTCCACCAGGTGTCATTGTCGGGTCGTACTGTCCAAGAATCCTCGTCGGCGTGTACGGGGTTGCAATAGGCGACATACCCAAGTTTGCAAATGGCTTACCTGATGGCGGTACATACGGCGCCATTGTGAACGGCGCTGCTGTACTAGTATTTTTATTACCCGCAGCTCCAGCCACAAGACTTGCAACTGTCAGTGCATCTTTTATTGTTGACAGTGATGGGAGTGATGAAGCGACAGTTCCTGCACCAGTAGTTCCAGCCGCTGCTGCTAATTGCTCTGCCGTTAAACCACCTGTAGCGGCCATTTCAGCGCCCATAGAGCCAGGACTAAGGCCAGACGCCACACCTTGATTTATTGATGTCTCTCTAAAGATATCCGTACCATTGGGGCCGCTAGTACCAGCTTGTGCAGAGCCACCAGAATCAATGTAGTTTTGCGCACCTTGCGTGGCCATATCTACCAGAGCTGGAGTCGCACCTTGCGTTAACAGCCCACCAGCAGCGGCTAACTCTGCACCCGTCAATGTACCAGATGCAGCACCAGTAGCACCAACAGAACCTGGTGTAAATGCACCTGATGCCACCATCTCGTTAATGCTTGGCGTTACAGCTTGTGGTGCAGTCTGAGCAATGACTTCTGGAATTGTCTGAGCTACAGTTTGTGGCGCAGTCTGAGCAATGACTTCTGGAATTGTCTGAGCTACAGTTTGTGGCGCAGTCTGAGCAATGACTTCTGGAATTGTCTGAGCTACAGTTTGTGGTGCAGCAGCAATTGGGGCCAAATCAGACAGCAAACCTCCACCAGCGCCATAAGCAGCGGCTAACGCTTCTGGGGCTAATAATCCAGATGCAGCACCAGCAGCTCCAATAGAGCCTGGCGTAAATGCACCGGCTGCAATCATTTCTGGAGTAAATGCCAATGGTGCAGCAGCAGCAACTTGTCCAGCACCAAGTGCAGCAGTCTCACCTAACAGACCACCTCCAACTGCACCAGCGCCAGCGCCAGTTAAACCTAGAGCCTCAAATGCAAGTGGCCCAAGAAAATACCCTCCGGCAGCTAAAGCTAGAAGTTTTAAAAAACTGTTGTCATTTGGTTTATCAGGTGTGTAAGAGTTTGGTTGAGAATCTGCGCCTAAAAATCTAGTATCAACTGCAACATTAGAATTATTTGCTTTGTTCCAAGCATTGAGACCATTTACATAAATATTATCGATATTTGCTTTAGCGTTTGCAGCATCAATATCAGCATTCCATGCGCGATTTACTCCTCGTCCAAATTTAGCTATATGAAAATCATTAAATTTGCTATAAACATCGTACCATGTAGGAGGACTTTTTTGTAAAGCTAATTTTTCTGGTGTAAGATTTTCAAAAGCAGAAATAGCTGGAGAAATATAGACAGGTTTTTTTCTATAGATAATGTCATCTTCTATCGGATTTTGCCTCAACATATCAAAGTTCCTTGCTCAAAATGAACCACTTAGGTTCGTATCCTTCATCGCGCAGAAACGTCTTGGCCCAGCCCTGACGCCCTGCGAGAGTAACTCGCGTGCAACCTAAACTCTTGCCCCAACGCTCGATGTGTGGTCGCATCAGCTTGAGTTCATCTAGGTCGCCGCCAGCCAAGAAGTAGTGCAAGTTCTTGAGTTGCGGGTAGACAATGATCTCGGTCACAACAACAGATTTAACGCCTGGCCAGACTTGGAACCTGTTATTTCCAACCCCGTCGGCAATGTCGTCAAATGTGTGTGTACCTTCAGAGTATTCTAAAGCCGATTCCACCTGGTGGCGCAGCCTGTTTAACTCGTCCAGGTCTGTCACCGACGCCCACCGGCTGTCGCCTCAAGGCGCATAACCCCAATTCTCCAATCTGCCAAGGTATTACCCGTGACCTTCATCTCTATCTGCCGACCAGAGAAGCGGACGCTGGTAGGGTTTGCCGCCGTGTACGGCCCATAGGTTGATTCCGCGCCAGTAGGATAAAACCTTGACGTAAACGAAACCACAGCCTCGCCTAACGTCTGCTCATCAGGAATCACCTGCCTGACGTTCATTATGTTTTCACCCGTCCCCAGCTCAATGGGTCCAGATTGCGCGTATAGCACTGCCGAGTCATAAGCAAAACCGACCTCGTGCTCGTAGATGTATCCGCTGCTGTCAACCATGATGGGGTATGTATAGACTCCGGCGTCCACACCAGCTAGGCGAGACAATGTGCCTATGTTCCAATGGCCCTCTCGGTAGTTGTACGTCACATACGAATCGTTCTCATTAGAGTCGTTGCTAGGGTAAAACCACCATATTTCGCCGAATTTGCTATTGTGGACAGCGTAGATTTTTGACTTCTGAGTCAAGTTTATGTCGTTGAAAACGTAGTCTGATACGTCACAAGGCAGTGGCTTAACATACCCGTCGTACATCCAGAACCCGCTATTGGACATCCAGATGGCGGCAGTGTCGATAGCTGCCACTGACTGCGCCGAGATCAACCCGCACCCGCTACCGGCCTTCTCAAACCCGTACACGAATGGCGCTCCAATGTACTGCGCCGTGTGTACGTCTACGTCAGTAAAGAGTAAGTTCACACCCTTCACGCGCTTACCAGCAAGCAAACTTCCTACTGTGGCCAACTCGTAGTCACCCGCTAAATTGTCTATGGCGGCAGTCCACACTGTATTGTTCTCTTGGTCGCACCAGGCAACCTTTCGCGGGTTACCACCAGCGCCTAAAGCAAACATGATCCGGTCTGCGGTGACCATTACCGCCTTGCAGCTTGTCGGTGCATTGGTGATGGCCGCTGCCAGCGTAGGCGTTGTAAACCCTAGCTGCCACTCGTATAGCTTTCCATCTGCGCTTGAGCAGGCGATCAGATACTCTCCCCAGGTATCCATTGACCAGGTCGTTGCGCTCACTACGTCACCCAAGTCAGGACGCTGGACGCCATAGGCGAAGTTTCCGTAGGCAGCATACCCGTAGCCTGTATAAGACTGTGCATCAGCAATGCCAGCAGTTAAACCTGTCGGAGTAATTTCTTTGAGCGTACCTGACTCGTTCATCACATACAGCTTGGTGTGCGTACCAGCTCCAATCCAACGGTCATTGGTGTTATCACGCCAAGTAATCAGTCCCCTGCACTTCCCAGACATCGCAGTCTGACTGCTGAAACGCTTACGCCACCCGTTAATCGGGCGCAGAGTGTTCTCGTACCAGCGCACCAGGTTAGCGTCAAACCAGCGCCCAGATGACTGGTACTCAGTTCCGTTACGGTAGATGCCTGGTGGTATTTTCAAGGGTATGTACATGACGTTCTCACATTGTGTTTGACACAAATTGCATGGTCGTAATCAGCGACGCGGTAGATGGATAGTTGGACGCCGCAGCGTATGCCTGGATGCTGACTGCGGTGCTGTCAGTCTCCCACCAAAGCTCGATGTAGTCATTGGCAGCAAGTGACAGAAAGTAGTTCCATGCAATTATTGTGTGGCCATTAACTGCGCCATGCTTAGATGGTATCCCAGCAAATCCTGTAGAGCCAACAAGATTTGTCCCGTTTACCTTAATCCAGACCCTTACATCATGGTCTGCGCTGGCTGTATTCTCAAACTGCCCAGACCACTGCAAGTTGTAAATGCCGGAGTCTGTGACCGTAATACGCGAACTGCTGACCACCGTAATGCCATTGGTGTAATCAGTCGTGTTAAACGTCATCGCGTACGCGGTATTGATGGCCGCTGCCGTCTGGTCTGCCGTGCTCTGAAAGGCGCCATACGGGGCATTGATGTACCGGCTGCCCTTAACGCCAAACAATGCTCCAAGTACCGAAGTAACCTTCCTGAAGTAAACATTCAGCGCGCCATTGGACTCATTGAAATTTCGGCGCTCGTATAGCTCTGGTGGGTAACCAAGATTAGGCGGCGTCGGAGTCTCAAGTTTTTGCTGGATGGCCATAGTTTTATTGTGCCACCATTAGGATAAGAATAGGACGCGCTCATCCTTACGCCGGTTCTGTAGACCCTTCAAAGGTTTACCGCCTGCCATGCAATACTTCAAAAGCTCGTCCGCAGCGCCTTCCATATCCCCGCGTAGCACCTTCTGGCGTAACGTACTACGCTGGAGTGTTCCAAGGCCCACGTTAAAAGAGAAACTGACAAGAGCATCAAACTGACCCTGTGTAAGAACGACAGGACAGAAACGCTCCACTCCGCGCTCAAATCGCTCCAGGTCTGCTGCAAGTATTCCATCTACCTCCTCCATGCTCCACAGTCTGTCATCCTCTGGCCTTAATGGGTATCCATTGCGTTCTTCCAGCTTTAAACGCCCTTGCTCGGGGTACAGCACATGACCTACACAACAAGTCCAAAGCAGAGCCGGACAGCGATAAGGACGCTGCCTAACACCCTCATGGTGCTTAATCATGGAAATGACTTTAGCTGAGACTTTCATTTCTTTTGCGTTTGCACGCACCCTACTTTGTAGCCTAGCTCACGCCACTCTTTAGCCGCCTTCTGGCAGGCAGTCTCATACTCAAAATATCCAACGATAATTATTGAGTTCATGTTGATACCTGTAATGAGCACCAGAGTCCAGATCATTTTCCAAAGGCTCGTCCACCAAAATGAAATGCTACGATAGAAGCAAACAGTGCCTGGGTATTGCTATCCCACAGTTTCTCAGCCAGTGCAGGGAATGCCACGCCATTGTTGTAGCCATAGATAAACAAACCAACGTCTACGAAAACCAGTAGCAGGAAAAATCCCATAGTGATGAAACTGCGCGTACCAGCACGCAAGTCCTTTATCCACTGTGACGTTCCCTCTCCCAGAGACTCGTCGTGCTTATAAATAGCGTTCATCTCAGCCACCTGCGCATTGACCAGGTTCTCGTTAGCCTTCGCAGTTGTCTCTAGCTCTAACTGCTGACTATGTATCTGCTCTACACGTTCCTGCGCCTCAAAGCCTGCTTTGCGTAGCTCTAGCTCGCGCTCAATCTGCATGGCTGCCAGCGCCAGCTCGTGCTTCTTGTCGTTGCGATCTTGGAAGAAATCCAGCAGCTTGGGCAAGCCGCCCATCAGGAAAGAGATCAAAGTAGATAGGATAGTCAGCATGGTTTAGTCCTTCCCGGTCAGGGATTTGATTTTGTTGTTTACTGGGGTTTTTTCTTCAAGGATTGCAATGTGCATCCTGTTCTCTGCAATTTGATCGCGGTTACGTTGGATTTCTTTTTCCAAGTCTTGGCGTAGCTTTTCTCGTGCAAGCTCTGCCCCAGTGTTACTTGCTTGCTTGTTGTCGCTGGTAACGACCAAACTGATCTTACTGTTTAAGATGGTGACTTCATGGGCCAAATTTGATAAGGCCGACATCAAGTAAACCACGCAGGAGAATA
>Ga0209296_1001617_pt1 | contig 17011 bp, 11 predicted proteins | sample S_130206_EF_Meta_FD_187319 | JGI IMG/M metagenome (GOLD analysis project Ga0209296, IMG submission 187319) | Freshwater microbial communities from Lake Simoncouche, Canada to study carbon cycling - S_130206_EF_MetaG (SPAdes) (version 2) | ecosystem: Environmental > Aquatic > Freshwater > Lake ...
TGCGGCTGGCAGCAATGTCCACATGCGGATCGCGAAGATCAGTCCGATGATGGTGAATGGGAACAGGAACATCGGCCAGTAGGCCCAACTCTTGGTGGCAAGAATTCCCACGGCAAACGCCTGAATGGCGCTGCCGAGTTTGCTGAATGCGTCCGCAATTCCGGTGGCCGTAGCTGCTGCCTTCTTGCCGCCGAAGTCGGCGGTGGCCGTGCCGGACATGATGCTGTGCACGCCGATCACGCCCATCATGGTGCCGATGGCGCATGCGCCGATGATCCACGGACGCGCCGTCAAGAACAGGTCCGTGAACGAGCCCGACACTGCGCCGACCGATTCTGCCGTTGCGTTGATCGGCTGCCATACAAGGGTGAGGATCATGGTGCCCGTGGTGGCAAACATGATGCACTGCATCAACGCCGCCGATGGCGCACGGCGTGATTGGAACAGGCGGTCGCTGAGCCAACCCGCGGTAAATCCGCCCGCGATACCAGTGACGCAGCCCCAGAAACCCCAGTTCTGCGTGACCACCGGCACACCCAGCGGCGTTTCCTTGGCGAACAGCAAGTACCAGTTCAGGATGCCGTCGCGGAGCACGCCGGAGGTGAGTTCAACAACGCCAATCATCAGGATGATGGGGTTACTGAGGATCTTCCAGATCAACTGGAAGTAGCCGTACTTCTTGTCCTTGGTGTCATCATCAGAGGCGTCATGCGTATCGAGCGGATCGAAGCCTGCTTGATCGGGCCGGTCTCTTAGGAGCACCACGTCAATCAGTGCCCACACGACCATGATCATTGCTGGGATCAAGAAGATCAACCACAGCGCCGGCACCGTCCGGCCATCCAAGATGAAGAGTGAATTCAAGATCGTGCGCGTGGTGGTTGGTACGGCAGGCTGCTCTAACTTTACCGCGTCAGCAATGGCTCGCCCCCAGTCGAATGCGAAGTACACACCCAGTGAGATCAGCGTGCCGAAGATAGCGCCAAAGGTGCCGCGCTCACGGACGTGGAACCAATAGCTCTTGACCTTGATGGTGCTGACTGCACCAAAGCTTTGGAAGAGCATATTGAGACTGTAAAGCACCGCCAATGCCACGCCGAGTTTCACTTGCAGCTTGTCGTACATAAAGAGATACAGCGCACCCGCCATGCATGCGTTCATCAGCGCAGAACCCAGCGCTCCAATCAACATGCCACGCTTACCACCCATCTTGTCAACGAGTGGTCCAATGAAAAACAGACCGATCGCATACGTGGTGGCACCGGCACTGGCAATGAAGCCGAACTCTGCTTTGGTCATCAGCGCACCAAGCGCAACCGCCGCCACCGTCAGGTTGTAACGCCCCATGTACAGAAATGAATAGGTCATCCCCAGGGGGAACCAGTTCACAAAGCGCCGCCACATGAACTTCCGCGTGTGCTTGAGCGGGTTGGTCAGGAAGTACAGGGTGATGATGTAGGCGAGAGCGAGGCTGACTAGAAAGAGAGTCATGAGGCGTTCCAATGGTGAATGAGTCAGGGCGCAGGCTGACAGAGCGTAACTGAACCGGGAACGGGGTCGCCGTTCCGGGGGGAGTGGCTCAGAGTTCGAACGGACAGGCTGCCATCTGGCTCATACTGCCCTGCTAGCCAACTCACACCGCCACCGCAGCTCCTTGATCGATGATGGCGTTCAGCGTGGCGCTTGGTCGCAGCGCCGCAGCGACGCGCTTGGCATCCGGGTGGTAGTAGCCACCGATATCGATCGCCTTGCCTTGCACCGCGTTCAGTTCCGCCACGATCTTCTGCTCATTTGCCGTGAGTTCCGCAGCAATCGGTGCAAAGTGCGCAGCGAGGGCTGCGTCCTTGGTCTGCCGAGCGACCGCCTGCGCCCAGTAGAGCGCCAAGTAGAAGTGACTGCCGCGATTATCAAGATCACCAACCTTGCGGGCTGGTCCCTTGTTGTTGCGCAGGTACTCGCCGGTGGCGGCGTCAAGCGTTTCTGCAAGGACCGCGGCGCGCGCGTTCCCGGTGCGCTGCGCCATGTGCTCAAAGCTGGCAGCAAGCGCCATGAATTCACCCAGTGAATCCCAACGCAGACTGTTCTCCGCAACAAACTGCTGCACGTGCTTGGGGGCCGAGCCACCCGCGCCGGTCTCAAAGAGCCCGCCGCCATTCATCAGCGGAACAATGGAAAGCATCTTGGCGCTGGTGCCAACTTCAAGAATCGGGAACAGGTCCGTGAGATAGTCGCGCAACACATTGCCAGTCACTGAAATGGTGTCCAGGCTCTTCTTCATGCGCTCAAGGCTGAAGAGGCAGGCCGCGGCCGGTTCCAGCACGCGGATATCTAGTCCCTTGGTGTCATGATCGGCCAAGTAGGCGTTGACCTTGGTCAAGAGTTGCGCGTCGTGCGCACGCTTGGAATCAAGCCAGAAGACCGCGGGGGTTCCGGTTGCACGCGCACGCGCGACCGCCAATTTCACCCAGTCGCGAACGGCTGCGTCGGTGACGCGACACGCGCGCCAAATATCACCGGCCTGAACCGCATGCTGCATGAGCGTCGTGCCAGCAGCATCAACCACGCGCACCGTGCCAGCGGTCTTGATTTCAAAGGTCTTGTCATGGCTGCCGTATTCCTCTGCGGCCTGCGCCATCAAGCCAACGTTGGGCACACTGCCCATGGTGCGCGGATCGAACGCGCCGTGCGTTCGGCAGAAATCAATGACGGCTTGATAGATGCCGGCGTAACTGCGGTCCGGAATGACGGCAACGACATCCTGCGTCTTACCAGCGGCGTTCCACATCTTGCCGCCCTCGCGCAACATCGCTGGCATGGATGCGTCCACGATGACATCGCTCGGTACGTGCAGGTTGGTGATGCCCTTGTCGCTATCGACCATAGCGATGGCGGGGCCATGCGCGTAGACCGCCTGAATGTCCGCCTCAATGGCAGCGCGTTCGGCTTCGGGAAGCGTGGCGATCTTGGCAATCAGGTCGCCGAAACCGTTCTTGACATCCACGCCGAGCCGTTCGAGCGTGGCAGCGTGTTTGGTGAATACTGGCTTGAAATACGCACGTACGGCATGACCAAAGATGATCGGGTCAGAGACCTTCATCATGGTGGCCTTCAGATGCAACGAGAACAGCAGCCCAGAGGCGCGAGTTTCTGCAATCTGCGCTTCAAGGAACGCAACCAACTCGTGCTTACTGAGGAATGTTCCATCAATGATGTCGCCCGCGTTGAGCTTGATGCCTTCCTTGAGCACTGTCACGGTGCCGCTGGTTCCGACATGCTCAATACGCACTGTCGTGGCTGCTGGCACGGTGAGGGAGCATTCATTACCGAAGAAATCGCCATGGGTCATGGAGGCAACGTGCGCCTTGCTGTCTTGGCTCCATGCGCCCATCTTGTGCGGATTGGCGCGTGCGTAATCCTTGACGGCGTTCGGCGCGCGGCGATCGGAGTTGCCCTCGCGGATCACCGGATTCACTGCGCTACCCTTGATGCGGTCATAGCGAGACTTGGTGTCGCGTTCGATTTCGGTCTTCGGTTCATCCATGTAAGCAGGGATGGCGTAGCCCTGCTGTTGCAGTTCCACGATCGCCGCCTTCAGCTGCGGCACCGATGCGCTGACGTTTGGTAACTTGATGATGTTGGCACCCGGAGTCAAGCACAGGCGACCGAGTTCAGCAAGCGCATCGGGGATGCGTTGTTCAGGCTTCAGACTTTCGGGGAAGCTGGAGATGATGCGACCAGCCAGGGAAATGTCGCGCAACTCAACTGCAATTCCTGCGGGCCCAGCGAAGGCGCGAATGATCGGCAGAAATGAGTAGGTGGCGAGCGCAGGGGCCTCGTCAGTGTGCGTGTAAATGATGGCGGGGGCGGCGGAAGTGGCGGGAGTGGTCATGGCGCTGATCCTGGTGAAAGTCGCTTAGTAGTCCCTGACGAACTGAAGAGAGCATTGTACGGAGGCGTCATGGAACCTCCCACGGCGCCGGTTCCAGGTCGATGGGGGCTGAAGCGCATCGCCAAAGCGGGAGATAACCGGGAAGACTTTGGCGATGTGCGCACATTCAGTGTCCCGCGCCGCGCGGTCGGTGAAATAGGTGGTGTGTGAACTGACAGCGAGAAGGCCGCGCATGAACCGCCGAGAAGACATGATCGATCACGCCCAAGCTCTGGCAATTGCGCTCGCCGCAACGATCACTACGGGCGCGTTTGCACACCCGCCAGAAGCTTCTGACGAGCATCAACATCTCGATGAGCCGCCTGCCCTGCTCTCGCTGATCGCCTGCGCGGCGCCCCCCGGAAACGGCGCGCTCATGGCGGCTTCGTTTGCACCGTTTCGACCCAACGTGCGTTTCTACTGGGATGCTTCGTACTTCTACGAAGAGTCGGACTCCATGCCCAGTAGCACCTTGATGCCCAACATCATGACTGGCATCACCGCGTGGCAGCAACAGATTCCGGTACCAACTGCATACTTCGGAAGCGTTCTCAATCCGGAGACCAACACGGCATCGCTTGGCTACGGTCAACCGAACGTGTGGCGCATCCCGATGTTGCCAGTGCCAGCCGCAGCGCCGATTTCGCTCTCCGGCGGCAACTTTCAGCGCGGTGCCGTAGCACTTGCATCCAACGGCATTCCGATCTTCAATCCGCGCAACAACACTGGCCAATTTTCGTACGCGATTGGCGAACTTGATATCTACGGTGGCCACTGCGGTCGCGCGGACGATTACCACTATCACATTGCGCCAGTGCATCTGCAGAGCGTGCTTGGCGTATCAACGCCAGTGGCATGGGCGCTTGATGGGTACCCGATCTACGGATACACGGAGCCCGATGGAAGCGCGCGCCTTGCACTTGACGCCGATGGCGGGCACACGCACGGCACATGGGGATACCACTATCACGCGATCGGCAGCGATGCCACCGGACCACAGAGCCCGTACCTCATGAATGCGTTCCACGGAACAGTAGTGAACTACGGCGGTCAAGTGGATCCGCAGCCTTCGGCGTTGAGTTTCATGCCCGCCGGCAACCCGCTTGCAGGTGCGCGCATCACTGCAAGCAGCCGCCCCAGTGCGGACTCGTTCTCAATGACCTACACGGTCAATGGCGTTTCGTACGTGGTGAGTTACCAACTGAATCGCGTGACCAAGGCGGTAGCCGTGCATCGCGAGAGCCCCACCGGCACCACCGATCTCACCTACAGCAACACTTCGCGATTCCCGCGCTATGCAATGGCCGCCAAGAGTATGAATCTGGTGCCTGACACCGGGCAAACCATCAGCGCTACCGCCACATTCGGAGAGGACTCGGACTACACCATCAATGCGCCCAGTTTCACCGACAACTCCAACGGAACTATCACTGACAACATCACTGGCCTGATGTGGCAGAAGGTTGACGCCGGCGAAATGACTTGGGACAACGCGGTGGCAGGCGCAGCAACGCTCAGTCTTGGTGGATTCACTGATTGGCGCTTACCAACCCCCGCCGAGGCGTTCAGCATCTTAAATCACGGCCGCAACCCCGCTCTGGACTCCACGTACTTCCAGAGTAACCCCGCCGGCACTTCGCAGTACTGGTGGACGAACGACACCTACGGCACTGACACCACCCGTGTGTGGTCAACCAATGCTGGCGGTGGAATTGGGCCGCATTCAAAGACACAAACGGTGAGCGCTGGCGGGACCAGTCGTTTCTGCGCGCGCTACGTGCGCGGAGCCGCCGCAAGTGTCGGCCACAATTACTACAACAACGGCGACGGAACCATCACCGACATTGATACCGGCCTGATGTGGACGCAAGTGCCAGGTTCCGCAAGGAACTGGAACGCCGCGATTACTTATGCGGAAGGATTGACCACCGCCACCTACACGGACTGGCGGCTTCCGAACGTCAAAGAGTTGCAATCGTTGGTGGACATCACCATGACAACGGCAACCTCGGCCGCCACCGCCAAGGCCGCACTGAACCGAACGCTGTTCCCTGCTGCCACCGCCACCGCGTACTGGTCGTCCACCGCGCTTGCGGGCGGATCGCTCACCTCGGCATGGTTGGTGGAGTTTGGAATCAATACATCCGTTCCAGCGGCGAATGGACCGTCTCGTGGCTTCCAAGGGTTGGTGAGTTACGAAGTGCAGGCGTCGACGTACCCGGTGTTCGCCGTTCGCACCGCTTCCACCCTGGCCTGCGACTGCCCATACGACCTCAATGGCGACCGAACGGTGAACGGATTCGACCTGGCACTTGTGCTTTCAAACTGGGGCGTGGCAAACGGCACCGCTATTGCAGACACCAATCATGACGGAATTGTTGACGGCCAAGACCTTGGGGTCGTGCTGGGTGCTTGGGGACCTTGCCCGTGACAACCCGCGAGCAGTCACACTGCTGCAGGTAACTGGTGGATTGGCGCTTGGAACATTCAGATTCGGCGTTAAACTTGAGTACATGAAGCTTCACACCAGTCTCGGAACGGTCCTCATCGGTGGCACCGCCCTCATTGTTGGGCAGATGAACTCCACGGCGGACTCCGCCGCCGGTGCCGCGGCTGCATCGGCGGATTGCGCCACCGCGCCGAGCGCTGCACTTGGTGACAACTCATACGACACCTCGTCTGCGACCGCCAACTTGGTGTTCGGGTCCAACGCACCGTGCGGCGCGCACACGATCTACAAGGCGATGTACTGGACGTTCACGCCAGCTACCGATGGTCTCTACACATTCACGACCTGCAACTTGGCCACATGGGACACACGCCTCGCAGTGATGTCGACCTGCTCGGCAGCCGGCACCGTGCTCGCCTGCAATGACGACGCATGCAACTACCAGAGCAGCACCACCGCCACACTAGTGGCCGGTACTACGTACCGCGTTGCCATCGGCGGCTACGGCGCGAGTGATGGCGGCGTGGGTGCCATGAACATTTCCTACGGCGGCACTGGTGGCGGCGGCGGCGGCGGTGGCGGCACTGGGTCGCCCGATGTCATCGTGGGTTCAATGCCCGATGTGTCAAAGTACGGCAGTGTCGTTCAGAACGGCGTGACCATTATGGCGTACGCGTTCGGCACCACCAGTTGCAACATAGGCACCGCGCAGTTGGAGTGGTTTGCATCACCGGACAACCGCCATCCCTTCATCCCCATGAATATGTATCGCCTGAAGAACGGTCGCTTTGAGCAGATCGGCATGGGCTGGGGCAAGCATGGATTCACTGCATTGCAGGGGACGCTGTGCGGAGCATGCACGGCATCAAGTACTGGCACTTACTTAGGCATCGGCTGCTCAGATCCGTACTCGTCTGGCTTGAATGGCAGCCAAACTGGGCTTGGAACGCGCACTGAAGTCAACGCGTCCACCGGGTACTTCCCAGGCACCATCAATAGCGGCATGCCAGCCGCGCCGGCCACCATTGGTCGCCGCGTGCAGGTAAATGCAAATGATTTGGATCCAGCGCTGAACACCGGAGCAACGTACTTTGCAGAAGGCCACTACATCCAGCAGCAGGATGCGGTTGCAAACAATGACAACAACAATGCCTCGTACCGCGCGTTCACTGTTGGTGCACTCACCAGCGGTGCGTACACGCTGACACTCACTGGCTCAACCTTGCAGCAGAAGCCTGCGATCGAGTCATGGCTCGCAGCTGACTCCACCGTGTTGCTTTCGTATGCCGACGTCACCGGTGATGGTCGCTACATTGTTGGATGCAAGGTCACTGCCAACGCGAACGGCACCTGGCACTACGAGTACGCGATTCACAATCTGAATTCGGATCGCTCCGGCAGATCATTCGCAGTGCCGCTGCCGGCGGGAGTGACGGCCACCAATATTGGATTCAAGGACATCAACTATCACTCTGGTGATGCCTACGACCCAACTGATTGGACGGCGTCCACATCCGGCGGCGCGGTCACGTGGACCGGCGGCACCTATGCCACCAGCGTGAATGGCAATGCGCTTCGATTCGCAACGCTCTACAACTTCTGGTTCGATGCAAGCAGCGCTCCCACCGCAACGAATGGAACGATCGGCCTCTTCAAGCCTGGCGCTGCGGGCGCACCAGTAAGCGTCGAAGTAGCCCTCAAGGGACCAGCTGCCGTAGCGATCGTCGGCGACCTGAATGGCGACGGCCGCGTGGACGGTATTGACCTCGGTCAGCTGCTTTCGGCGTGGAATACGCCGGGCCCTGGCGACCTCAATGGCGACGGCATTGTCTCAGGCCCTGACTTGGGGCTGATCTTGGCGGCGTGGAGCTAACAGCATGCGCAATGCAGGCGTCACATTCGGGTTGGCGGTCATGATCACCGCGCTGGCATCGGCGCAGGACCTTTCCCAGCCCGGCTCGCTACAGGCTTCGCGCCGCGATGTCACGGTGGTCCGTGCGAGTGGAAGTGGTTTCCTTGCAACGGTGCATTATCCCGCCACGAGCACCACGATCGGTTCGCCCGTTGATTCGTCCAACGGTCCATATCCGATCGTTGCCTTCGGGCATGGATTCCTCTCCTCGGTCACGCTATATCAGAGCACGGCAGCACACCTCGCAACGTGGGGATTCATCGTCATCCTGCCGCAGACGCAGGGTTCGCTCATCCCAAGTCATTCGGCGCTTGCCGCGGACATGATCAGCTCGCTCGACTGGCTTGCTGCAGAAGGTGCCGATGCTGCCTCTCCATGGGCTGGTGCCGTGTCTTCGGATCGTCGCGGCGCAACTGGACATTCAATGGGTGGCGGTTGCGCTGTGCTTGCTGCCCAGCAAGATCCGCGCATCCATGCACTGGTTCCAATGGCGGCCGCCGACACGACTCCGTCATCGGTTGCGGCCGCCGCCTCCGTGCGCTGCGCCACTCGCCTGATCGTTGGGAGTCAAGACACCATCGTCCCGCCGTCAACGGATGTTCCCATGTACGCCAATGTGCAGGGACCCGCGCAGTTCGTCAGTATCACTGGTGGGTCCCACTGCGGCTTCATTGATTCGGCGATCCCCTTCTGTGACTCAGGCTCCATCACACGAGCGCTGCAACTTGCCACGGTCCGCCGTGAGATGACTGAGTTCCTGCTTCTCTATCTCAAGGGCGATGGCTCACAGTGGAACGCCGTCTGGGGCACACCACCAGCCGATGCGGGCATCGTGCAGCAATCACGCCAAACCCCCGACCTCAATGGCAATGGCCGCGTGGACGGCGAAGACCTTGGCATTCTGCTCGCTGCCTGGGGCCAAGCTGGTCGCGGTGACCTGGATGGAAACGGCACAGTGGACGGCGCTGACCTTGGGCGCATGCTCGCTGCTTGGCGACCATGACTACAAAGCAGCACCGCACGCCCAGAAGAGCGTGCGGTGCGAAGTGACTGAGAGATGAACCTTCGGATCCGATCCGTCAGCGACGGCGGCGGAGGCCGGCGAGGCCCGCGACGCCGAGCAGAGCAATGGCGCCTGGGGCTGGGATCGGACCGCTGTAAATCATCACGTTGTCAATGCGATTGGAACCAGCAGCTGCGGTGGTCGCCAACGAACGGAATCGGAAGATCACGTCTGCCTGATTGTCGGCAGCCGCTGCTGCTTGATTGGAGCTGTAGATCGAGTTGTAAGTGGCGGTGGCGGTAGTCCACGTCCCCGGCGCTCCACCGCCACCCGATTGCAGGACGGTGTAAGAGGCGAGAAGCGTTGTGAAGTTCGTGCCACCGTCGGTGCTCATCACGAGTTCAAAGGTGGCAGGACCTGTTGAACTGCGGGCCTGATCCCATGAGATGGAGATGTCCGAGTAGCCCAAAGTGGACAGGCGCGCCTCGTAGTAGTCGCCAGTTGACCAGTTATTACTACTGAATGAGTACAGGCTGCCGTTCCCAGCTGGCGAGGTGTAGGTAGCGGCGGCGAGGGCGTGAACGCTCCGCAACTCACTGCCAGTGGTCTGCAGGCCCTCATTCGCAGCACCCACCGTGTAGTTCACGCCCGTTGGGACATTGCCCGTGCCGGTCGGAAACGCGGTTGTGATGGTCCAACCCGCCACGAGGGCGGCGGATGCGGAGGTGGCAACGGCGGTCGCTGCTACAACAGCCACCAACGAAAACTTGGTCAGGACGGACATGTGTTGATAACTCCGAAGGGGAAGAGGTCAGGGAAGCGAGTGACGGGAAACACAGACGGCTAAGGGACCGCTGAGCAAGCGAAAGATAACCCCGAGAATGAATGATGCAAGCAACTTTTTCCGATAACTCAGATTGGACGCACAGATGCAGTGCTTCTTGAGGTTTCTCTACGATCGCTCTATGACTTCGCCGCTGCTGCCCTGCCCGACCAAGGAACTCGATGCGCGCGTCACCGCCATGCGAGCGATCGCCGAGCGTGCCGGGCGCCTGACCCTCACCTACTTCCAGCACCCCGGGTTGTCCGTGGAAGTCAAAGCAGACGACACCCCGGTGACCGCCGCGGACCGCGCGTGCGAAACGCTCATCCGGCGGATGATCGCCGCTGACTTTCCACATGACGGGCTCATGGGCGAGGAACATGGCACGCAGCCCGGCACCAGTGGATTCCGCTGGGTGATCGACCCAATTGACGGCACCGTCAGCTTCGCGCGCGGTGTTCCGCTGTACGGCGTACTCATTGCGATCGAACACCTGGCGCACGATGGCCCGCGCGTGGTGGCGGGCGTGTGCGAACTGCCGGCACTCGGTGAACGCGTGTGGGCTGCTTCCGACCGCGGCGCGTGGTGGGAACGCAACGGCGAACCCGCGGTGCGCGCGCGTGTCACCGGCGTCGAGCGACTTGCCGATGCGCTGGTTGGCACCACTGGCTACGAGTACTTCCGACGCGCCGGATGCGTGCACGCACTTGACGCCTTGAGCGCCGCCGCGGGACGGATGCGCGGATGGAGCGATTGCTATTGCCTAGCACTGGCAGCCACTGGTCGCTGCGATGCGGCCGTGGAGCCATGGATGAACCCATGGGACTCCGGTCCGTTCCCAGTGATCTTTGAGGAAGCGGGCGGCGTGTTCAGTTCATGGGACGGAACACCGGGAATTCACGGCAGAACTGCAGTGGCGGCAAACCCGGCACTGCACGCAGAGCTAGTGGCGCTCTTGCGTGGTCAAGCCGCACTCACTTGACACGCGACATGCGGAATTCCAGCGGCTTCTCCGCTGGCTTGCCTTCGGCTGCCTTGGGCTCAACCACCAAGACCAGCATGTCGGGGTCATCAAGGAAGTAGGTGACGCGGGAGAGATCTCCCGCGTTGGCCTTCGTTGGATCCGCCGCCGGAACAAAGGTGGCACGATTGCCGCCCGCCTTCTCCAAGACCAGCAGCATCGGTTCCACACGCTTCGGGTCTGGTTCAAAGTTTCCGTGCACATGCATCTGCCGGAGAATCACGCGATCCTTCTCAGCGACGATCTGCGTGAACTCATAGAACGGCACGCCGCCGTTACCAAGGATGCGGCGGAACGAGCCAAGCATCGATGATCCGCGCGGAGCCATCCAGTGCTCTTCAATCATGGCGCCGTTGGCCTGCGCTTGTGTCCATGCACCCGTCATGAATGCGAGCGGCTCGAGCGCGGCGTTTGTCTTGGGGGCGGCGGGCGCAGGCGCAGCGGGCGCCGTTGCAGCTGGCGCAGCCTGAGCGACTGGCGTGGGTGCAGGCGCCGGTGCAGCAGCACATGAAATGAACGAGGCGCAAGCGAGGGTCAAGGCGGCACGAATGATCATGTGGAACTCGGCGAGTGAACTGAAAGAAACGCGCCCCGACTGTCGGGGCGCGATAGGCACTCTACCGATTTGCATTCACCCCGTCACTTACGGGCATGGACCCCAAGCACCGAGCAACCGACCAAGGTCGGCGCCATCCACCACGCCATTTCCATCGATGTCACTGGCGGTGGCTTGACCCCAATCACCGAGAAGTATTCCAAGGTCAGCGCCGGTCACACTGCCGTCGCCGTTCATGTCGCCCACGCACGATCCGCCGCTTGGACGCAGGTCGAGCACAAACGGTGAGGTGCCGAACGGTCCGCGCGCGGTGCCGGTGATCGTCAATTCGTCAGCCGAAATGCTGAGCGGCAGCGCCAAACGGACGCCATCCGGCATGGTTACGCCGAACTCAGCGGCGTAGGCCTCCAATGCCACATAGCCGCGGCCTTGAATCCAGATGTAGCCCTCGCCGAGAGCGGCCGCCACCCCCATGAAGCAAAGAATCTTGCTTCCATCGGCATTCATAGCCGTGGCTCCGCCCACTCCAGGAACAGGCTGGACGCCCAATGATTGATAGCCGGTCGCCGCGCTCCAGCGCCACGGGGCGCCGCCCGCAAGATCGCTTCGGCCCAACCCAGCAACCCAAACCCCATTACCACTGATCGCACTGGCTTCAGCCAACTTTGCGGGAGTGGCGAGACCATTGGTTAGCACCGTGGCGATGTAGTTACCCGAAGAATTCTTGACCCACACGCATGCTTGGCGCCAGCCGTTGTAGTCATCGTTCCATCCAGCAACGACGGTTCCATCATCGCTGATGTCGTTGGCCCGGGTCGGCTTGAAGAAGTACTTGGTTGGCATCAACTTGATGGTGTCGGTAGCGGAGTCCCAAACGAACCCGCTCGCAGCGCAACCGCTGTTCCAAATCAAACCGCACACGAAAGATGCTGTGGGATTCATGCCCCACGCGCCATCGCGTTCTCTGTCGCAGTGAAATCCCAGGCTTCCCACCGCGGGGTCGTATGCGAACGTATTGATGTTGAACAACGTGGCCTCGGCCTTGGAGACGCCGTTCAAGTCGACCAGGGTGCTGCAGGTCATCACTGCGCCATCATTGGTGATGCACGGGTTGCCACCAATTCCTTGCCCAGGAGGAATCGACTCGTCAAGTGCAACTACCCAGGTGTCCTTTGTCCAGTACCAGTAGCTCGATTGATCTTGACCAGCCACAACCGTGCCGTCGGCGCTACTGTCGTAGGCGTAGGCATATGGAACTGCTCCAAGGAGGAACAGTTCGCCGGCGTGCGTCGAGGCAATGAAGTGCGCGGAGGCGGCAACGGCGAAGGTGGTGAGTGCTCGGTTCATGGGGTAGTTGGGGTTCGTTTGAAAGGCCCGCAGGCGCTGTAGGATCAATGTACGCCGCGCAATCAACATTCCCTAGGGAAAAAGACGAACTTCAATGACAATTTCCGATTCGCACTCAAAGTCCCTGGTTTCCCGCGCACTTCAATGCTTGCGCGGCGCTCCGTTACCAACAGCCGCGACCACTTTAGGAGTGGCACTGCTGGCCGGATGCACCACCGCCAACACACAGGCCCTGATCGGCAATGAGTGGCGCTGCACACGGATTGGATCACGGACACTCACCGAGGACAGCACACCAACGCTCCTGATGACCGCCGAAGGAAAGGCCAGCGGGTTTGCCGGGGTCAATCGATGGTTTGGAACGTGCACCATCGATGGGTCAACTTTGAAATTTGGAATGATGGGCATGACGCGGATGGCCGGACCGCCGGATCGGATGCAACTTGAGCAGACATACGCCGATGCGCTCGCGGCGGTCACCCGCTGGTCGGTGAGTAGCGGACGCCTGCAACTTTCGGACAGCGATGCAATGGTTCTCGAGTTCACAAAGGCTGAGTAAAAAACAGTTGGCGCGCAGCTTGGGGCCGCGCGCCAACTGAGAGATCACATCAATCGTCCATCAGGAACGCTTATGGGCACGGACCCCAAGCGCCGAGCAGTGCTGCCAAGTCGGCACCACCAACCTCCCCATCATCAGTGATGTCAGCCGGGCAGCTACCGCTGCATGGGCCCCACGCTCCAAGCAGTGCCGAGAGGTCTGCGCCATTGACGACACGGTCGCCGTTCAGGTCAGCCGGGCACGGAGCCGAACCGAGATCAATCTTGGCGATGGTATTGATACTTGCCACCGAATCGCCAGCTCTGATGACCAGTTGCCCGGCAGCATTGAGGCCCGTGTTGATTCCATTGCCGGACACACCGGTGCCGCCGATGAGCGTGAGCTGGTTGCATGCAGTGCCCGTGAAGTTGGTGTCGCCATTCTTTGCGATGACTCGGAGGCCCGAGGTCGCGTCCCACGCGAAGATCGCGACATTGTTACTTGTGCCGAGGTTGTAAGAATTGGCGAACACCACGACGCCGGAATCACTGATGCACACCGATGAACTGCCGGAAATGCTGGCGTAGGTGGCTCCAGGGATGCCGGGAATTGCATCGAGTGCGCGGGCGAGCACCACCACGGTGCCGTTCGCCTTGCGGACGGCAAGGAAACTGCTACCGATCGTGGAATCGGTGATGCTGGTGCCATCGGCATTCATCAAGATGCCTTCATAGGCGTACATACCGTTGTTGTTCATCACCGAATTGGCGCCGGTCGAGGAGAACACCACACCAGAGATACCGGGCACAGCATCTCCCTTACGCAAGAGCATGGTGAAGACGCCGTTCTTCGCGGAGAAGGTGGCGGAATCGTTGATGGCAACCGTTGCGCCGGACCCACCGAGGTTCGTTCGGAACACGATTGATCCGTCGTTCATCAGCGGGTGCTGAGCAAACGTGATCGGAGCCGTAGTGGCCGTCACCAGATTTTGGAAGTTCAGAGTCGGGTAACCCGGGATCGCACTTCCCTTCCGAGCAAAGATCTCGAGACCGTTGCCCCAAGCGTTCGTCAGATACACGGTGTCGTTGGACGTGGTGATGCCGCTCGCAGCAGCAAGTTTGCCACTCAGAACGACACCGTTGCCATTGCACTGTAATCCGAAGGTGTCTGGCTGGAAGACTGTTCCGTCAGTGAAACCAGGGGCCGCATCGCCTTTGCGAATGACTACTGACTTGCCCGACGGTCCCATCCACATGACGGCGGCATTGTTCTGCGTCACACCCGCGGCGGTGACCACGCCGGTACCGGCCAGCGTTGCGCTAACAAGTGCGTTGCCATCGTTGTTGACGTACTGCGGGCTGCCTGCAGACACTGAAATGGTCACGCCGGTACCCGTTGGGTATGCGTCGCCGCCGCGGTAGATGATGTAGTTGTTTGTGCCAGTGGAATCACGCCACATCCAGAATGGGCTGGTGGTGGTGGTGACGCCAGTACCGTTCAAGTTGCCGGTGATCAGAATGCCGCCATTGGCGCACTCGTACTGCGTAGTGCCCAGACCGTTGGTTCCGGTGGTGGTATTGCACACCAGTCCAGCGGCGAGTCCGCTTGGCAACGCATTACCTGCTCGAGCGATCTGTGTGAGACCAGCTCCACCGGTGTTGCCGGTGACGAAGATGTGCGTGTTGTTCGGAGCAGTCGTCTGAAGACCGGTGCCGGCAAGTTGACCGCGGAAGGTCACGATGCCCGTTGGCCCGATCACGGGGTTGTTGAATTGATTGGGAACCCATTGCGCATCCGCTGGGACGCCCGGGATGCTGGTGAGGCCGGCAGGGTTTCCGTCGGTCGATGCGATGTTGGTCCATGTTCCATCAGCGAACGTGGAGGCGGTGGCGGTCAGCGCCATGATCATTGTGGTGAGTGAGCGAGTGCGAAGCATGAATCAGGCCTTTCGGGAGGTGTTGGGTACCAACGTTGCAGTAGCGACGAACTAGCCCTCACGCACATGACGTCAGGGTCCACACATAACATGAACGTAATCTGATACTCGAACCGATCAACCTTTCCCTAAAGAAACTGTAAGAGTTTGTGAGAAATTGAAATTATCGGAAGTTCGTGACGGGGCTCTGACCGCGCCAGTCGGCCGACATCCGTGACGATTGATTGCGAAACCCGCCTGAAATCACTGCCCGAGCGCGCGCAGGACGACGGTGGCATATGCGCCCCGGGGGAGCGAGAATCGAACCGATACGGCGCGCGATCCGCGCTCGGTGGAATCGTCGACATCGGGTTCCACTATGAGACCGGCGGCGCGGGCGAGGAGTGGCCGGAGTGCGTGACCGAAGCGGAGGGCGGCGATCCCTGGGACGACCAGCGCGGCGGAGGTCAGGCCCTCGGCGGTGATTGCCTCTTGCCACGCATCGCCCCACGGGGCCGCGAATTCCGTTTCAGGGCTCAGCATCGGAGCCTCGCAGGTCAGCCAGTTGGCGGGGAACTCCGCGGGACGCGGGAAGAGCAGCGGACCGAAATCATCGGCCGCCTCGATGGTGCGCCACTCCTGCGCGGGCAAGGCGCGCACCATGCGGCGGGCGCCCTCGTTCCATAGGAAGCTTTGGTACGCCTCGATGCACATGCCGCGCAAGAACGGGCGCAGCGCCATGAATGCGGCGTCGGGTTCGGAGCCAGTGGCGAGACGTTCGAATGGTCGGCGGTCCGGGCACTCGGGTAGCTCTGCGGCGAGGCGCTTCCAATTGCCCCAGTGCGCGGCGCACAGGCGCGTGAACGATCGTTGCATGCCGGAGTCTTTACGTGCGGGTGTTCCGATGGCAAGGCGTAATGCACCGAGCGGGTTGCCAGCGATGAGTGGGCGAGCAGCAAATCCCTTGCCGTGCCGCGCTGAACCGAATCGTTGGTCGCCGAAGTAATTGACGAAGAGGAGCGCGCCGTTCGCGTCGGCGAGGTCGTCCGCGCGCGATCGCATGAGTTCCACTTCAAACTTAACGAGGCCGCGCACCACAATCTCAAAGGTGTTGGAAGCGATGCATGACGCGTCGAGCGGACGCGCGGACCAACCGATGGTGCGAGCGCGCCAGCCCTCCCCTTCCACACCGCGCGCCAGTGAACGCACCGCGCCGAGCGGAGGATGATCAAGCGAAATGTGCTGCGCGGTGGCTGCGTGGCGATCCTTGAGACCGGCGTAAGTTACGGAACGCGGCGGCAGATGCAGTTCGCGCGTGAGCGCGTCGACGGCATCGGGCGTGGTCCAGCCGGACTTGGTCAGGCGACACACGGCAAACGGCGCGTCTTCCGATGGGGAAGATTCGAGTGCGGATGCGTAGGAGGAAACAAGTTCCTCATCAACACGGAAGTCATCGGGGGATCGTCGAATTGCCACTGCGGCGCAATGTACGCCCTGACGGCGATGCGTTTCGGCGTTA
>Ga0209296_1001620_pt1 | contig 16988 bp, 13 predicted proteins | sample S_130206_EF_Meta_FD_187319 | JGI IMG/M metagenome (GOLD analysis project Ga0209296, IMG submission 187319) | Freshwater microbial communities from Lake Simoncouche, Canada to study carbon cycling - S_130206_EF_MetaG (SPAdes) (version 2) | ecosystem: Environmental > Aquatic > Freshwater > Lake ...
GGGATAGTGCTGGTCATTCCATCGTCTCCAATGCAGTGAATTCAAAGTCGGGAGCGGTACTGCCTGAGCCCATACCAGTGGCCGCCGGCATTCCGGACGGTCCATAGGATGGCAAGCGAGTGCCGGCGAGTGCGCGTTCCAAGCTGAGTACAGCGAGCGCGCGATCGCGCTCGGCGCGTGCAATCTGAATGCGCACGTGGTTCTCTTGGTGTTCACTGCGCCACAACTCAACGGCAGGGCGTTCGCCCGCAGTGACGCTGTTGCCAAGAATTTCCTTGTTCGCGGCGAAATTACGGAGAATTCCGTCGCGCAGCGTGACGGTGTGATGTTCTGCAGCTGAAACCGCGGTGAGTGCGCGTCGAGTGTCGATCACTGCCCGTTGCCACAGACGATCTTCATCAATACGGGCAATCTCCAGGTCGGCGATGGCCGCGTCGAGTCGGAAGTTGCCTTGATTGAAGAGCGGGATGGATGACTCCACCGTGAACATGACGGCCTGATCGCCTTCCATGTCTTGCTCCCAGCCACCGCCGAGCATCAATGAAGGCCATCGATTTGCCATGGCGAGCGAAACGCGGGACTCCATGCCATCCACGCGCGCGGCCGCAGCACGCAGGTCAAGACGGCGGCTGCGAATCAGTTCCTGCAGCGCGGCGTCATCCTCGGGCTGCGCAGGCGGCTCGATGCCGCATGCTTGGCGCGCTGCGGTGGCAGTCTGATCTGCCACGGTCCATTCCATGCTCTGATCACCACGACCAATGGCTTCCAATAGGCGCGTCTTGGCTGCCACGAGGGTCATGGTTGCTTCCATGACGCGGTTCTGTGCTTCAGCAGCATTCATACGCGCTTGGTTGACGGTGGCGCGACGACCCTCCCCAGTGGCGAAACTTGCCTCGTCCGATGCCAAGACGCGGGCTGCGACAGCGGCATCGCGTTGAGCTAGCTCAGCAATCTCAATGGATGAAGCAGTTTCTATGTAAGCGGTGCGAACTTCAACCACGGTGGCTACCAACGTGGCAGCCGATTCAAAGATCAACGCACGCAACTGCGAGTTTGCATCGCCGACGATGGCGTCGCGCTTCCAAAGCCAATCCACTTGCTGCCCGAGCATGGCCAAGATCGGTATGGTGCCCATGCTTAATGGCGCACCAACAGCCATGCTGAGCGTTGGGTTTGGTGGCAGCTGCGAGTCACGCGTCATGGCGCGGCGACGGTCGAGCTCTGCAAAGATCCGGCGCAATTGCCGATTGTTTGTGATTGCGCAACGCACCGCGGCTTCCGCGCTCAACGGGGTGGTGCCATCCCAGGCATCGCTTGGCGTGGCCCATGGCGATTCCAGTGCATCATGGATGGTGCCATCAGTTTGCTGGATGCGCGCGTCCAGTGCGGGCGCGGTATCGGTAAACGTTGGGCCAGGATCGGTACTGCATGCAGACATCACGGCGATGCAGCACATGCTGGCTGCAGTGCGTATCAGGGCGGGTGTCCGATGCGTGCGAGTGTCAGCGGCACGATGAATGCCGAGTGTGCAACGAGTGCGTTGTTTGAATTCCATGACCGACTCCATGCTCTGCATGACCCATTCCATACGGGAATGCCACAGCGGCACGGCGCGCGCCGTGCTCGAGTGAACCGCATGTTCAGATCAGGAGTGTGGAATGGAGCGCAAGTGCCTGGCGCCCGGATGGCGCGCGTGGCGGACCAGTGTCATGGCTGACAGCTGCCGTTGTGTCGGTGATTTGGCACGCGTTGAGCGCAACAGCCAGGATGGCGGTGCCAACAAAGTCAATCGCACCAATGGTGTCTTGCTCAATGTCGATCGTCACCGTTGTCAGCGCCCGCTCCTTGCACGGGATGCAGCAGCCGTCGTCCGTGGTTACAGGATCGTGTGATGAGTGCGCGTCCGGTGAAGCGCCTTGCCTGACGTCGCTCGGCTGAGCGTGGCAGCAGTGATGCTGATTTGCGGCGTTGGTTTCGCTGGCCTCGGTCGCAGATGTGCGCGCTGCCGATATGGCTACATCAGCGATGGCCCGCGCTTGGCAGCAGCAGAATGGCATCCAAAGTGCCATGCAGGTGACAAGGAGTTGGTGCAGGCGGGTGCGCATCGGGCTGTTCACTGTATCACCACAATTTGCTATGTGCGTGAATCAATCGGTGAAATTCATGCCAACAGGCCAGAGGTCGTTATTCGTGTGCACTACGAGCGCCTCCGGGCATCTTGTTCGTGAAACTTCCCTCAGCGGTTCCGGTAAGGTGCTGCAATGAGCATGCCCTCCACTCTTCGAGCCGTGATAGTTGTTGGTCTTTCCGGAACCTGGACACTTGCCGCGGCAGCGATGATTGACCCACCGGCGCCAGCGGCACCCACGGTGCCTGCCGCTGCCGGCGCTGCAGCAGCACCCGCCGCGACCGCTCCCGCCGCGCCACCCGCCCCGAAGACGGCAACCGTTGAGCGGGGCGCTCTTGAATTGGTGATTGAGCGATCAGGTCGCGTTGAATCATCGCGCAGCGAAGAAGTGCGCTTGGAGTTGGAGGCGTTCAGTGGGCCGATCACTGTGAAGGACATTGTTCGTCGCAATGGTGCGGTGAAGGCTGGCGACCCATTGGTGACGCTGGAAGGGAAAGAGTTTGAGAAGGGGCTTGAGGACCTTCGCGTCCAGGCCGCGGAGACGCAGCGGCGATTGGTCATGCAGAAGGAAGAACGGGCGATGCAGGTTCGTCAATCCATTGCTGCATTGGAGCGGGCCACCCTTGCTTCGGATTTGGCGCAGCAGGCCTTGGAGTTGCACCGCGACTATGAATCAAAGAAGGGCCTGGAAATGGCAGACTTGGGGCTGAAGGGCAGCCTTGACGGTTTGCGCGACAATCAGGATGAGTTGACGCAGTTAGAGAAGATGTACGCCGGAACATCACTGCAGAGTGAGACCAAGGACATTGTGCTTGAGCGCGCGCGCCGCGGCGTGGAGCGCGGTGAGATCTACGCAAAGTTTGCACGGCGCGACAATGAGATCTATAAGGCGATTCGTGCGCCGAATGATGCTCGTCGAGTTGAAGATCAAGCGAAGTATTCCAAGTTAGATCTTGAGAGCGCGCAACTCCAGCAGCGTTTAGGTGAGATTCGTGCCGAACTTGACATTGCATCTTCCGTCCGTGCACTCCGTGACGTTGAGCGCCGCCTAGAAAAAATGGAAGGCGATGCTGCGCGCTTGCGGGTGAAAGCGCCTGCCGATGGCTACGTCGTAGTGCGCGTCAAAGATGTGGGCGATCAAGTGCAGCCGCGTCAAGAATTGGCGCAAGTAGTCGATCTATCAAAGTTACGCGTGCGTGGCACCATGAACGCCGATGCACTACGCGTGATGAAGCAGGGCGATGTTGCCGCTGTTTGGTTTCCATCGCGCCCCGAGCTTCGTGGCGAGGCAGTGGTTGACGAGCTCGTCGTTGTTGGTGCACCAGAAGGCGATGGCGCAGCGTTCCCATTTGTAGCATCGTTGCGCAGCGTTGATGGAAGTGTGTTCCCGGGTATTGAGGCGCGCTTGGTGATTCGCGGAACCCTTGCCGATCGCGTCCTTGTGCCCAGCAAAGCAATCAAGCAAGAGAAGGGGCGATTCACTGTCAAGGTGCTCGCGGGCGATAAGCAAGCCGAGCGCGAGGTTCGCGTTGGTGCATCGGATGGCACTAAGACCGAAGTTATCTCTGGGTTGCAGGCAGGCGAACAGGTCGTGATGCCGGATGCATGACTCGGGAGTCAGTAGACCCATGAATACGCAGCGCACGGTGCTTACTTTGCTGACGCAGCTGCGCGCTGCCGCAGCGATCGCATGTCTGACAGCGATCGCCGGATGCGCTCAGCATGCGGCAACAACCGCCGCGCCATCCGGTCCGGGCACGATGACTCCGCAGTCCGCGATCGCGGAGCAGCAGCAGACGGATCCAGCCGTAGTCACTGCCCCGACGCCGCAGCAGGCAACCACTGCCACACCGCCAGCCCTTCGGCCAGTACCGGATCCGCAGCGTTCGTTGACGCGCACGCAAGCGGCGCAGACGCGTGGGCGCGCTTGGATCTTGGCGAATCAGCGCCCGGACGGAAGCTTTGGAACATTTGAGAGCCCGCGCGCGCGTGAGATTTATCTTGACACACAGGCGAGTCACCGCGCATTCCACACCGCAACCACGGCGTTAGTGTGTTGGTCGCTGGTGGGACCTGCTCGCACTGATCCCGCATGCAGTGCTGCGCTTCTGCGGGGATTGACGTGGCTTGAAGCGCAGGGCGAAGTGGGGCGCGCATCTGGAAACACTTTCTACAGCGTGTGGGCGCACACCTATCTCTTGGAGTTGGCGTCTGCCATTCTTGCTGACCCTGCCCGTGCCGCGGACCATCAAGCGTGGCGCGCCATCTTGGACCGTGAAGTGCAGGTGGCACGTCGTGAACAGAGTGCCGAAGGCGGCTGGGCTTACTACGACTTCAATCATGTTGGGCAAAATCCGAGCGGTCATGAAAGCACCAGTTTCAATACTGGCGCCATGATCGAGTCACTGCTGAATGCGAGCGAGCAGGGCGCAACTGTGCCTGCGGGAACCATCGCGGACGCGTTGACCTGTATGGAGCGGATGCGGATCCCCAGTGGATCCTTCGCATACGGAACGTATGCCGAATTGAATGTTGCCGGCGACTACAACAAGGTTTCCGGAGCGAGCGGACGGTTGCAAGTCTGCAATTTGGCGCTCTTTCGTCAGGGTGCACAGGGAACCGATGGCGAGACTCTTCTGCGTGGCGTGGAGTTACTGCGCGAACGGCACTTCTATATTGAGATTGCCCGCGGCCGCGTCATGCCGCATGAGGCGTTCTATCGAAACTCTGGTTACTACTATTTCTTTGGTCACTACTACTGCGCTCGGGTGCTGCAACTGGCGCCCGCTGGCCCGCGCCGTGATCTCTTAGTGCGCTGGCTTGCTGAGCAGATGGCAATCGACCAAAACCGTGACGGTAGTTGGTTTGATTACCCGCTCTATGGATATGGATTTGCGTACGCCACGGGATTTGCCATGCGCACCCTGGAAATCCTGGAGCCGATGATCGCTGAACAAGTGCGTGCCACGGGCGGCACCGGCGCCGTACCGATGCCGCCCGCAAGTTCCACAGTCAATCCGTAACTGCGTTGGCTTCCGTTTGCTCTGCGCCGTTGCATGCACTACGCGGTTGCCAGCGGAACCACGGAGCCGGTTGCTTCTTAGCGCTTTCTCCGGTTCGACCATGCCGCACACGCTGACGCCGCAAGCGTTACCGCCGCGCCTGGGGCAGGAACCGTGGGGCCGCCGCCGGGCGTGTCGTACACCCACGAGGCGTATTCGCCCGCGTGCCAGCCCGCGTCATCAAGCCACGCATGCGGCGGCATGCCGCCCGTGGAAGTCAACTTGACTGGCCCGATGGTGACTGTTGAATAGATGGGATCCGTGGAGTTTGATCGAACCAACGCCACCGAGTCCAGTAGTTCCTTCCACGGCAGTGTGTCCAGCGTGCCGTCGTTGCCTGGGTCCAGATCCATGCCAATGTTTCCTGTGAACGCACGCACCAAGAGGTAGGTCACTGAATCGGAGTTCTCAAAGTTCAGCGAATCGCCAGTGCCAATGGTGGCGTGGTTGCCCGCTGGATCGACCACCAGCATCTGACCGTTGAACGCTGTCGAACCGAAAGTCGCTTCGTGCCCAACAAACCTGCCATTGGATCCGAGTGTCCATGCAGAAAGGTCGATCGCCATCTCCACAATGCCACCGGGGTCAGTCCCGCTGTCGCCGATCGCCACGAACCAGCATCCAGCGAGTGACATGCCCGGAGCGCCGTACAACTCAAAGTATTCGTCAGTGTCAGCCCCTTGTTGATCCACACGCAGTTCGGAGATTCGCAACGGAGTTGCTGCGGTTCCGCCACTTCCGATCGATAGTCCCGCGGATGCTGGTCCGGTGCATGCAGTCCAGGTGATCGCCGCCACCGCACACTGTGCGGCCTGAACAGAAATTCTGTGATTTCCCATGTCAATCCCTTACGGCTAAGCCGCAAAATTCCTTGCGCGGCGCCACAGTAACCCGCCGTTGCCGTGGTTCTCGGAAACACCGCGGAACTTCCGGTGAAATTCCGGGCAATTTATTACGCACGCTGTGGATTGTGCTTGTCCGTCCATGCTTACTTGGTGACAATGGTGGCATGTTGAACCCCATGCGACGCGCGGCTGCCATGTTCATGAATTCGTGCATTCCGCTCGTGGCAGTTTCGGCGTTGGCGCAGTCGCAGTCCGTGCTGTTGATTCCCGACACCTCTGGCGACAAGATTTGGGCGTTCAATGCCTATGACGGCTCTGTGATATCTAACAATTTCATTCCGAACGATGGCCGCATGAAGCAGGTCATCCAAGTAGCGCAGACCCCGCAGGGCACGTTCCTGCTTGCCGACGTTGGCAGTGATCAGGGTTGCAGTGCCGATGACGCAGTGCGTGAATACTCATCTTGCGGTCAATACATACGCACGCTTGCTGGACCATCGGATGGCGTTTGCAATCCGGAAGGCATCTGCATTGCGTATGGCAAGGTGTGGTTCATCCGACTCTATGACGGCGCTTTCGAGCCCACCCCGGGTGTCAATGCAATTTGGTCGATGAATTATGACGGCACCGGCTTGACGCAGGTGTGCGCCAGTCCGACCTTCGGCAAGACGTGGTCGCTCTTCCCGTACAACGGCGGATTTCTGGTGGGCGACATTCTGGACCACAACCTGGAGTTCGCGCCACTGAACTGCGCGACCTCCGCGCCGTTCTACGCATATGGCCAAGGTGGCGGAACTATGAGGACGCCGCAGCAGATTCAAGCAATGCCAGATGGAACAGTGATTGCGATGTTCTTCTCAGGTGCGGCCGGCGCGTCGGTCTTTAGCGCAACCGGTGAACTGCAAGGACAGATCTCCACTCCAACCGGTCGCGGCGTCTATCCGCTTGGCAATGGGGAAGTGATGTTCTCCGGCGGCACGCAAGTGCAAGCGTTTAACCCGGTGACAAGCCAGCTTCGGACGATCGTCAACCAGATCACGCCGTTGGCGAGCTTCCGGTGGATTTGTGCCGCCACGCTGGTGCCTTGCTCCGGAGATTTGAATTGCTCGGGCATCGTTGATGGCGCCGATTTGGGTGCGCTGCTGGGTAACTGGGGGTTACCGGGAACCGGCGATATCGACGGGGACGGCACCACCAACGGCAGCGACCTCGGAGCCCTACTCGGCAACTGGGGCAATTGCGGCTAACTGTAAGTCACGGCGATCACTCCGATAGACTCGCCTGCATGCTAGTCCAGTCAATACTGAGTGCTGTTCTTTCCGTGAGCATCATGAGCGCGCATGCGGGCGCGAGCACCATGCCGGTGGTTCTACGCGGCACTGGCCCCGCCATTGGCGACACGATGCCTGCGCCACTCTTGGCGACCGCCGTGCGCGAACGCATGCCGTCGTTTCGTGAAGTCGGAGTCACCTATGTCGTGGTGTTCTTCAATTCATCCGATGCGGTGAGTCGGCAGTCGCTTCCGGTGCTTGACACCTTGGCGCAGCGATTTGGGAAGAAACTGGTCATCGTGGCGATCAGTGATGAGCCCGTATCCGTCGTCCGTGACTTCGCATCAACTCCGGAGTGGGCGCCCAAGCTTGGATTTGTGGTGGCTGCAGACCCCACCCGAAACTCGCTACAAACCGTGTACGGGCAGGGCAGTTGGCCGACGCTCCCGGTTGCATTCGTCGTTCGTGGCGGTGTCGTGCAGTGGCGCGGTGTGCCACTGGATCTTGACCCCATCGTGTCGGCAGTGGTGACTGATCACTGGGATATTGCAGCAGCGCAGCGAGCGGCAGAGCAGCAGCGCCTGTGGGACGAGCAGATGTCCAAGGTGGACGCGCTTGCAAAGGCCGCGCGGTTTGATGAGGCGTTGGCAGCGCTCGACGGTTCGTGCGCGAGCGCGATGCCGGCACAGGCGGCGCTTTGCACCGGACGCAAATTCTCGCTGTTGATTTCCGCGCGCCGTATTCCGGAGGCGTTGACGGTGGGTGCGGAAATCATGCGCGCGCCGGCCAATGAAAAACAAGCGGCGGGCATTGCGTGGACGATCGTCAATGTGATTCCAGGTGATGCGGATGCGTTGGCATTTGCGCTCAAGGCGGCGCAATCATCGGACCGTGCCCTGAAGGGCCGTGATCCAATGGTTGGGGCGATTCTTGCCCGCGTCCTGTGGCTTTCCGGCAGGCGTACCGAGGCGATCGAGACCGCACGTCGCGCGCTCAGTTTGGCGGACTCGCCTGACCTACAGAATTCACTGCGCGAGGATCTGCGGGTGTATGAGCCAGCTGCGAAGCCAAAGGCGCCAGAGCGCTGAGCGATAGCGCGTGTTGTTTCCTTGTGCAGGGGGGCAAACCGGCGGGCGTTACGGTCAATCCAACACGAAAGCACGGTGCAAGAACCGCCGCGCGGAGGCAGGTAACACATCCACGGTGGTACGCAGGGTCTCTTCAGCAGTGAATCGGACGCCCAGGATGATGAGCGTGCAATACACCGTGGCAACAGTGATGAACTCCACCCCGGACCCGACCCGACCCGCGGGAAGTGTCATGGATTCGCGGATGCTGTGCCCGATTGATTGCGCCGCGAGTGCGGTGAGGAGCGCCAGCGCCGGTCCAAAGGTGAGATGTTGAACCATGTCGCGCGGCGTGACTTTGAACTGTCGCATGATCCACACCAATTGCGCGAGCGCCGCGATGGTCATCGCCGCGCCAGTCGTCACGCAGATCACTGTGATTGTTTCGTACCGAGGAGTGCCGTTCGTTGAATCAAGCCAAACAAGCAGTGCGCCAAGGACTGCGCCGCCGATCGTTCCAGCCATCTTGCCCACTTCAAAGCCAGCGACGGCCTTGAAACGCTGCAGCCCCAGAAGCGGTCCAGTGAGGATGCCAGCGATCGTTGCGTACGTGGCACCGATACATAGGAAGTACAGCCCGCCATTGATTGCCGACCACTTGCCACCCCACACCAGGAGTTCAAGGGTTGGGAAGAATGAGGCCGTGGCGACCGTGGTGATGGGCACAAACAACATGGCTCCCGCGAAGACGCGTTCCATACCGAGTTTCTCCGCCGCTTGGTTGCCGCGGTCGCGCGCGAGGAACGGCGCGAGCACATTTTGCAGGGCACTTGTCAACAGCATGGTCGGCTGGTTCGCAAGCTGGAAGGCAAAGTAAAAGAGGCCAAGAGTGGAGGCGGGGATGGCGATGCCCAAGACGAGGAAGTTCAGCTGCCCCTGAATGGTGTTGATGACCGCAGCGATCAGTGGCCACTTCATGAAGCGCGCCATCTCCGGGAGTTTCATGCCTTGCCATCGGAAGTCGGAGCGCTTGCAGGCGCCGCAGAATGCGAAGTACACGAACTCCAGGACGGGCGTGACCGCTTGCGGAACGGCCAATGCAATCGCGCCCATTCCAGTGGAAGCCATCCACCAGGTCAGTGCGATTCTCAGGATGGCGGAGACGACGTCTAGTTTCGCCAGTTCGCTGAAACGCAGGTCAACCGACATACGCATGCGGCTGACGGTGGTCATGGCAAAGAGCACCTGTCGACCCGCCATGAGCCACAGCACGGCCGGGAGGCCAGGGAGGGCCGCCGCGGCAAAGCGGCTCTCAAGCGCAGGCAACAGCCCGATGGTGCCCGCTGTGGCAACGGCGCTGAAGACAAGGAATGTCGTTCCCCACCAGAACATGCGTCCGGCGGCGTTGTCATAGTCGGCGGGGCGAATGCTGGGCATAACCAGCGCGGTACCGCCCGCGCGGAACAGCGCCGTTACCCCCATGATGCCAATCGCAACCGCGAACGTACCCACTTGCTCTTCAGTGAGGTACCAACCGACGATCACCTGCGACACCAATGCTGACAGTCGGGCAACCACGCTTGCGAGCGTGGTTGCAACGATGGCAATCGTGCGTTGTTGCCGAAATTGGGGACTCATGGGGACGGCTCAGGCACCCCCGGAAAGTAGCGAAGACCAGGGGTTCATCTAAACGCATGACCCGCCGCACTATACCCCGCCCTTGAGCGACCATCGCCAGCGCGCGACGGTTGGCTTTACTGGATGAGGAGCTTGAATCAGGTGTGGCGCCGGCGCTCGGCAGCGCGATAGCTCTCGCGTGGTTGTTCTGGCACTGCATCCTTGCTCGCCGGTGTGAGGCCATGCTCTTGGAACGCGATGCGGAAGTTCTCAAACGTTGTTGAAGCGAGGAATTCCGTGATATTTCGCTGCGTTGCAACAAGTTGGTCGTGGAGTGCGCATGGCTTGCCGACACCACAGATGCCACCGCCGAATGGGCACAGATTGCTGCGATCTTCGCGTTCAAAGAGGTCGTAGACCTGTCGAAGCGTAATATCTGCCGGCGCTCGTGCGAGCGCGTACCCGCCACCTGGCCCAGGGGAACCGTTGACGAGGTGAGCCTGGGACAGCGCGGTCAGGATCTTCGCCACCATCGGTCGCGGCAGTCCGCGCTGGTCGGCAATTTCAAAGGCGGACAGCCTGGTCTTCCCCTCGTCCCACACTTCGGCGAGGCGACTCATGGCGCCAATGGCACGCTCGGTTTGCTTTCCATACATAATTTCAGACCTTTCGTCGTTGAATTTGAATGTGCAGCACCGATTTACTCGGTTCCATGGCGGTTGATTACCGAATTAAGGATATACTCTTCCGGGATTCGGGGAAAGGTATTAACTCTCATAATTCCAAGAATTCTGAGCGACAGTATCCCGCCGGATCGGTGTTCATACGCGATAGCCGTGGCACTAGCGCTCGGGAGCCCTACACCACCGCCGAACGAGTTCGTCGCGAGCGCCTCGTACCTTGCACGCATGGCAGCGATCGCATTTCTTCGACCCGTCCGACCGAACTTCCATCGCGACCCATCGATTGATGAACTTGGGGCCCTCGGAAAGCACTTGGCTTTCCTGCAAGGCTTGGTATCGGCTGGACATGTCGTGATGGCGGGCCCTTCGGAAGACGGCGCCTTGGGCGTAGTGGTCTTTCCGCATGACAGCGCCACGCAGGCTGAAGAGCGCATGCGCGAAGATCCAGCCGTCGCAGCGGGCGTGTTCACGTGCGAGGTGCAGGCCTGGCGCATGAGTCTGTTTGGAACGGGCTCCACGCGCGATTGGTTCGGGTTCACGCAGGTGATCCACATTCGCACCGATGCCGTGAACGCGTGGCGCATGTTGGCCACATGCGATGGCTTGGAGCGATGGTTTCTTGCTAAGGCCGATGCGTGGACGCATGATGGTCGGCAGTGGCCGCGCGACGTTTCACTTGAGCACGGCGCGAAGCTTCGGATGACGTGGATGTGTGTTGGCGCCAGTGATGAGCGTGGTGTCCTTTCCACGGAAGAACAGAGTGAAGACAACGACGTTCTGCGCACTGAGGCTCCGCATCGCATCCGGCTTGGGTGGTACAGCGGAAAGGGTTGGGTGGAATTCCGGGTGACTCCACACTTGGCAGACGGCCGCGTCACCATTGAACTTGAGCAGCGCATGCACCCGAGTAGTGACTTTCGCCAACTGGAGCAGGCGTACATCGGCTGTCGCGAGGGTTGGGCCTTCTACCTCACCAATCTCAAGAGCGTGTTAGAGCACGGCACCGATCTGCGCGAGCGCACGCCGGATCGCAAGGGAATCATTAACTTGTGATTGCTGCGTGTGCGTGACTACCGCACGGTGACGTCGGCAATGGCTCGGTCATAGTCTCGGATGGATGCAGCAATGACCGCGTGTGCATGGGCAACGCCATATGTTCCAAGCACCTCGGCTGCCGATGGATGGCCAGGGCGCATCTTGTAGGTGGAGAAGTAGTGCACGAGTCGTTCGACCAGCGCCGCAGGCAGATCTTCGATGGCACGCGCGCTGCCCCACACTGCGTCATCCTTCAGGACGGCCACGATCTTGTCATCAGCGGTACCACCGTCAAGCATGGTGAGGCCGCCAACCACTACCGCCTCGGCAATAATTTCACTGCGATCGACCGGGCGTTCGCTGAAGACGCAGATGTCCAGTGCATCTCCGTCAGCCTCAAATTGATGCCCTGTTGCGCGAATGGCTCGAACGCGATCGGCGGCGCGTGGATCGTGTGCACCAAAGAGATTGGCTACTTCCGATCCGCAGAGCGTGCGTGGCACGAATCCATAGAGCGTGGGGGGAGTGCTCGAAAAACGTTGCGGTCGGTCCACGCGTAGGTAGCCCGATGACTTCTCAATTTCGTACTTCACTACGTCGAACGGCGTGATCTCAATGAACGCGTTGACGACGCGGGGCGCGTCTGGCCCGACGGGCAATCCATGCCACGGGTGCGGACGGGATCGAAAGTATGTGGGGACGCCCATGTGAGCAGGGTATCAATGTTGGCAGCCGTACAATTCGGCGGGTGCTAGTGTGCCATGGCGTCGAGCGCGTGATCAACAACGGATCTCCAGTGAACAAGGATCAGAAAAGTGACTGAAGAGCGCCCGGCAGATTCCACAGAAGGTTCCGCTATTGCTGGAACCGAAGTATGTGAACTGAAAGTTGATGGCATGACCTGTGCGAGCTGCGCGGCGAGTGTGACGCGCGTGTTGCGTGCGCAGCCCGGGGTTCTTGATGTGCAGGTTGATTTCATGATGGGGCGCGCGCAAGTCAAGATCGAATCTGCAAAGGCGGATCCACGCAAGTTGGCGAGAGCGGTCGAAGCGGCTGGCTATCAGGCGCGGGTGAATCCGAGTGGAAGAACGGTTCATGATTCGCACGGCGCGCACCATGCCGGATCAGGCGCCCATGTTCATAATCCAGACGCGCCGACCCGCGTGGAAGAATTGGACGCATGGACTCGCAAGGAAATGCGATCGGTGCGGTTGAAGTTGATTGTTGCAGCGATCCTGTGCATCCCACTCATCTGGATTGCCATGAGTTCGCATCACCTGTGGGGTGCAGGGGCTTCCCAAGAGGGGATGCATGCGGCGAGCACGGATGCCCAGGTCAACCCAAGCGCTGCTATAGCGCCAAAGCTCGCACATCAGCATCAGAATGCGAATTCGCAGTTTATTTTGCTGGTCATACAACTGGCGTTGGCCACGCCGATCGTGGTGTGGTGTGGATCGGCCATCTTCCGCGTCGCGTGGAAGGGCATGTTGCAGCGCACCGCCAATATGGATTCGTTGGTTGCACTCGGTGTTGGTGCGGCGTATGGGTGGTCCGCCTTTGTATTCGTGTCGGAATTCTTCCCTCGCATGGGGCGCGCGTCCGCTCTTCCGCCGGTGTACTTTGAGGCCGCCGGCGTCATCGTCACGTTGGTTCTCCTTGGTCGTTGGCTGGAGATGCGCGCCACCATCCGCACGCGTGATGCCGTGCGTGGCCTAGCCGCACTGCAGCCCGCGTTGGCGCGCGTGCGTCGCAATGCGGCAGAAATTGACGTTCTGATGGCGGAAGTAGTGATCGGCGACCTCGTAGTGGTGCGCCCGGGCGACCGCGTTCCAGTGGATGGGATGGTTGAAGAGGGATCATCCGAGCTTGATCAATCGATGTTGACTGGTGAAAGTGTCCCGGTGACGAAACGCGCGGGCGACGAAGTGTTTGCGGGCACACTGAACGCCGTGGGCGCGATCGTCTTGCGAGCAAAGAAGGTTGGCGGCGATACGGTTCTGCAGCAAATCGTCAAGATGGTGCAGGATGCGCAATCCGATCGCGCCCCAGTGGCGCGGCTTGCTGACCGCGTGAGCGCATGGTTCACCTTTGCTGTACTTGGTGCAGCAGTATTCACTTTCGTTGCATGGATTGCGCTTGGGCGCGGAGCGTTTGCGGCGGAATCTGATCCCACGGCCGCTGCCATTGAAATGGCATTCACCAGCGCTATTGCGGTTCTGATTATTGCATGCCCGTGCGCGCTTGGACTCGCCACGCCAACGGCCATCATGGTGGCTACGGGCGTTGCGGCGCGCCGCGGCATTCTGATGAAGGGCGGGGCGGCTATCGAAGCGCTCTCCGGAGTCAATGCTGTCGTCCTTGATAAGACTGGTACCGTGACCGCTGGCAAACCAGTGGTCTCACAGATTCATGTAGTCCATGGCACGGACGAACGCACGCTGTTAACGGCCGCAGCTTCGGCAGAGCGCTCCAGTGAGCATCCGCTTGGCGAGGCGATTGTGCGTGCGGCATTGGATCGCGGCATCACTGTGCCTGCGGCAGTGAACTTTCATGCCACGGTCGGTGGCGGGGTCTCGGCAACAGTGAATGGCAAGCGTGTCCGCATTGGAACGCCCGAATTCGCCTGCGAACGCACTGTTTCAGCAGCCATCACTGAATTCATGACCACCGAGCGCAACGCCGCACGGACTGCCGTGGTTGTCTCCGTAGACGGCGAAGCCATCGGCGTGATCGCTATGGCAGACGCCGTATTGCCCGATGCGCGCGAGGCGGTGGCCGCGATTCGCGCGATGGGCATTGATGTTTCTATGGCATCTGGCGACGATCAACGTGTTGCAGAACGCATTGCGCATGAAGTTGGTATTGAGCGCGTGTATGCGGGCATTCTTCCGGGCGGCAAGGCCAAGATCATCACAGACATGCGTAGCCGCGGACAGCGGGTTGTCATGGTGGGTGACGGCGTGAATGACGCGCCTGCGCTCGCGAGCGCGGATGTTGGCATGGCGATCGGTAGCGGAGCAGATATCGCGGCGCACGCGGCGGACGTAGTGCTCATGCGCCCAGGCGTTCTGCGCGTGGCGGAATCGATCACTATTGCGCGCGCCACCATGCGCACCGTGCGCCAGAATCTGTGGTGGGCATTTGGCTACAACATTGTGGGAATTCCACTGGCTGCAGGCGCTTTATGGCCGCTGACACACTGGAATCCTGGTCCGATGATTGCGGCAGTTTCCATGAGTGTTTCAAGCGTTGCCGTGGTCACCAACAGTCTTCGTCTACGTCGGACAGCAATGCGTTGAACATCTACACCCGATTAGCACCCCTCGAACCCCTGCTCGCCGGACCGTGGCGTTGGGTGATGTACGCAGCCATCGCGGCGCCTTTCGCCGTGGTGCTTTGGGTGATGTTCGGGCGTCGGTGGAAGCCGGACGGAGTGCTTCGGTGTACGCAGTGTCAGCATGTGTTTGATCCGGAGACTCGGTTTGACGGCGCAGCATTGACAGCAGGCGTGCGATGCGTGGAGTGCGGCCGTGTCACGCGTACGGAGCAAGCGGCTCTTCGGCGGGGCAAGAAGAGGTGGATCATTACGGCGAGCATTGCAAGCGCACTGCTCATTGCATTGCCGCTGATGGTTTGGCACAGCGTGCCGGTGTTCATTGCGCGCACACTGATGCCGCGCTGGGTCACCGAGGGGCGCGCGGAGTTTGCCAACGGATTAACGTTGGTGTACGAAGTCGATCCGTTACAGGAGTGGTTTGATATTGAGCCAAATACTGCCGTTGGCGCTTGGCGCGGCAATTTTGAAGACTTGGCGGAACTGAGCGATGCCGATAGAAATGGCGGCTGGAACAATCGCACTTCCTACGTATGGCCTGATCGTCGCCGATTGCGTGTGTGGACCGATGCAAGCCACCCGACATTCACGGCGCTTTCCGGTCATTTCGTCTTCGGAGTCGAAGGATGGTCACCAACGGCGGGGCAGTGCATGCCGCCGATCGGCTCACCAGGATTTGGTGGAGATATCACGGGTGATGGTGTGGGCGATGTCATGGTGGGCGAAGTGAACGACGGAAGCGGTGGTGGAACGACGTGGATGATGGTGACTGTTCCGGAAGTGGCCGCCGACAAGTATGGCGGTCCAGCACTTACCGAGATCGGTGTGGGCGTATTCCGGCGTGACGAGGCTCACAGCGAATGGACCTTTATGAGCGTGTGCCATGGATTCCGCTACGGAATGACGCCCGGCGCATTTTGCAACGACCCCCTCATTGCGTGCACATGGAATGCAGAGCAGCGAGCGTGGACGCCGAACGTAGAACGCATGAGGCGCGAGCCTGATCGGCGCGCCCTGGCAAAGTACGCGGCAGATGCGCTGGATCACTATCGAGAGTGCCTCGCCGATGCGGCCGACATGACCTCTGGCAGCACAGTCAATGATCTCACCAGTGAAACCACGGCGGGGGAGCATGACGCAACTACCGCCGCCCTGGATGCCTTGCGCAATGACCGTGCGGGCATGGGCGATTTCTTGCCTTGTCCAAGCATGATTGGTGCACTCTCCATGGGCGTATTGGAATTGCTGACTTCCGGGCACGGCGCCGAGTGGGAGGAATGGGTGCGCTTGGCCTGGCCCGCGGAAGCAACCGCATCGTTCCGCGATCGGTTCATTGCTGACATGCGTCGTACCATCGAAACATGCGAATGTGCCAAATCGCTCCGAGAGTTGAACGGATTTCCCGAAGCACGCCCGGCGGTTGGCGCAACGCCGCGCGGCTCCGATCGCAAGCGTTGAAGCCATGTTGATGCATCTACTGATTGTTTCCATGTGCGGCGCCATTGGCTGTGCCCTGCGCCTGGTGGCGCGTGATGTCCTCATGCACAACGGCGCAAAGCCCTGGTGGGCGGTGCTGGTGATCAATCTGTTTGGTGCACTCCTGATGGGCGGGGTAGCGGGTAGTGCCCAATCGATTGAAGAGCAAGCGGGGACGATGGTGGTTACTGCCGTTACCGGTGTGCTGGCTGGGTGGACCACCTATTCCGCATTCTCGATGGACGTCGTTCAGTTGTGGTTGCGCGGCCAGCGTGCAAGTGCCCTGACGCTTTGGGCGGCAACCCTGTGCGGCGCTCCGCTTTTGGCATTGGCTGGTGGCGCTGCAATGGCTGCCTATACAGGTGCGCCAACGTGAATCACCAGCACGCATTGCCTCCTGTACCGATTTGGAAGCTCATCGCCGTCGCCTGCGTTGGTGGGTTTGTTGGCAGCGCGGCGCGTGCTGGGAT
>Ga0209296_1001621_pt1 | contig 16987 bp, 20 predicted proteins | sample S_130206_EF_Meta_FD_187319 | JGI IMG/M metagenome (GOLD analysis project Ga0209296, IMG submission 187319) | Freshwater microbial communities from Lake Simoncouche, Canada to study carbon cycling - S_130206_EF_MetaG (SPAdes) (version 2) | ecosystem: Environmental > Aquatic > Freshwater > Lake ...
CGTAGCAGAGATGGTGACGGTGGATTAGAAGAATGGATTTACAAACGAATAATGATGCAGAAAGATGGCGACAAGTGGACTGCCAAGTTCTATACTCCACCTAAGGCTAACAAATGAGAGCTAGAGATTTTATAGTTGAATATAGAGACAAGATGTTCCAATACATCAAAAATGTTCTGCCTGCTTGGCCCGACTATGTGCTGCGAGATTGGATCTACAATCTAGCCCGTGGTACACATCGAGCAGGACCAGGCTGGGATCCCCAGAATCCTAACTGGAAGTTCAATCGCGAGACTATATTGAAGATGGTGGCTGAGGCTGGCCTAAGTCCCGACACACGGTGGAGTCTCAATCCTCGCCAGCAGTTTACTATGGATATGTGGGAACCCGGGACACGACAAAGACTCATAGGGCGGGCTGGTGGTAGCAGTGACTTGGGTATGGGCATACCACGTGACAAGGAACGTCACGTCACGCAGGCTGCATTGGCGCAACAACAAGGCGGTGTAAGAAAAGAACCTGTTATTATTATAAAAACATCAAAAGGTTATGAACTGGCAGAAGGATGGCATAGAACTATACAACATTTTGCAGCTAATCCACAAGGATACGTAGGTCCAGCATACGTAGCACAATCAACATTATGATAAACACATAACCCAGGACCGTTTGGTGTTATGAGGCGGCTGCTGCCTTGGAGGGATGCCTAGAGTGAGCAAAGAAAAATTATGATAATACTAGAACTCATTGAGAAATCTGCAGATCACAAGCCAGTGACCATCCACACCAACCCCTATTATAGAGGTGCTACGATCTATCCTGGCGTAAAGTCTAGTCTACCAACAACTCAACTGCCTTTTGACAGTCTACGCATGTGGGAAAGTGATAAAACACTAAGGACTAAAGCAGTCCGTGATTGGGTCAAGAATACATTGATACCTATACTACAAGATCGAGGCCGCCTCAAGCCTATGTTGGTATGGAAGCGTGGTAATCAATATTTTGTCATAGATGGCAACCATAGATATCTAGCATATAAAGCTGCGGGGTTCCATGGTCCTGTGCCTGTTCGAATAGTGCCAGACGACATGGTCGCTGTCAGCAACAAAATAGAAAAAATAAACGAAGACAGTCCAGATACCCCCCAAGGTAGCAGGACCAAAGATCTCAACCTTGGCAAGCTCTGGTTGCTTACAGAGTTAAAACGGCTAGGCATGGACAAGTTCGATACCGTCTATGTCCTAGGTTCGTGGTATGGTAGCATGGCGCCTTACCTGTTAGATAAACACATCAAGTTTGATACTGCATATCTAATAGACATCGATCCTAAGAATACAGAATATACACAGAAACTGGTAAAAAAACAAGGATTCAGCGATCGTATCATACCTATCACACAGGACTGCAACATCACAGACTTCAAAGGTGATCGTATCCTGGTGATCAATACCAGTTGCAATGATATAGAAAATACGGGATGGTTTGAACACATACCACCGGGAGCAGTAGTGGCCTTAGAAGGACGTGATAATCAACCTGATAACGCTACCAATACCACACAGGATCTAGACACGTTCCACGCAGAGTATGCCCTAGAAGAAACCTACGTGCTAGATAAAATTCAGCTCAAAGGCTACGATGACAGCTATAATAGATTCCTCAAGATAGGCGTCAAATAAATACACGATATGCGATACGATCAGTTCAAAATTAACCTACTAGAAGCTATCTTAGATGAAGCTGAAATGACGCCAAAAGCGTTCCAAGACTTCCTAGCTAGTCCCTTAGTCACAGGTATGAAGATGGGCTTTGAACTGGAAGCCTGTATCCACAATGTGCGTGACTATGGTGACGGTGAATCAGAAAACGACATGGACTATGATGAACGTGTCACTGATATAGACGGTATCTTAGATTTCTTCCGTGGTGGTGATGATCCCAACGGTGATCGCACTATCGATACTTTACGCAATAATCTCTACGATGATTTTATGCAGTGGCAGGATGCTGAGTTTGATGATTACTTTAGGACTGACGAAGCACAGACTGATTTGAAAGAATTCATACGTGAATACCTAGAAGAAAAAGACTACACTGATCGCCAACAGCGATTAGAGTTTGACAATGCAGAAGAAGGTCGAGTCAGTGACGTCTACGCAGAAGCTGAGATGACTGGTATAGAAAAACTGCGTGATGAATGGAATGATAACGACACGGCCAGCTGGGAAAAATACTGCGACGTCATGGACATGAACTACATGAGTGATGTTTTAAACAAATACGAACACTACTTGTATTGGCCTTATACCACCTACAGTAACGATGAAGAATACCTCAACACAGAATATGTAGCAGATCAACTAAAAACTGAAACAGGTATTAGTGCCTATGCCAGTGACAGCTATCACGGTACCAGTCGTGCCCGTGCCCAGGAAAAAGGGCAGTGGATCATCGAACCTGACTCCAGCATTGAAACAGATGAAAGTGAAGATGGTGGACTAGAGTTCGTCAGTCCAGCATTAGAAATCAACGAAGCTATCAAACAGATGCAACAGGTCTTAGAGTTTATACGTGAATATGGTTATACTAATACTTCAACTGGTCTACATATTAATATATCAGTGCCAGACTTTACCACAGACAAATTAGACTATGTTAAACTAGCGATATTCCTTGGTGATAAGCATGTGCTTGAACAGTTTGATCGCCTGAGCAATCACTACTGTGATGGTGCATATAAAAAGATTGGCAACAAAGTGCAACAGATGAAAGGTGCTGAACTTAAAGCTGTTATGGACAAGATGAAAGAAGGCCTGACCTTGGCCGCAAGTAAGATCATACACACGGGCTATACTAGCAAATATACCAGCATTAATACCAAAGAAGGGTATATCGAATTCCGTGGGCCTGGTGGCGATTACTTAAATAAAACGCCAGAAGAATTAACTAACACAGCTTTACGCATGGCCCTAGCATTACGTATCGCTACAGATCCTGAGATGTATAAGAAAGAATATCAAAAACGCCTATACAAAGTCTTAACTGATTCTAGTGAGAAAGATGATCTAGTTAAATTCAAAGACTATGTAGCCCGTTTCCAAACTGCTGATAAAGAAACAAGAGGCTATATCATACAGACTATACAAGCAGAACGTGAAGCACGCAAGGCTAAAAAGAAAAAGCCAGAAGGTGAGTCACGCCCTTATTGGATGGTCCGTCGCCGTGGTCAGGCTAATGGTGGTGGTATGGCAGTGTTTGCTGATACTGCCTATGATGCTATCAAAGATGTTGCCAAATCATGGGACATGGACCCTGTCTACTTAGTAGCGACTCCGATGGCAGATGAACAACCCCAAGGTGGTCCAGACAGTGGTAGTGAAGAACGAACTTGGACTATAGCAGATGGCCTAGGTAGACCGGCAGGTACTGTGCAGGCAAGATCTAGTGATGAAGCCCTACGTATATACGGTAGCACCAACAACATTGACACAAGAGATTATGCGGCTGTAGCCAGTGGTAGTAATGAGGGCACTACATTCGTCATAGACTATCGTGGAACGAAATATCGACAACAGGCTAATAGCGCAGATGAAGCTAGAGATCTGCTGTCAGCAAGGATTGGAGTTGAACGTAATCTTCTCTGGGATATACAAGAAGAACCCCGAGGTATGGCAACGGGCGGTGTGACTGTAGATGGTAATGCTAGAGGTAATTATCACCTAGTAAACAGTAATCGCAGTATTGACACCAGGATGACCAATGTCAGCAGAGAAGAAGCACACAGCACAGCACGTCGTATGGAACAAGAATACGGACTTGAAAGTGGTAGCGTCCACGTGACAAGGATAACTGGTCAAACACAATCGACTACAGGTGCGGCTGGACACAACTGGCGTATCTATGATGTCCGAAATCCAGACTTATTCACTGTAGTAGCTTCAGATAGCCGCACCAATGCTGCAGATCGTTGGTCTTATGTAAATCCAGAACGCCCAGCTGATATGGTTGATGCTGTGCCAGATGAAGGTGCTATGAAGTATGAATTTACCATAGCGCAACAGGCTATGAATCCAGATTCGTTAAACGATAGCGATAGATTCATCTATCCAGCAGAGCTATATCGCCAAAGATCGGGTCAGGAAATACCCGTCCGTCGAGTATGGGCAACTAGCAAAGAACAAGCATTAAGCAAAGTCCGCACATTCTTCCCCGGAGAATTTGGCGACATAACAGACGATTGGCTAAAGATCAATGTAGTAGGTATATAAATACATAATGCTAACCATAGACTTATTTGAAGAACTAGAAGGACCGCCAGAGCCAACCCTAATAGATGCCTTGCGTGACTTCTTACCTATAGCCGTTAAACATCTCAAAATTAAAAAATTACCTAAGATTAAACTCTTACGTGATGTTGAAACAGAGCATCTACCATCATTTGGTAAGTTTAAAAATGAAGAACAAATCATAGACCTAGGCATAAAGAATCGCCATCCTAATGACATCTTACGCACACTAGCACACGAACTAACACACTATGCGCAGGGTGTAAATAACCAATTAGATGCCGACAGCGGAGCTACAGGTAGTCCCGAAGAAGACCAAGCTAACGCAGAAGCAGGTGTTGTCATGCGTAAATTTAACCAACAATTTCCTCAGTATATGGCGCTTAAACCTATAGTGTTTGAGGAGTGGAGCCAGAAATATAAAAAGAGCATCAACTGTAGTAATCCAAAAGGTTTTAGCCAAAAGGCACACTGTGCTGGTCGTAAGAAACATACTAATGAAGCAGAAGATAGTTGTCCGCCAGCTACACAGGACATCACACTTAACTTAAAAAATCGCCAAAAAGCCATCAATGAATATGGTTATGGTCCGCTTAATCCATTAGAACCAAACGAAAAGTTCTGGGCGAAGAAACAACAGATGTGGCAGTTAGATTCAATCGATGATGCTAAGAAAAGCCTATGCGGTAACTGTGCGGCATTTGACGTTAGTGAAGATGCTATCGCCTGTATAGAACGAGGCATAGGTGATGATAGTGGTAGTGAGAATCCACATGATGTAGTTGAAGCCGGTGATCTAGGTTACTGTCGTTTCCTTAAATTTAAGTGTGCAAGTTTAAGAACTTGTGATGCTTGGGTAGTAGGTGGTCCTATTACAGAAAACTTTGCAGATGGCCGAGGTCCAGGACGTCCAGGTGATAGTCAACGCCATGGTATTCCAAAAGGTGCTACAATATCACAATTAGAAAAAGCTAGTCATAGTGCAGGGCGTAAAGGGCAATTAGCTCGTTGGCAACTTAACATGCGTAATGGGAGAAAGAAATAATGACAGACATGGAAATGACTTTTGTAATTAATGATAAAGAATATACAGTAACAGCACCAGATGCGATTATAGGTCTGGCGATGGCACAAGCATTAGCAGACACAGACACAGACGCATAATGACCAACTGGGATATCTACGTCAGAGAATCCTATGAACTAGTTCGCAGAGCAGAATGCGAACTTACTATAAATTTGGCCCACGAAGTAGAAGCTTACATTGTACACTTATTTGCGCACTATCTAGATAAACCCAATGTCAATACAGTTCCTGTAGGTGTTAAGTTATTAACCAGCGCCAATCTCCCTGTAAAAGCCAAAAAAGAATTGCTGAAAAATGTAGGCGATGAATGCCTGCTGATCAACAGCATGGAATGGGGTAAGTATCGTTGGCCGACTGAAGTATACTATAGTGACATGGGGCAGATGGCCTATATTGGCCGTGCTTATGCCGAAAGACCGCCAGAAGATCTATACGATGACCTAGCTTACCAATTTCAAACAGCTACCAAAATCCTACGTAAATGTAGAATAAATTGAGCAAACCGTAGACACGCATATATAATTATAGTATAATATATTTTTCAACCAAGGAGAGCCACATCATGGCATCAAAAATGTTTTCAGGCGAACAAAAAGCCAAACTAACTCAACTAATTAACGAAGGTATCGCTGTATTACAAGAAGTAGAAGATTTGAGCGCAGGCTTGAATGATACGGTTAAAGCAGTAGCAGAAGAATTAGAAATCAAACCTAGTTTACTCAAAAAAGCCATTAAGATCGCTCAAAAATCAAAGCTAACCGAAACCAATGCTGATCACGAAACAGTTCAAGACATCCTTGAAACAGTTGGTCGCACGGTTTGATCGATTGGCACGCGACATTTAATTTTGTCAAAAGGGATTGGCACAGCCATCCCGTTAGGTTATGTTTAGAAGTATGTAATTGGTTATTAAACATAGTAATAGCACTATCAGTTAGTCTAACAGTGCCATATACCAATTGGTTGATAGTGTATCCAATCATATTTGTAGCATTGAGTATTAGCGTTTTTACCAGCATCAGTCGTGGAAGTTTTGGCTTATTGATGACTACTTTGACTTTGTTTATCATTGACAGTATAGGATTTTACCGAGTATTAGTGTTATAATTAATAAAACGCCCATCCGGGCATGAAGAGTGTGTGTGAGCTAGAAGTCGCACAAAAAAGGAAAAAGATGAGTTACGTAGACGCATTGTTCGATAGAACAAAAGATCGCATTTACATCGTTGAGCGTGTGAATGGACAAAGAGAATATAAAGAATTTCCAGCCAACTATACTTTTTACTATGATGATCCTCGTGGTAAATTCCGCACTATATATGACACACCTGTCAGCAGATTCAGCACACGTATAGGTAAAGAGTTCCACAAAGAAGTCAAAATCAACAGCGGCAAGCGTATATGGGAAAGTGACATCAATCCCGTGTTCCGCTGTCTAGAAGAAAACTATCTAGGGCAGAAGTCACCTAAACTACAGACAGCGTTCTTCGACATTGAGGTAGACTTTGATCCTGTCAGAGGATTCAGTCGTCCAGAAGATCCATTTAATCCAATCACAGCGGTATCAGTATATCTAGATTGGCTAGACAAACTAGTGACCATGGTTATCCCGCCTAAATCAATGAGCTGGGAAACTGCCGAGGAGATTGCTAAGAACTATGATAACTGTTTCTTGATGGAACGTGAAGAAGACCTGCTCAAAACATTCTTAGATTTGATTGATGATGCTGATATACTATCAGGTTGGAACTCAGAGGGCTTTGATATTCCGTACATGGTACAGCGTACCAATCGTGTACTGAGCAAAGATGACACACGCAGATTCTGTTTATGGGGACAATTTCCCAAGCAACGTGAGTTTGAACGTTTTGGTGCGGCTAACATGACATTTGATCTTATTGGTCGGGTACATATGGATTATATGCAACTGTATCGCAAATATACCTATGAAGAACGTCACAGTTATAGCCTAGATGCTATTTCAGAATATGAACTAGGTGAAAGTAAAACACAGTATGAAGGCACCTTAGACCAACTATACAACAAAGACTTTGCTAAGTTTATCGAATACAATCGCCAAGACACCGCCTTGTTACACAAACTAGATACTAAACTACGTTTCTTAGACCTAGCCAATGAATTGGCGCATGATAACACAGTGCTACTACAAACGACCATGGGTGCTGTAGCAGTTACAGAGCAGGCTATCATTAACGAAGCACATCAACTCGGTATGGTTGTACCAAATCGTAATCGCGATGAGCAGTTTGACACACAGGCCGCAGGTGCGTATGTAGCGACTCCTAAAGCAGGCATGCATGACTACATTGGTGCTATTGACATCAACTCACTATATCCAAGTGCTATTCGAGCACTTAACATGGGACCAGAAACTATCGTGGGGCAACTGCGTCAAACAATGACTGAACACTATATCAAAGAGAAACAAACAGCGGGTAGTAGTTTTGCTGACGCATGGGAAGGTTTGTTTGGGTCTCTAGAATATACAGCAGTTATGAATGGTGAGGCTGGAACTGAAATTACCATCGACTGGGCCAATGGTTCTAGTGATGTCCTAAGTGCCGCAGATGTTTGGCGACTAATCTTTGACAGCAACAAGCCCTGGATCTTATCAGCAAATGGCACTATCTTTAATAATGAACGCAAAGGTATTATACCAGGCTTACTAGAACGTTGGTATAGTGAACGACAAGACATGCAGGCCAAAAAGAAAGAAGCGACTACTGATGAAGATACAGCATTCTGGGACAAACGTCAGTTGGTTAAGAAGATTAACTTGAACAGTTTATATGGTGCTATCTTAAATCCAGGTTGTCGGTTCTTTGACAAGCGTATTGGACAGTCAACTACACTTACTGGTCGTACTATCGCCCGTCACATGGATGCATACATAAACGAATGTATCACAGGCATATATGATCATACCGGTGAAGCGATCATCTACGGTGATACTGACTCATGTTATTTCAGTGCCTACCCAATGGTCAAGGCAGATGTTGAAGCGGGTAAGATGGAATGGAACAAAGACATAGCAGTAGGTTTGTATGACAGCATCGCAGATCAAGTCAATGAAAGTTTTCCAGCATTCTGTGAGCGTGCATTCCATACTCCCAGACGCCAAGGTGAACTGATCAAAGGTGGACGAGAAAGTGTATCGCTCAAAGGCCTGTTTATTAAAAAGAAACGTTATGCTATCCTGATCTATGACATGGAAGGTCATCGTTTAGATAGTCACGGTACTCCAGGCAAAGTAAAAGCCATGGGCTTAGACTTAAAGAGATCAGATACTCCTAAAGTTATCCAAGACTTCTTAAGTGATGTATTGTTATCTGTGCTAACCGGCGCAGATCGTGAAGCGATCATTGACAAAGTCAGAGACTTTAAATTACTGTTTACAGAGCGTCCAGCTTGGGAGAAAGGCACACCTAAACGTGTAAACAACTTGACCAAGTATACCAAGGAAGAAGAACGCCTAGGCAAAGCCAACATGCCAGGACACGTTCGTGCGGCAATGAATTGGAACAATTTAAAACGCATGATGGGTGACCAATATAGTATGACGATAGTTGATGGTATGAAGACTGTGGTGTGTAAGTTAAAGGAAAATCCATTAGGCTATAGCAGTGTTGGATATCCTACAGATGAAACACATATTCCTGCGTGGTTCAAAGAGTTACCGTTTGATGATGCTAGTATGGAAACTGGTATTGTAGATCAAAAGGTAGAAAATTTACTAGGTGTATTGAAATGGCAAATCTCTGAGAACACACAGATCGCTACAACATTTGATAATTTATTTAGTTTTGAATAATGTCTACGTTAAGTCAATTAGTAAAATTACGTAATGATCTAGAGTCTACTCTAATTAAGTTATCTCTGGTAGATCATATTACAGAGAAAATTAATATCATCAATTCAGTAAAAATAAAAAACAACATTAATGATTATAATCAAGATATTTTTGAATTTAATAGTAGATATGAAAAATTAATACATGATAGTAATAGTATAATTAAAGACATTGAAGTTGCGATCGAAAAAATTAATAATGATATTGATAACTCTGCTAAAAAAGTCTTTAATACCCCTGTATTTAATCAACTACTGCCAACTAATACAGATATAGAATCTATTCTTAAATTAAGAATCAGCAAATATAGCGATTGGAAATTTCCCGGGTTACAGATTTGTAGATACATTAGCAAAAACGATTGGCGTGCCCAGGCAAATCAACAAGAATTTGCCAATGGTAAAGATCAAATTGATTGTATGCTTGCCTGCGACCCTCTTTATCTATTAGGCTATGATATAAAAGCATTAGAAGATATTATTAGTCCATTTCCAGAGGTATATAGAAAAAGATTAAGATTATACGAATTAAAAAATAAAAATTTAAATGTTATTCCACAAAATCAATTTAGTTTTATCCTGTGTTGGGATTTTTTAAATTATTTGCCAATTGATGATGTTAATTTTTATCTAAAGGAGTTAATTAAAGTTTTAAGACCCGGGGGTGTACTATTTTTTAGTTATAATAATTGTGATATTGAAAATTCTGCAGAATCTGCAGAAAAATCAAAGGCGTGTTGGGCTACTAAAAGGCAAATCAAAAACATAGTTTTAAATCTAGAATATGAAATTATAAAATTTGAAGATATGGCCGTAAACGATTTACTTAATAGTTATGTAAGTTGGGCAGAAATTCGAAAGCCGGGGGAACTGAAAACAGTCAGAGCACATCAAGCTATAGCACAGATATTAACAAAATAATTTTATCAAACTACTTGCAAGATCTAAATAAACCATATACAATATATTATCAACAAGGAGAAGTAAATGAGAGACCATCTATTAGACATCGTTAAAAACACTTATGGCTTAGGCATTATTGACTTAGTTAAAGTATCAGGCACAGATTCAGAAACAAATATTGAAGCACTAGCAGAAGACCGTAGTGTTATCGTACAGGCTAAACTAAACGGACCAGTAGCAGAGTTTATTGGTACATTTGGTATGCCAAACTTAGGTAAACTAAACACTATCTTAGGTATTCCAGAGTACAAGGACAATGCTAAGATTAGTTTAACTCGTCAAGATCGCAATGGTGAATCTGTAGCAGTAGGCCTACATTTTGAAAATGCTGCGGGTGACTTTAAAAACGACTATCGTTTTATGAGCCAAGAGATTGTTAATGACAAACTTAAAACAGTTAAAATGCGCCCAGTGACCTGGCATGTAGAATTTGAACCAACAGTGGCCAATATCCAAAGACTTAAATTCCAAGCGAGTGCTAATGCAGAAGAAGCAAACTTTACTGCTAAAACCAACAATGGTAATTTAGAATTATCATTTGGTGATCATTCAAGTCACGCAGGTAACTTTGTGTTCCAAGCAGGTGTTACTGGTACACTAAGTAAAAATTGGTCATGGCCAGTTAACGCTGTATTGAGCATCTTAAATCTAGCAGGTGATAAGAAATTTAGCATCAGTGATGAAGGTGCGGCACAGATCACAGTTAACTCAGGTCTTGCTACTTATAACTATATCCTACCAGCACAGAGCAAGTAATGGATTTAGGCCGCTGGGCACACCTAGGGCATAGATTAGGTGAGTGCTGGGTTGATGAAGTAAATGATAAGACCTACATTCATATACCTAAAAACGCCAGTAGTTTTGTTAAAGGTGTGCTGATTGGTTCGGGTGGATTTTGGCATCACAGTGGAACATTAATCAACAGCAACGAAAATTTGATTATGTTACGTGATCCTATTGATCGTTGGTGTAGTGGTATTACTCAATACCTACATAATAGTAAGCAGGATCTATCTGTAGACAAAATATTTGATAAGATAACCTTTGATGATCACACAGATCTACAGACATATTTTTTACAAGGTGTAGATTTGGATAAATCTACATTTATGTTTGTAGATGATAATTTACGAGCTAATTTAGCCAATTGGATTTATGATCATGGGTATAGAACTAATGTTGATATCGCTATCGAATATAACGCCAGCAGTGAAGATGATCGTGCAACAACCAAAGACTATTATGCTAAACTACTTGACCAAAATCCAGAATTTGTGTTAAAATTACAACAGCACTTTGAAGAAGACTATAAACTAATCGGTAAAGTAAAATTTTATGGAAATTGATAATCTAACCAGCAAGCAACTAGACTATGCTGTATTCTTACCAGCACTGTCAGGCTTTTATGCTACTTATGTAGGTAAGCAACGACATGATCCTACGTATGTAGATCCTGCACGAGTTCCAGCAGACTTTGAAAATGGTATCGAAGGGCTCAATTGGCTTAATCCAGATGCGGCGTACTTTCCATATCACTGGGCACTATATTCGGCAGGTCATGCAGAACTAGATACCAACAAAGTCAGTCCTAAAGAAGACATGATACGTAATCGTGATCGTAGTAGATCATTTGTCTTAGGTGACAGTGGTGGATTCCAGATTGGTAAGGGTGTATGGGAAGGTGATTGGAAGAATCCTGCGTGTCCTAAAGCACAGAAGAAACGTGAGCTAGTGCTTAGGTGGATGGACGCTTATATGGACTATGGAATGATCTTGGATATTCCGGCTTGGGTGTGTCGTAGTCCAGAAGGACGTAAAGCATCAGGTATCACTAGTTATATGGAAGCTGTAGAAGGCACATACATTAATAACGATTACTTTATGAAACACCGCACAGGTGCTTGCAAATTCTTAAACGTTCTACAAGGCGAAAATCACGCAGAAGCAGAAGATTGGTATCAGCGCATGAAGAAATACTGTGATCCTAAACAGTATGACAAACCATTCAATGGTTGGGCCATGGGCGGACAGAACATGTGTGATGTTCATCTGATACTTAAACGTCTAGTGGCCTTACGCTTTGATGGCCTATTACAAGAAGGCCTCCACGACTGGATGCACTTCTTGGGTACGAGTAAATTAGAGTGGGCATGTTTATTAACAGATATCCAACGTGCTATACGCAAGTATCACAATCCTAAATTTACTATATCCTTTGACTGTGCAAGTCCATTCTTAGCCAGTGCCAACGGTCAGATCTATATCCAAACTGAAATCGAGGATAAAAGCAAATGGACTTATCGTATGGTTCCAAGCGTAGATGATAAGAAATATGCCATAGACACACGCCGCTTCCGTGATGCAGTATTACAAGATAACTTGTTCAAAGCATTTACAGAAAGTCCAATTAGCCAACGTTGCACTATTAAAGATATTTGTATATATAAGCCCGGTGATCTTAATAAGATCAACAAGGAAGGTCGGACTTCATGGGACAGTTTTAGTTATGCTATCCAGATGGGGCACAATGTTTGGAGTCATTTAACAGCGGTACAGTCTGCTAACAGAGAATATGACACTGGTAAGATGCCAGCTATGATGCATAGTGAAACAGCTGATAAGAAAACTCCTAGAAACTATGGAACAAATACTTTCCGTGAGATCGTTGACTTAATATTTGCTGTAGATAATAGAGAAGACGCACTAGCATTGATTGAATATTACAGCGCATACTTCCAAGATATCAGAGGCACACGTGGTGCTACAGGTGACAAAGCTGTCAATGCTGGTACTATGTTTAACAGTCTATTTGAAAGTGAAGAACCAGAAGAACATCACGTAGATGACAGTGGATTAGATGAAACCAGCTTAGACGATTTAGAAAACCAACTAGGAGAGTAATGTGAATAAGGAAAAGTTACAACATCACCTTAAACATTTAGAAGAACGTCACGCAGAGTTAGAAAAGAAAATCAAAGACGGATACAGTCATTACCTAGATGACATGCATCTAGGTAAAATCAAACATGAAAAATTAGGTATTAAACGCGACATTGGAAAAACTCTTAAACAACTGGCAGAGTATAAATGAAGCGCGATTATACTGATGGTGTAAAAGAAGACATAACATACTTCACTGGTGTAGAGATCGAACGGACTCCTGCCTACGGTATGATGACACTATTTGTAGTAGGAGTACAACGTAGTGAAGAAATCATTGCATTAGCTAAAGAAAAAGAGTGTAAGCACATTTATTTTGGTGCTAATCAAAGTTTTCCTAAGTTAGCCACAGATGATGCCGATGGGTGGCGTCCGTGGGAACGTATGATTGATCAATGCTTGACCGCAGGCTTATGGTGTACCCTAGATTTTGATGTTGCGGTAGTACAAGGTGTGCTAGAATGTACATTTATTGGGCATCGTAGATTTATTCCACAAATTTCGGTAAAATTACCCTACTTGACACAGCTAGGATATAATGCTACAATTAAGCTAGACGATCTAGACTTTGATGCAACAAATCCAGGTGTTTGGTGTCATCGCTTACGTGACTTAACAACAACTGAGGCATTTACTGATTGGGATGCCTATGGAAAGGATGAGATAATAAAATGAGTAAAAGTTTTTACGTGTACATACATGATGAAGCAAGTGGGCATCCGGATTGGAAAAAATGCGGCAAAGGTATGACTCCCTATTCTGTAGTACGGTCAAGACAAAAAAGCTCATTAAAGAAAATTTGTCTAAACCACCTATACTTTGGTAATCCTATGCACGTTGAATTTCTTGAACTTCAATTTAAGAACAAATTTGGTTATCTGTCAGGATCAATACTTAATAAAATAAGCTCGCAGACTGAGCTATTTAAAATGACTGAAAAAGAAATTATAACCGAACTTGACATTATTATCAAAAATAATGATTTACATATTATGAAGTTAGAACTTGATCAACCGTACTCGGCGGCTAATAGCGGAGAATGTCCAATGAAAATTCCTTCAGAAGCCAAATCATATAACTATCATAGAAATATAGTTATAAAACGTTGGGGTAGTTGCGAAGATGTTAAAATTACAAAATCAACAAAACAATTCAATAATTTATTTACTGTGATGCCTGAGGAAGAAATTCAAGATGATATTAGAAGAACGTGAAAAGATAGATAGAATTATCCAAGCCAGTCAAAAGAAAATATGGGTCACTTTCCAACGTGAAGGTATCCATTGTTTCCCAGCGGCGGCCACAGACCCTAAACTAGCAGACGTGGCGTTCTTAGCCAATCCACATCGCCATATATTCCATTTCCGTGTAGCGATAGATGTATTCCATGATGATCGTGAGTTAGAGTTTATACAATTTAAACGTTGGTTGGAAGCATTATATGTAAATACAGTATTACAACTAGATTATAAAAGTTGTGAAATGATAGCAGATGATCTGTACGTACAGATCGCTGCCAAGTATCCCAATCGTGATGTTTGGATAGAAGTATCTGAAGATGGCGAAAATGGGTGTTATGTTGAGTACAACTGTACTCGTCCTTTACAATCTGTCACTATATAGGAGAAATTATCGTGGCAAATCCAAATTGGGTAAACAAGTATCTACGTATGACCCCAGAAGTAAGACAAATTTTCAATGACTTAGACGCATGGTGTAATTATTGTCGTTTCCGTATGATCAAGTATGATCCTGCTGATTTATATAAATCACCTGAATATAAAGAATGGATGGAACGCCGTAAAAAACGTCAACAATGGCAAGCCCGCAATGGTGTTGTTCGCACTTACAACAATAGAGGTCAATAAGTTGAATGTATCAATCATTGGTGAAAATGGTGATCTTGCTAGGGCATTACATAAGAAATTAATACCAGATTATAATGTGATTTGTTATGGTAAAGACAAACATAATTTTCTTAATAAAAACGAGATAATTACACTAGTCAACAATATTCATAAAAGCGATATTATAATCAGCTGCTCTGGAATTTATACTTCAGAAGACAGCTGGGATATGTTTACTATAAATGCCGTTGCACCCATCTTTCTATTAGAAAAATTAATAGAAAAACAATCTCAGGCTCATGTGATTATAGTTGGTAGTCACGGAGCAATGTGGACCAGTTGGCCGGGTATTGATCTTAACAGGTTAGCATATAATAATAGCAAATCTGCCTTGCAGTCTTATATCGAAGGACTAGATCATAGTGCAGTATCAAAGTTAACATTAACTATTTTTAATGCTACCAGATTTCAAAGTCAGATGAGTAATTATCAAGGATATCCGATTAGTAATGTTGTAAACATAATTAAAGAGTTGATAACGAATCTCAATCCACCGCTGGTGTATGAAATGGGTAAAATTCGTAATGATTACTGAAAAAATTTATCAAATTGAATTTGAAGTTACTACCAAATGCAATGCCAAATGCCCCCAATGTGTGCGTAATTATCATGGCGACTATACGTGGCCTAGTTTGCCTATTATTGACCTAGACATAAAGTCAACATTTAAGAATATACCTAGCAGTGTGTGGAAAGAGCTAGGACATATAAGATTTTGTGGCACTTACGGTGATCCTTGTATGCGCAAGGATCTAATAGATATTATTAGATTGACTAAATCTGTAACTGATGCTAGTATTAGTATTAGTACTAATGGCAGTATAAGATCCACTAAGTGGTGGGAAGAGTTAGCTACTGTATTAGATCCGACTAAAGATAGTGTAACTTTTGGTATAGACGGATTAGAAGATACTAATCATTTATACAGGATTGGTACTAGTTATAAAAAGATTATTAGTAATTTAAAAGCGTTTAATCAAGCTGGTGGTGCCAGTTTTTGGAGTTTTTTAGTATTCGAACATAACCAGCATCAAGTCGACCATGCTAGAGAATTCAGCAAGCAGATTGGATGTAGAAATTTTACGTGGACTTCTACTAGTAGGTTTTTAAATAAGCAGCATAAACTAGTAGATCATACACCTGTATTTAAAGACGGTAAAATAATTTATTCACTAAAACCAACTACTCTGTCAGAGTATGTAAACACAGGGTATGAAGAATTGCAGCAATTTAAATACAGCCAGGCAGCATACGAAGAATATCTCAATGATGTAGAGGTTGATTGTTTTGTAAAAAGAAGACAAAAAATATACGTTAGCGCAGAAGGTGAAGTTTTTCCTTGTGGGTGGCTTGCTGATAGATTGTACGGGTATGATGCTGAACAGCACCAAGATCATAAAACTATATTAGATTTAATAAGTTCAATTGGTAGAGATAAGATTAATCTGTACTATACTAATCTATTAGATATAACTCAAGGTGTTTGGTTTAATACTATAGAAGAAACCTGGAAAACAAATAAAATACAGCGGTGTGCTGCTATGTGTGACAAAAATAGCAATCTAATTCAGCAGTCTAACAAAAATGTAATTTCGATCATTGTAGAGAAATAAAATGACAGTATTTTTAATTGATTTAGAAGCAGTTGAAACACGCTACACAGCACAGTGGAAGACTCACGTGCCCAACTTATTAAAGGAGGCAGGACATGCTGTTACAATTATCCAAGGCCCTACCGACATACCTAACGCTACTACTCCTGGCGCTTTTCTTAACTTTGGTGGCACAAACATTTATAAAGCCCGACAAGTGGAAGAAATTGCCAGACTGTTTACAAGCGGCACGGTTGTTGATGGCGATCACTTTCTTTTTACTGATGCTTGGCATCCTGGTATTATTAACCTTAAGTATATGGCAGAACTGCTTGGTATAAAG
>Ga0209296_1001625_pt1 | contig 16944 bp, 17 predicted proteins | sample S_130206_EF_Meta_FD_187319 | JGI IMG/M metagenome (GOLD analysis project Ga0209296, IMG submission 187319) | Freshwater microbial communities from Lake Simoncouche, Canada to study carbon cycling - S_130206_EF_MetaG (SPAdes) (version 2) | ecosystem: Environmental > Aquatic > Freshwater > Lake ...
ATAGTGCTATTTTTTTTATACCATTCTTGGTTATTATCCTTAGAACAATATTTTTTATGACTTTCAACTGCTTTCATCAAAAATGTAGCAGTTTCATTAAATAACATAGTGGTTAAATCCAACTCTGTTGTATCAGCAAATACAAACGCACCTTTATAAAAACATCTATCATTATGGGAATTCAATTGGCTCAATAAATTTACAACAAATGCCTTTGTATCGGATGAATTCGTATTCTGTATGTTTTTTTTATAAATTTTTATTTCTTCACGCTGATCATTAGTTAAATCATTAGAGTAAATACTAGGATGTCGTGAAAAATCAGTTCCTCCTCTGTAAGCACCACCACCACCATCATTATTAACAAAGTCTTCATCATTATTAACAAAGTCTTCATTATTATTCTCATCATCATTATTCTGATCAGACTCATCATCATCATTATCAGACCCATCGTCACTCATTTTTTGCTTCATCATCTCAAGAATGTCGGGGTTGATTTTTTTTATATCAAATACGTCAACACTATCTTCATTATTACAATTGTATTTTGTATAGGTTAATTCTATACCTTCTATTTCTATAACTTTATCTTGACTATCATTTATAATAGTCTTTTCCCTACAAAATCTATCTCTATCATTGGATAATAAATATAAATTAGGTTTATCAATTATTTCTTTTAAAGAGTAATAAGTATAACCACCAACAAGTTCTAAAAAATTTTGTAATGTTTCTAAATCATGATCAGTCGGCATACTATATATTTATGTAGTATTAAATTAAATATATAATTAATAATTTTTTATACAACTTTTACTAGTTAAATAGTTGGTATTTTTTTCCATTCAAATGATAATTCATCCATATATTCCAATTGAAACGTTGCAATACATTTTTTAAAAATCCATTATAATGCATTAAATAATAATGAATGACTTAACCATTCAGCTAAAAAGATAATAACATATTTTTAATAAGGGTAAAATTAACATAACATATACAATTATTTAGCACCCCCGACACGAAACGGCTAATCCTAATTTCCGATCATACTCTTCAAGGTCGTCATAATCATAATCATCATCATCACCATCATCATAAATCTCATCCTTATCCAAGCAAGCATCATAACAAAAGATGCGTTTACTTTCAATCATAATAATACGTGCATCGGAGTATTTTCCACAATTACTACAAGGGGAATATCCTTCATAAAAATCCCATTCTTCATTATCATAATCACTGCCATTAGTGTGAGTTACAGGAATCCTATCATTTGGACGATCTATGCTATTTTTAACATTAATATTTTTTCCAATGTCTTCTTCGCCTTGTTCTTCCTCTGGTTCACTTTCGCTGGAATCCTCCCAATTGTCTTTAACGTTATTATTAGTATCATTAACCGTATCCATGATGTGTGTGTTTCTCTAATGAGTATAAATAGTATTATACTTATATCAATTTTATAATTAATATAATAATTAATATAATAATTATAATAACCGTGTAAAAAAACCGTGTAAAAAAACCGTGTAAAAAACCGTGTAAACATTACAAATAAAGCGACTGAGCTGTTGCAATGTATTTCAAGGTCAAGGATGGAATCATCCGCAACTTTTCCAAGAGCGCAATATTCTGTGTCGTTTCGCAGACACGTTCAAATTCTAACGCAACCGCGTTTACTTTCAATAATGCTTTCACAAATTCACCAACAAACACGCCAGTATTTTTCTTCATTTCTTGGATAACACTTTTACATTCCATTTCATCTTTTGTGTCACACCATTTAATCACATAAGGCATTAGTTCATAACAAATGCCATAATTTGCACCAGTATTCAAAAATACATCTTCTTCGGAACATAAATAATGCCCTAACATTTTATTCATATGCATAATGACATCGCTGAGTGCGTGTGGTTTATGTGCCTTAAATTCATCGGCCACCGATACAGGATAAAAACAACTGAACAATCCGGCTAATTCAGAAGCATCTAATGAATCAAACCGTCCCATCTTATAATACAAATCGGTCATTGCGAGTGGATGCGTTTCTTGGAGTTGCGCTGCAAATCGTCCTTTTTCGGTAATAACATAATTGTCGTCGTGAATATCAAGAAATCCATTATCTACTAAAATTTTATTCAGGTCATTAACGGTATTATAAATGAAATGCGCCGTATTTTGCTTTTCAGTCATAACCTTTTTATAGTCGGCTTTCACTTCATCAATTGCTTTCATTTTTTCCATATCAGCGAGCAAGAATTTATGTGTTGCTTCTAACCCGTTCATTTCAATACGCACTTTCTTACGCGCACTGTTTGCTAACGTCGTGACCAATGCATTTAACTCTTTATAGCGCTCCATTACACCTATAGGTGTGCGGCAACAATGAGCAAGCGTCTCCTCTTTTTTCTGTAATTGTTGAGCGACCCTTAATTCTTCCTTTTCATACCCTTTAATCTCTTTATTAATGTCGCTTGAAAGCATGCTTTGTTTCATAAAGGAGAGAATATCGGTAGTTGTTTCAATCATTGAAAGTGCCAAATTAAAGGAAATATTAAATTTAGAGGTCAGCTTTTGCGGTGGCCCAGTGAGCATATGGCGATAGTCCGAGACGCAGGGTAAATCAAATAAGTTGACGCAATGAAAGACGTGACCAACCGTATCTAACCCCCGCCGCCCGGCCCTCCCTGCCATCTGCGTATATTCGTGCGGGAAAAGCATACGCATCACCGAGCCATTAAATTTACTGATACCAGCGAAAATAACCGTTTTGGTCGGCATATTTAATCCTACGGCAAACGTTTCGGTCGCAAGCAAAAGCCGAATGTAACCTTTTTCAAACAAAAGTTCTACCATTTCGCGCAAGACAGGGATAATGCCAGCGTGGTGAATCGCAATTCCTTTTTGCAGCAACCCGACGATCGTTGCATATTCGGGCAATTCCATATATTCTTTATAATTTGGCAGTTTAGATTGCAGAATATGGCGGCATTCGTTTTCTACAAGCGAAGGCAACAAGCTGTCATCTTCAAATAAACTAAATGAAATTTCCTGCGCGGCCTGTTCAACGTGTTTTCGCGAGAAGACGAAACAAATGGCAGGCAGCATTTCCTTGCTTTTTAAGAACCGCAATAGATTTTCCAAGACGAATTGACGTTTCACATAAGTTTTATTCTTGCACATATAATCCAACACGTCTTTCATTTTATGGTAATTTTCTTCCGAAAACAATCCATCGGATGACGCAATTTTAATTGGCACACCACGCAGATGGTCTATTTTCATTTCATATGGTGTTTTCGCCGTTTTTTTATACGCGCCTTCATTGATGGCTAACCACATGTAGTGCGTCAAAGGGACAACCCGTTCATGGGTGGATGCGAGGTAGACTTGCTTCATCGGCAAAGAACGCTCTTTGGATTGCTGTTGTTTCTCGGTTTCAATCCAACTGGCAAACTCTTCGGGGCGGTCAATGGTTGCCGAAAGCATAATGAGTTGAACTTGCGGAGGCAACATTAGAATAGATTGTTCCCATACGGAACCACGCTCGGCATCATTAATGTAATGGACCTCGTCAAAAACAACCGCTGCCAAGTCGGCGTCAAAATCCATTTCAAATAATAAGGGTAATTTTGATGCGGTTTCGATAGATGCGGTTTCGGTCGTTGTGTTAATCTTCTTGTTTAACAGCGTATTACGTAAAATTTCGGTCGTCATAATGAGGACATCGGCTTCCGGGTTATCCTTGCAATCGCCCGTCAGAAGACCAAATGAAATATGCGGGTATTTGCGGCGCATATCATATAATTTTTGGTTGGATAATGCTTTAATTGGCGAAGCATAAATCACCTTTTTATTCTGTGCCGTGAAATATTGAATGGCAAATTCAGCCGGCAAGGTTTTCCCAGAACCAGTATGCGCCGTCACCAAAACATTATCACCTTCGGTAATCGCTTTAATTGCCCATTTTTGGAAATCACTTAATAGAAGCCCTTCGGGGATAAATTCTTTAACAATATCATTTTCAATAAATATGGCATCGGTAACACTAAAGGGTTTATCGCAAAGAACAACCATCTTAGAAATGTCTTGTGAATTGGTTTATTATAGTAATACAGTAGCCTATTCTAAATCATTTTAATAATAATTAACCGGTATATAAGCAGACGAGTATAATCAATAAACTATAATCAATAAACTATAATCAATAAACTATAATCAATAAACTATAATCAATAAACTATAATCAATAAACTATAATCAATAAACTATAATCAATAAATAAAAACTAATATATAAATATAAAATACGGTTTTATGTATAGTAATTAAAAATAGCAATAGTATAGATGAGTGAAAAAGCAATACTTATTGCAAATAAATTTAAACTTCTAAAAAAAATAGGGGAAGGATCCTTTGGTAAAACATTTATAGCATCCTACAGAACTAGAATTAAACGTCCGCCTCAGCATGATACTATTCTAAATGATATGGATGGGTCATTGTCAGACAATGATACTTATGATAATGGTAATGATACTTATGATAATGGTAATGATACTTATAGTAATGATACTTATGATAATGCTTATGAAAATGGTCAGGAAGAGAGATCGGGTGAAATAGATGTCACCATTGCGATTAAAATAATGGCAAAGAAACATATGAATTTGTTAGAAAATGAAGTGTCGGTTTATGAAAAAATAAAAGGTATAAAACACATTCCATCTCTCTACGATTATGGTTCGGATGATCGGTTTAATTATATTGCAATGGAACTTTTAGGTAAGTCGTTGGAAGATATACGAAAGAATAATGAAGAACAATTGCCAATGAAAGTAATCATACATTTTGGATTACAAATGTTAAAAATAGTAAAGGATATCCATGACCGAGGCATTGTCCATTGTGATTTAAAGCCATCCAATTTTTTAATAAAAAATAATAAGGATAATTTAACTGAAGTATATTTGATTGATTATGGTTTGGCCAAATGTTTCATAGATGATAAACAACGGCATTATGGGTTAAAAACAAATGAAACCATTATTGGAACTCATCGTTATATGAGCGTCAATACGCATCAAGGATTTTCGCAAAGTCGGCGGGATGATTTAGAATCACTTGGTTATATTTTAATGTTTTTGTATCATGGCAAATTGCCTTGGCAACATCAAACAAGTGTGTCGGCCGTTATAAAACAAAAACAAGAATTTGGTTGGTGTAATGAGACCATCGGTGAATTTGTATTATTTATTAATTATTGCAAGAATTTGAGTTTTACAGACAAACCAAATTATATTTATTTGCAAACTATATTAACGAACTTATCAAGCTTATACTAAAGATTTTCCAAATGATATAATAATATTATGATAAGCATTTAAAGATACTTACTATAATAGTAGTATACTAGAATAATGGCAACTGAAACAGCTAGGACTACGACCAAGGCCAAGGCCAAGACCACAACTACGAACACCACCACCACCACCAATGGGCGTGTTAAGTGGTTTAACAATAAGGCAGGCTACGGATTTATTACTGTTAATGATTGTGGCACCAATGAGGAGCGCGATATTTTCGTTCACCATAGTGAAATCAATGTTGAACAATTGCAATACAAGTATTTGGTGCAAGGCGAATATGTTGAATTTGTCATTTTGCCCCTTGCTCGCGAAAACCGAGAAAATGATATTCACGCAACATCGGTTCGTGGTGTAAATGGCGGAAAGCTGATGTGTGAAACACGTTCTGAACGAACTCGCACTGCTCCTCGGCATATTCAACGTGAACAATCCGTTCAACCTTCTGAACAATACCGTCAACCTGAACAGCGTCCTCGTCAACCGCAGCAGCAGCAACGCCCGCAGTTGAGTAAGGATGATCAAACCGAATGGATGATTGTTCCTCGCCGACGCGTGAATACGGTTAGTGGTAAGAGACCGCAATATCAGCAATCGCAATACCAGCAATCGCAACCGTCTCAACGCCGAGAACCGACCATTGAGCTTCAATAAATAGATATAAGCATGTCATATAAAATAGACATACTATGTTAAATTGATTTAAACTGCTATTACTATATTAACTATTAATATAGTAATATACTTCATTATGGAAGAACACAATCCAGCAACGGTTACTATAAACGTTGATACTGCATCAGAAAAAACAATTGAACTTTTAAAAGAAAACATTCAATCCATAGAAACAATTTTAGTTTCTATAAAAAAACAATTAAACAGCATTGAAACAACGATTATTCAACAAGAAAAGACCATTCATAAACAGAGCACATCACAAGTAGTTCTGATTCAACCGAAAATAAAGGATACATCTCTCTTTAATGGCGGTAAACTCAAACAGGCAAAAAAAATTAAAATGGATATTGGTTTTAATATTCAACGTTCAATTACACCAGAATTATGTGATTTTATGAAATTAGAAAAGGGTAGTATGACTACATTTAATGAAGCACTAAAATATATTATGAATTATATTAATACCCATAAATTACAAAATACAACCAAACCAACAATGCGAAAATATATTAATGCAGATGAATTATTATGTCAACTGTTTAATATCGGTGATAATATTGAAAAATACCAGGTTACCTATTTTAACCTACCCAAATACATTTATCACCATTTTACTGATCACCATTTTACTGATCAACATTAAATATCATATCTTCAATTTCATCAAAATACCTAGTATACAACGCATAGTATTTTGATGTTTTAAATTCTTGGTCACGGTCAATCACATTCAACATTTTCAAAGTTTTATCAATTGTAAAATTGCCAATTAACTCTGTAAACTCCTTTTTATATTTTGGCAAATCATCCACAACCGAATTTAGTCGGTCAATCGCTTCACTTTTTAACATCATTGGGTTGGGTTGAATCATAACATGCATTCTTTGGAATTGTATCTAAAGATGGCTTTAATTCGTTTTAAATTAATAAAAAAGAAATTCAATTTTTTTATTAATTTGGCATATTGTGTGTGTGGCATAGTGGCATTTTTTATAATGGAGGCAAGAAGGGTAAACTATCGGTAACAAACAATGCAACGCCTTCATTGGTCCAGCTAATGACAATAGGAACAATAATGACACCTTCAACTATTGCTTTTTTAACTGCATCTTGATACTCTGCATTATACTTTGAGACTTCAAAATGCGAAATATCAGTTCGTTCCACAATGTAAGCAATGTAACAACGGGTAATAGATTCTTTTTTAATCGTAGTTAGGTCGTTAATACGTTTGATTAATTCTTCTGTATTTGTGCAATCCTTTTCTGGAAAATACGCTGTTTTTGTGAAATGGCGGTTTTTAATATTTCCGTTTGGTGGATTTCCTGCTCCAAAATCAAGGCGACGCTCACCATGTTTGTATTCAGCATAAGGGACATTATTTACTTCTATAATAAAAGGAACATTGTCTTCACAAAACCCAATAAAACTAAATACAGAATCAACCTTGTCCTCCAAATACATTGGCACATTTCGTTTAAATGTTTTTACTGGCGGCAATACGGTAATTAACTTCTTTTCAATAATACTTTCTGTTAATTCAATTGCAAGTTTTGGATTAATCGCAATATACTGTTCATTATCTTCCGTTTCATATTCATCATCATCATCATCCTCCGTTTCATTCTTTTTAAAAATGTTCTTTTTCCTTTTTGTAATGACTTTTGTCGGATTCCCATTTTCATCTAGCTCCTTTTCTTTAAAAATTGATAAAAATATTGAATGCGTAAACGGCTGATTTGAACCAATTTTACTTAAAACACACACATCTTCTTCTTGGTCTGGAGGACAAGGCGCAACAAGCACATTCATATTTGTATCAGCCAACCCATCACATCCCATTGAAGGTGTATGTGCAAGTAATACTTTACTCTGTTCTTTATTACTACTATCTCCATTTTTTCCAATTAATTTAACATCAGCTAAATCACTAATGGTTGGATATAAAGAAGAAGGACGCTTTTCAATAGTTGCCTCCGTAATTCCGACAATCTGTAAGACAAATTGGCAAGGCATGATGTTTTATATTAGCTTATCTACATTATACTAGGCAGAAGTGTTTAATTCAATTTTATAAATAATATATTATAGTATATGGTATATATAGTATATGGTATATATAGTATATGGTATATATAGTATCATAAATGAATATAAACATAAAACTATAACTATCATTATATCAGTTAGATTTTATTGTAACATGGCAACAATTGAAAATGAAGAAGAAATTATTCAACGCGGGTATAATGTGATTGTTAAAAACCCCCAATGGCTTGACCATATAAAATCGTTTAAAAATAGTAAAGTAGTTGGATTGATGTGGACCGATGATGCTATTCTCCTTGCAATTAAAGACGCCATTTATTTGGATAATCCAATTCATAGTTCATCCTCGTTAGCACTAACACTTAATAGATGCACGAATTTAATAAACACAACAACGGTAGAACAATAAAAACAACAAAGGTGTTAATATATTCAACCCAAAGTATAATATAAATATTACATTTTATATTATATATAATCCATAAATACCTACATAGACATAATGGATGTAGACAAATTGTTATGCGCATTAAACAACGATCAGAATGAAGATATAGTAGATTTAGATTTCGCTACTATTGCAACAAACAAAAACAAGATACTGCAACAATTAAATTTAAAAAAAGCAGAGCTAGTGCTATTTCAAAAAAGACTAAAAGATTATCGTTATATTGAGGAATTAAAAGATTTAAAATTTGGCAGTTATATTCGCTGGATATCACTAAAAAACCCAGAACAACTAAAATTAACAAACGGAGGTATTATATGCGATATAAAGAACATAAATAATGACATTCATATTAAATGTAAAAATAAGACGTATATGCTTTTTCAAATAAAATTATCGGAAGTGATAGTATTCCAAAAATTAACAAATCAAGAAACCATCATTTTAAAAGCAATGAACTATTTGGAATAATAGCACACGGCTAGACGACTATACTACAACTGGTTCTGGTTCGGTGATAACTCTATCTTTCTTCTTATCTCTCTTCATTCCTTTTTTCATAGTAGCTACTGGAACGTCAGCCTTGATGAGATACGATTTATTATCAGGATTTGTTTTTTTGGTCATAAAATCAGACGCAATTGTTTCGCCTACCTTTTTCAACATACTATCTTTAATAATCGGTAAAAAATTAATGAGATAATTAGATAAAGCATGCCCCCAATAAGCACACGTGGCACCTTCCACATTTCCAATCATTTTCATAATTTGTTTGACAAAATCACGACTAGAAACATTAAACAATGTATTTGTTAAACAACTGGTATTATCGGTGATAACTGCACCAGGTGTGATATTCAATATATCAAATTCATATTGATATTCTTTATAAATGGACGTGCCTTGATAAAACCCAAAGGCATTTGCTGCCTCATAAACACTTAAATAAGGCACACTGATTTCATTTGAGATTGTTATACCGAATAAAAAATTCGGATGCATGCATTGTGCGGTAATATTAATCAACCCGCTTCGTTTTTTATCTTCTTTGCGCCGTTTAATAAAAATAGGTATAACCATATGCGTTAGCCGACTTTGGACGATGGTTCCGGTCGCAATAACATCTCTGATATAAGCAGAATCCATTTCATGGTAAGGGTTCCAAGCAACCCGATGACCAACATTATTTACTAGAACTGCTAAATCATCGCCGATCGCATCAAATGCTTCTTGTATTTCCTGAAAAAAATCATCTTTAAATGCATCTCTAAAATCCTTGTAAATGACCTTTGTTTTTACCGATGGATATTTTTCATTAATAGTAGCAACCGTAGTATCGGTTCGTTTAGATCCAATTAATAATAAATTAAATCCTCTTTCGGCAAAAGAATGCGCAATATCGTATCCTTGTCCGCTAGAAGCACCAGTAATAACCACCCAACTTCCCACACCATATCTCTCTAACAAATTCTTTTCCTTTAATAAAAAATATTTATGAACCCCCTTTATACCTTGAATGATAATTAATAAAAGCTGAAAAATAATAAGCGTTAATAATACTGAAAACACAATAGCGACTTTTTTATTATACAGTTTCATCGGGCCGCAATAGTATATACCAATAATACGTTATAATATGATTTACAACGTATTCATTATATATAATAAAGAACAATTCAAGAGAATGGATACTACATTACTGACCGACCAAGATCTTATCAAGAATAAAAACGCTTATAGTATTAAAGAGTTGGAACTCAGTGTAGATAATTTAAGTGTGAAATACCTATTAAATTATCAAATATTAACTGCAGAATTTTGTGCAAAATATATTTTAAATGATTATTGTGCCACCTGCCAAGAAGATACTTACATTTGCTCTGGTTATGTTTTGCGTAAACAACCTCATTTGACACAGGAAGAATTAAGTGCCGCGTGTATACGATTTAATACTTGGGGAAACTGATAAGAAATAATAGTATAAGAAATAATAGTATAAGAAATAATAGTATAAGAAATAATAGATAAAAAATTTATATTTTTGCAACTATTAACTTTCTAGTGCCCTTTTTTGCATTTAGTTTTGCTGTCTTTTTACAATTAAATGTAAATATTTTTATTTTTTTACGCGTGATTACACTTTTTTTGCAAATACCAATTGCTCTGCCTTCGTCTTCATTTTTTCCTTTGACCTTTTTAATACATCGACATAATTTTTCAGCAAGGATAGTATGAACCTTGTTCTTTATAGTATCATTTGATAATGACGAATGAGCAATATCGTAATACTTTAAAATTGTTTTATAATCGTTCAATGTCATTCTATGTGTTTGATTCGTTTTGTTCGTTTTGTTCGTTTTGTTTTTACGCAAAGGCATGTATTATTATATAATACATTTTTAATTAAATAATTCTAAAATTTGATTAAACCGATTCCGCAATTCTTCAGCATTTTTTTTACTTATTAATTTTTGTTTTAATGTCTCCGCATCATTTTCATTTACAAATTGAGTAAACTTTAAAATAAATGCATTATTTTTAGCCATTTCGGCTTCTTCCTTTGCCTTCCGCTCAGCTTCTTCCTTTGCCTTCCGCTCAGCTTCTTCTTTTGCCTTCCGCTCGGCTTCTTCTTTTGCCTTCCGCTCGGCTTCTTCCCTTTTTTCAGTTGCAATACGCTGTTTTTCTGCTCTGGCTTCGGGTGTAGCGTTTTTTAGTTCTTCTTCTTGTGCACGTCGTTCTGCGTCTTCCCTTGCTTTCCGGGTTACTTCCTCCCTTGCCTTCCGCTCGGCTTCTTCCTTTGCTTTCCGCTCGGCTTCTTCCTTTGCTTCTCTTTCCAGTTTGTCCCGTCTCTTTTCGGCAGCTAATTTTCTCTTCTCTTCTCTTATTAGCGCTTGGACTTCTCTTACTTTTCTTTTTGCTTCTTCTTCCCTTTCTCGGTTCTTTCTTTCTTCTTCATTTTCCTTTTCTATATTTGTTTCTACAATTTCATTAAAATAATCCCATATCTCAGTTGCTTTTTCGTTTTTAATCGTATAGATCAAACGCGAAAATGACTTATCAAAGGGACAAGCGCATTGGCCTTTATTTTCTTGAATCCCACATAACAAGTCTAACGGATTATTTAAAGAGGATACGGGATAATATAATAATTGAGATTTTACATGCTTAATGGTAAACATACTTTTTGCATTTGCACGCCTGGCTCCAATGAGTTCATCAGGTAAATCAAATGAACATATTACTTGATCGTTTCTTTTTAATTCAGGTTTACAAAAATAATCACGCAATTTTGCATCTTTTACATCTTTACAATCACCAAAATAAGCTTGTTCATACTTCAAATGAACTTCGGCACCAGAGTCAGGCATTTCTTTGGTTTCACTACTTTCATCATTAAAATAACTATCATCTCTACGACAACCTACTTTTAATTCAAAATCGCCTGAATGGCTCCACCCTATCAATGACTCTGTCATTTTCTCTATCTCCTTCTTACAACTGGTGCCATTCACTCCAAGCTGTTTAATTTCAAATGGTTCACCATTTTTATATAAAATATATCTTGTTAACTTCTTTTCTTTCTCATAAACCGAGATTGTTGCTTCGGTTTTTCCTTTATAAAATTCATTATCTTCTCCTCCAAAATAATTGTATTTTTGCATTTTACGCGGTTCCTTTTCTTCATAATGTTCATATGAACAATCCAATGGAAACGCGCCATATATTACGCCTAATTGGTTTTCTGGATTTAGTTCCGAATTATATTTTTGGCGATATTCTTCAACACCACAAAATTGTTTTTCTATTTCATGTTTAAGCTTATCGCTATACTTGAATTTAATTGTAACACCCGTATTTTTATTTTTCATAGTTTCACGCTCTTTATGAAATTCAGCTACTTCACTTTCGTTCATGGGTACTGGACGAATCATACCAGTATACTTCCCCTTTTGTAACATTTCATCCCACGGAACCTCTACTTTATAATATTGTCCAGTTGCAGATTTTGTATATATAACAACTACGGTATCATCGGATAATATTAAAATGGATACCTTTCCACCAACACCAGAAACACCAAGAGATTTATCGTTTTTATGATTTTCTTTATGAAGATCAAACATACTTTTAATTGCTTCCATATTCATTCCTTTCCCATCATCAATGATTTTGATAGAATTCCGTAAAATTTTATATAGAATTTGGTTACAACCAGCATCAATAGAATTTGCAAATAATTCACTCAAACTTTTTTCTGAGGTAATACCCTTTCGTTTTAGTGCAAGCAAAATTCCAGCATCATTAATGCTTCCTACACAAATGGGTTGTTGTTGTTGTGTTTCGTTGTTAATTGTTGTAGCCATGCTGATGTTATTTTTGTTGGTTATGATGCATTGAATTAACCGATTTGTTTAATAATTCAATTTTTTGGTTATTTCAAATTTGAATTATATTTATTCACAATGCGAATAAAATGACTGTTATAATATAATATATATAGTATAATATATATAGTATAATATGGTATAATAATATTGTAACATAGTATAATACGATTAAATCAACTATGTTAAAAAAAATGATAACTAGTATAATTAATAGAAATCTCTACGTGTCATTGTTTATTTTCACACTGGTATTAATGTTAATTTATATGCGTAATAATATATTCGTATATATTAGAAGAGCACTAATTAATATGAAGGTCATAAAATGCAATAAACCATACAAAGTATGTGTATTTGATTTAGATGAGACACTTGGTTATTTTACCGAAGTATCTATTTTTTGGGATGCATTAGAAAGTTTTTATGGAAAGGAATTATCCAACCATTCTTTTTTTGAAGTGTTAGATACATTCCCAGAATTTTTCCGCCCCGAAATATTCCGAATTTTAAATATGATTAACAATAAAAAGAAACGAAATATGTGTGATGAAAGTTATATTTATACCAATAATCAAGGTCCAAAAAGTTGGACAAAAATGATAAATGATTATTTTAATCATAAATTGGGCTATAAAGCATTTAATGGTATTATTGCTGCCTATAAAATTCAAGGAAAAATTGTAGAACCGAAACGCACCAGCCATGACAAATCAGTTAAAGATTTAATTAGTTGCACAAATATACCCGAAATGGCTGAAATATGCTTCATAGATGATTTATATCATCCTTTAATGGATAAAGCACAAGTGAAGTATATACAGATTAAACCTTACAAATACAATTTAACATTTACCGAAATGGCAACTAGATATTATGATAAAGTATTGTTAAAAAATAAACGCACTATATTGAATAAAACACAGATTATTAGAGAAGAGTTTGTAAAATATATAACTTCATTTATGAAACAATACAATTATACTGTAGTAACAAAAAATGAGGAAAAACAAGCCAATGATGTAATTGAAAGTAAAAACTTGTATACAAATTTAGAGATTTTTTTTAAATTAAACAAACCAATTAATACGAAGAGAAAAAATATAAGGAAAAATAAAACATTGAAACATTAAAACAATAAACCAATAATATAATAATGTTAATCATTTATATACATCTATGGATCGCATAAAACCTGGAAATCAAAGAACAGAAGAATTAAATGCACGACTTACTCAACGCAATATTCCCAGTCAACAATTACAATCTAGTTTTGGCATTCGGCCAGTGTCAACAAAATATGCATCAATGCCGCTTATTGACCGACGTGAAATACCAACGGTTCCCATACAAAAACGCCCGGCCTACAATGTAGAGCAAGTATTTAATCCGGGTAATGCACAAGGACCTTGGAGCGGATTTGCAAATAATGTGAATACTGAATCGCAATTACGTAACCAATTTTTTGCGCTTCAGCGTGGAGCAGGTCAAGGTCTCTACATTCCTTCAAAAAATAGTGATATGTATGAAAGCAAAATGAAACCAATTATGGATACCACACTTCAACAAAAATTTCCTTATCTGTTTGAAAAACCGTCATTTGAACCCTTTCATCCTTGTCCTGAAAATATGGGATTAAACATGTTTGATAATTGCACTCGCCAACAAGTAAAGGAAATACAGTAAAGGAAATACAGTTTATAATTGTTTTTAGAATAATCAAAAATAATAACGATACATTATGTAATTTATTTATTATATAATGTAAAATGGAAGATGATAGTATTCAAAAGGTAGATGAAAATGTAAATGAGTTACAGATACCAGAGTTAAATGACGAAAAAACAACATTCCTTCATATACATTCGGATATAGGCACAAATGCAACCTTAAATTTTTTCACTAAACCATCCTATTTAAGTAAATTAAAAAAACGATATAGTAACGAAAAGGACGGAAGTAATATATTGAAACATACGGAAAGTATTAAATTTTATAAAAAACGTATACTATCTCTCTTTAAGGATTTTTTAAAAGGTAATGAACCATCCCACTGTAACAGCGAATTGAAACATTTATGTCATTTGTTTGCAGCTCATTCAATTCATTATTTTGAATCGGTTGATAAACAGGACATTATTCAACAAGAACATACACAAGATGATATATTAAATGAGAATTTAGACGTAGATATAAATCTAGATTTAGATACAATAGAAGCGCTCAATGTGGACACAATAGAAGATGCGAATGCAGTAATGATGCGTAAAACAATTGTAATACCAAGTTTAGATAATTATGTTATTCAAAAAACACCGTCTGATAATTCTGGAAATATTAAAAAAATAATACCGCTTAAACTGGCGATAGATTTAAAAAATCCTATACTAAAAACAAAAGGTGTTAAACCAAAAGGATTGAAAAAAAACATTAAGAAAACAGAGGGTATAAGTGAAACAAGTATAAGTGAAACAAATCTAAGTGAAACAAGTATAAGTGAAACAAATCTAAGTGAAAAAGATTTATCTCATTAAATATTAATAGAATGAAACATAGAATTAAGAGAAATACATATAAAAAACACATAAATAAAAAATCATTAAAGAATAGCAAAATGCGTAAAAGAACGCGTAAAATAAATAAGAAAAAGGGTGGAAATAAAAATAATAATAATACATTTAAAAAGTTACAATGTGCGCCAAAAGCAAAGAATAAAAAAAATGGCAATAATGACAACGATGATAATGAATTGCAAAAATTCAGTTGTTATACCAAAGATGCTCTGGTTAAGATGAAGAATTTATGGAATGCGCGCCATAAAGATTCAGCGATTACCGATACAAAACCTAAAGATATTTGGAATAGTTTAAAAAATAAAATGAAAAATGCTTGTTATAATGAATCGTGCTGGTTAAAACAAAAATTTATGGAAAATAATTTAAACGATGAATTATCAACCTATACATTTGCGCCAAAATCGCCACAAAAATGGAAAGAAGACCACAATACTTGGTTAAACAGTAATGATATTGAAAAGGTAATGAAACAATACGAGCATACATATCCTTGTTTTCGGTTTATTGGTCCAACTCCAATTGACTTTGATACACATGTGTATGATAATAAATGCGTTTGGGATGATTTATGTAAATTTGATTTATTAAGTTACATTAAGGATGGTATTAATAAAATCGGAATTATTTTTAATACTGATCCACACGATAAAAGCGGCGCACATTGGATTTCACTTTTTATTAATTTAAAAAAAAAATTCATATTCTTTTTTGATAGCAATGGAACAGAAATACCAAAACAAGTGAAACAATTTTGTAATAGAGTTATCTCTCAAGGATTGCAAATAAAAACGGATACATATCCGAATGGAATAAAATTAAAGTATGATTTAAATGCACCATTTGTGCATCAGGAAAGCAACACGGAATGTGGTATGTATTCATTGTATTTAATTGTAACATTGTTGAAAGATATACATAATTATACCTTTTTTAAAACCAACAAAATCACGGATGAATTGATGGAAAATTTACGCGACAAATACTTTAATACGGATATGTAAAATAATTTAAACTAATATAAATACTTTAAAATAATGTAAATACTTTAAACTAATATAAAAATAAACCTGCTACTTTTTATATTATATTAAACATATTATGAATAATAATTTATACTCACAATTCACATCTAATTCAAATAAAGGAATGGTTTGGAAATTATTATGTGATTACCGAGCATTTGAAGGGATCGCTGACGCAAGATTTAATCTTATTAAAGATATATTTGATAAAAAGATAAGTTTACTTGCCGAACAAATTAATGAATCGTCCGATCGTTTAGTGGATTTAAATAAAAAAGTAATTAGTGACATGATCGTTACTGGAAATAATTACAAACAGCAGCAACAAACACCCTCTTCGGTGCCTGAAATTTACAATGCATCCGCTATATCCGAACAACGCCAACAAAAGTTCCAAGATGAATTAAGTAAA
>Ga0209296_1001626_pt1 | contig 16944 bp, 13 predicted proteins | sample S_130206_EF_Meta_FD_187319 | JGI IMG/M metagenome (GOLD analysis project Ga0209296, IMG submission 187319) | Freshwater microbial communities from Lake Simoncouche, Canada to study carbon cycling - S_130206_EF_MetaG (SPAdes) (version 2) | ecosystem: Environmental > Aquatic > Freshwater > Lake ...
TTCGTCAGCCGTGTGCGGCAGCACTGGGGCAAGCATGCGGATGAGTCCTTCAGCAACGGCATTCATTGCGCGCTGCGTTGCACGACGGCGGGTGCCGTCCGCGCGATCGCAGTACAGACGATCCTTGGTTGCAGCAAACCACTCCGAACTGAGCGTGCTGTTGCAGAAGTCAAAGATCGCCACCTGCGCGTCGCGGAAATTGGCACCGCGGTACGAAGCCAGAACTGCTTCTTGGAGTTTGCAGAATTCGCCAAGTGCCCAGCCATCGATGGAATTGGGGTCGGTCTTCGCTAGCTGAGCGGCTTCGTCGGCGGCCGGCGTGTAGTCGTACAAATTGCTCAACAGATAGCGAACGGTGTTTCGGATCTTGCGGTAACTCTCGCCAGCGGTCGTGAAGAAGGACATATCAACTTTGATATCGCCTTCGTACGGAACGCTAAAGACCCACCACCGGCACACCTCGGCGCCGACTTGCTTCAAGAGATCTTCCACCTCAATGGTGTTGCCGATCGACTTGGACATCTTCTTGCCGTCTTTATCAACGATGAATCCGTGAGTGACCAGCGCCTTGAACGGCGGTTTGCCCGTTGCGCCAAGAGCCGGAAGCAGACTCAATTGGAACCAACCACGATGTTGATCGGAGCCTTCCAAATACAGATCCGCCGGGAAGCCCAGGCCGCGCTCGCGCAAGACTGCGTTCCAGCTTGATCCCGATTCAAACCACACATCAAAGATGTCGTACAGCTTGACCAGCTTAGAAATATCAACGCCCTTGGGCGCATCCGGGTCAGCGGCAGCATTCCAATGCGCCAGCAATTCTGCCGGGCCGTCAGTAAACCACGCGTCACTGCCCTTCTCGCGGAAGCGCTTGGCAATGGCACGAACGGTGCCCGAAGTAAGTAGGATTTCGCCTACTTCGGTGCGGAATGCCGGGATCGGGAGTCCCCAGGCACGCTGTCGACTGATGCACCAATCCGGGCGACTCTCCAGCATGCCGCGCATGCGATTGCGACCCCAGCTTGGAACGAAATCAATGCCGCCCTCAGCGGCGCTCTTGCCCGTGGCATCAAGCGCCAATGCGCGCAAGGAAATGCCATCGCGCTTGGTGGCACGATCAACGCCGATGAACCACTGCTCGGTGGCTCGGAAGATCACCGGCGTCTTGGAACGCCAGTCGTGCGGATAGGAGTGCGTAAAGACGTGATCGTGATACAGATGACCACTCTGCCGCAGGTGTTCAGTGATTTCCTTGTTGGCATCCCACACGCTCTTGCCGCGAAGCCACGCCGGCACCGTGTCGTCATAGGTGCCGTCATCGCGCACTGGGCAATAGGTTCCTAGGCCTTCCTTGAGTCCGGTGCGATAGTCCTCTGCACCGTGTCCCGGCGCTGTGTGAACCAGACCCGTGCCATCCTCAAGCGTCACATAGTCAGCTGCAACCACTGATGATTCACGGTCGCAGAACGGATGCCGGTACTTCAAGCCAACCAACTTGGCTCCATCCGTTTCCGCAACGATCCGCACCTTGTCACTGCCCGCCAGCTTGGTGACTTTGGCCACCAGGTCCGTGGCCATGACCGCCAGATTGCCGTCCACTTCAACCATGGCGTATCGATAGTCAGCGTGGACAGCAATCGCCAAATTGGCCGGCAGCGTCCAGGGCGTGGTGGTCCAGATGGTGAAGCTGGGAGTGCAGTCAAGCTCGCACTCAAACGCACGCTCCACTGCTTCGCGGTCCGCCGCTTCGAAGTCCACGTACACCGAAAGATCTTGGCGATCTTCATATTCCAGTTCAGCTTCGGCAAGCGCGGTGCGGTTGGCGATCGACCAGTGCACTGGTTTCAACGCTCGTGAGACCAACCCCTGCTCCACCAAGTCCGCAAAGTCCTCAATGACCGCGCCCTCAAAGGCGGGCTTCATGGTGAGGTAGGGATTGGCGTAATCGGCAAGCGTCAAGAGCCGCTGCATCTGCCCGGCCTGCAGTTTCACAAACTTGTCGGCATACGTCTGACACTCACGACGAATGATCATGCGCCGCTGATCGTCCGGCAACTCCATCACTTTCTGGAGCTTGCCCTTCTCATTCATTTCCGTGACCACCTTGTGCTCAATCGGAAGACCGTGGCAATCCCAGCCCGGCACGTAGGGAACGCGCATGCCGTCCATCAGCCGCGAGCGCACCACAATGTCCTTCAAGACCTTGTTGAGCAAGTGACCCAAGTGAATCGATCCGTTGGCGTACGGAGGGCCGTCATGAAATGAATAGAGCGGCGCACTCGCACGCGCGGCTTGTACGGTTTCGTACAGCGCCTCTTCTTGCCAACGCTTCACGGTCAGCGGTTCGGCTTGCGAGAGGTTCGCCTTCATGGCGAAGTCGGTCTTGGGGAGATTGAGCGTGCTCTTGTAGTCAGGCATGGTTCAGGATTCAGTCAAATTCGGGCTCATCGCCAGGCTTGATGTTCTCATCGAGGTACTTCTGAAAGTCACCCATCTTGTAAGAGATGAAACAAAATGCATGATGCAGCGTGAACCACTCAGAATCCTTGGGATTCTTGTCTAGGTCTTGCCGCAGGCGATTCAGTTCAGCGAGGACTCGTTCTGCTTTCATATCAATTCCGTGGAAGTTAGAAGTGTAGATCAGTGATCGTGATTGGCATGATCGGCGTGATCAGCATGATCAGCGTGATCCGCATGACCAGCATGATCCATGTGCTGCCCCTCATGCCCTTCATGCCCAGCGTGCGCCAGCGCTTCCATGCGGCCAACAGCGAGTGCCAGTACCAATCCAAGCACCAGCGCGATCGACAAGCCGACACGGTCATGGCGATGGAATTGCACTTCCGGCAGCAGATCCGCGGCAGCAATGCACAGGAACGTGCCCGCTGAGAATGCCAACGCATACGGAACAACCGTGGCCGTCCCGCCAGCTGCAGCGGCGCCCAACATGAAGAGCACCACGCCAATCGGCACCAACCCAGCAAACAGGAAGTTCACCAACAGCACTTTGCCACGGCTACCGCCACCCGCGTGGAACAGCGTGGCAACGGTCATGGCATCAAAGGGTTTGTGCAGCAAAATCACTAGGAACGTGCCCAACCCAGCAAGGGCCGGTGCCACGCCTGGCTCCACTTCACGGACCGCGGCCACGCTGGCGGCCAGCGCAACGCCCTCCAGCAGCGAGTGCAATCCCATGCCAACGGCCGCGCCGGTCCACGTCAGCCGTCCAACGGACGCGTGTCCTGCAGCAGTACCGCCATGACTGTGCCCGGAGTGCTCATGCGAAGCGTGATGGTGGCCCTCGTGCCCGTGCATCGGATCATCGCACGCTGGTTCGGGCAATTCATGCTGATGGAAATGCGCAAATCGCTCCAAGAAGAACATCGTCAGGAATCCAAGCGCCAGCGCCACCATCAACGGATCGAACAGCCCGTGTGAGTCGCCACCAGCAGGCGCCGATTCCATGCGCGCCATCAGCGCGTGCGGCACCATGTGAAAGAGCGCTACTCCAAGCATGACGCCAGAAACAAAGCTCAATCCAAACTGCAATCGTCGATGCGTGAGGCGCAGGACCACCGGCACCATGCCGCCCGCAAGGGAGGCCACCACAATGCAAACGCAGAAGACGATGAGAGCGGTTTCGGGACCCATGGTTCGGCCGGGAATGCCGGGCGAAGCAGTCCTTCGCACCGGGGTCGGGCGCTACACGATACTGCAGCTCCGAAACCCCGTAACGCCTTGCGGCGCCCTATTGAGCCAGATAGACTGCTTCGTCCGACCGCTGGGGTGGTAGCTCAATTGGAAGAGCGCCTCGGTCGCATCGAGGAGGTTGTGAGTTCGATCCTCATCCACTCCACTGAAACGGGTGCCCGGTACCCGACCCCGCAACCCGCCGCCGCGCGGGTTGCGTCGTTTTTGGGCAAGATCGGCGCCCTCCCGTACCATCGCACCTGATGTCCGCTGGCGAACCAACCGCTGAAATCGCACCCCGCGCCTACAACCGGGATACCCCGGCCATGCGCCAGTATGACCGCATCAAGAGTCAGCACCCCGGCTGCCTGCTGCTGTTCCGGATGGGCGACTTCTACGAACTCTTTGATGAAGACGCCGTCACCGCGCACCGCGCGCTTGGCATCACGCTGACTGAACGCACCAGCGGCCAGCCGATGGCCGGCGTTCCGTTCCACGCCGTGGAGGGCTATCTGCGCCGACTGGTTGAGCAGGGCTACCGGATTGCAGTCTGTGAGCAATTGCAAGACCCCGCCGAAGCCAAGGGTGTGGTTGAGCGTGGAGTGACCCGCGTCCTCTCGCCAGGAACGTTGGTTGACGAAACGCTCCTCGACGACTCGCGAGCAAACCGCATTGCCGCCGCATTGATCACCGGTACTGGCACCGAAGCGCGCGCCGCAGTGGCCGCGGTTGAACTCTCGACCGGTGAATTCACAGTCGAAGAGTGCGACGCTGCGCTCCTTGAAGATGTGCTCGCACGCATCGGTCCCAGCGAACTGCTGCTTCCAGAAGGCGACCACGAAGACGCCGATCGCCCCGCTGCTCGTGCCGCGCGCGCCCTTGGCTGCCCCGCACTCGAAGTCCCCGGCTGGATGTTCCGCCCCGCCGACGCCGTGGCGCTTCTCAAGGAACACTTCGGCGTCCGAACGCTTGAAAGCTTTGACCTGAGTGACGACGCGCCCTCAGCAACGGCCGCCGGCGCCCTGCTTCGCCATCTGATCGATACGCAACGCGGCCTCGGCACCGATCCCGCCGCCAGTGGTGGCCGCTCCGTCCGCCCGCTTGCACACCTGCGCCCACCACGTCGCGCTGGCCGCGCCGCGCACGTGGTGCTTGATGGAACCACACTTCGCAGCCTCGAAGTTGAACGAACACTCCGCTCCGGCGGAACCGAGGGCACGCTCCTCAGCGTCTTGCAACGAGCGCGCACCCCCATGGGCCGACGCCTCCTCCGCGAATGGACCTGCGCGCCACTGGGTGACCGCGCCGCGATCCGCGCGCGCCAAGATGCCATCGCCACGCTGGTTGCCGACGAACGCATGCGCGAAGAATTGCGCGCTTCGTGTGACGGTGTGCAGGATGTTGCGCGTATCGCGAGTCGTATGTCGATGGGCCGCGCAACGCCGCGCGATCTGGTTGCGCTCGGAAAGTCCATGACGCTCGCTGATCGCATCGCGCAGTCGCTCGGCGATGCACCCGCCTTCTCCGGCGCACGCACCGCACTGGAGGAAGCCGCAGCGAAAGTTGCAACCCTGACCACCCGCATCAGCGCTGCATGCAACGAACAACCGCCTGCTCATATGCGCGATGGCGGCTTGTTCAAAGACGGTGCCGATGCAGAGATCGATGAATGCCGATCATTGCAGCGCGACGCCACCGCATGGATGGCGCGCTATCAAGCAGAACTTGGCGAGCGACATGGCATTCCAAGCCTGAAAATTGGCTACAACCGTGTGTTTGGCTACTACATTGAAATCACGCATGCCCACTCGGCCAAGGCGCCCGCAGCGTTCACGCGCCGCCAGACGCTGCGCAACGCGGAGCGCTACATCACGCCGGAGTTGAAGACGTTTGAGGACAAGGTTCTCTCCGCCGAGTCACGCGCCGTTGCCCGCGAACGCGCCCTCTTTGATGCGCTCTGCACCGAAGCCGCCGAACGCCTCCCAGAACTCGTCCGCTTTGCCGACGCGGTTGCAAGCCTCGATGCAGTTGCCAGCCTCGCAGAAGTTGCCGCGCGCCATCGCTGGGTTCGCCCAGAAATTGTGGACGAATCCGTCCTCGAAATCACCGGCGGTCGCCACCCCGTTCTTGATGAATTGCTGCGCGACCGATTCGTTCCGAATGACACGGAACTCGGCACCGCACTGCAGCCCGCAACACTTGCACTCATCACCGGCCCCAACATGGCCGGCAAGAGCACCTACATTCGTCAGACCGCGCTCATTGTCCTTCTTGCACATATGGGTAGCTTCGTTCCGGCGGAGCGCGCTGTTGTTGGAATCACCGATCGCATCTTTACCCGCATCGGCGCCAGCGATGAACTGCACTCCGGCCAATCCACCTTTATGGTGGAAATGACTGAAACTGCGCGCATTCTCAATCATGCAACGCCGCGGTCACTGGTGGTGCTGGATGAAATCGGCCGCGGAACCAGCACCCTTGATGGACTCAGCCTGGCATGGGCGATCACCGAACACCTTGCAGCCGCCGGTGCGCGAACACTCTTTGCAACGCACTACCACGAACTCACTGATCTCTCCACCCGCATCGCGGGCGTTCGCAACCTGCACGTTTCCGTGCGCGAATGGAAGGGCGACGTTGTGTTCTTGCATCGCATTCTTCCTGGCTCCACCGATCGCAGTTACGGGATTCATGTTGCGCAGATTGCTGGTATTCCAAAGTCAGTCGTGGCGCGCGCAAAGGATGTGCTCAGTACCCTTGAAGTGAACAGTTCGCCCAAGTCAACGCGCGGAACGCGTGGGCGTGGCAACAGTTCAGCCACCGCGCCGGGCGCACAACCGGTGGACGCTATGCCGCTCTTTGCGAGCCACGCGGAAAGCGCCCCGCCCCATCCAGCCATCGAGAAACTCCGTCTGCTTGACTTGAACACCCTCACCCCGCTCCAAGCATTTGACATGCTTCGCCAATTGAAAGTGACTACTACCGATGCTTGACAGCAGCACCTGGAAAACCGCACACAGCGCTGGATTGACTTGGCAGAACTATCTCGCTGCGCACGCCGAACGCACGGCCGGTTGGAAAGCGCACATTGCCGCCGCCCGGCTCACCGCTGAACAGGGCGTACATCTTGCAAGTTTCACGCGCCGCATGAATGTCTTGGTACTCACCGGCGCGTGGTGCGGTGACTGCGCCGTGCAATGCCCCATGATCGGTTCCATTGCCGCCGCGTGCCCGGTGGCCGATGTTCGATTCTTAGAGCAGGCTGACCACGCTGATCTCGCTGATCAACTGCGCATCTGTGGCGGAACCCGCGTACCCACCGTGGTGTGGTGCTCGGAGGACTTTCACTTCTGCTCCATCCTGGGCGATCGCACCCTGGCTCGCTACCGATCAATCGCCGCGCGGCAACTTGGAGCATCCTGCCCACTGCCATGGGCGACCGTTGCAACGGATGAAGCCACCGCCACGCTGCAAGACTGGCTTGAAGAGTTCGAACGCGTTCAATTGATGCTTCGCACCTCGCCGCGCCTGCGGCAATTGCACGGCGACTAACTCATGTACGGTGCGGTGATCACCCTTGTCGCCGCGTGCTTCATGGCGGCGGTCGCGCCGATACAGTCGCCAAAGGCGCTGGATCCAGCACCATCAGGGTCAACGCCACAACAGCCCGCAGAGCCGCCGTCCGCCCGCGCCGCCAGTGAATCAGCGCTCAAATCACTTGCTGCGCACCCCACCTGGATCCGACGCCTGCTGGCCACCATGCGCCTTGAGCGCGCTGACGAATCCGGCGTGCGCGAGCGCCTCAACGCACTCGCACTTGATTCTGATCCGCGCGTTCGTAGTAGCGCCATCTTGGCAATGGCCCGCGTTGGCGCCGCACCGCTGCCACGCCTCGCCGAAAGTGAAGAGGACCCGCGGGTCATTCGCACCATGTTGCGATGCGGTTGGGAAGTACCCGCCGATCGCGTCGACCGCGGCGCACGCATCTTGGCGAAAGCCAGCGAAGGCACCGACCGATTGCTGGCGGTTGAACTGATTGGCGCACTGGAAGCGCAAGGCCGCAGCGAACGCAAACTCACGGAGTTCGGGAAAGACACGCTTGCCTCCGTCATCGCACGCCTCGACCGCGATGACGGTGGCGCCCTCAGTCCCCGGATCGCCGCCATCACCGGCGCCCGCGATACCCGCGTCGGCTGGAAGTGGCGTTCCTGGCTTGACCGCAACCGCAACAGCATGCGCATTGATGCTGCAGCGCTCATCGGCCCCAAAGTGGCCGTGGTACAGAATGCCATTGCGCAACTGGACGACGCGGGATTTGTGCGTTTCACAGCAGCCCTTGATGAACTCTTCAAGAAGCCCATTGACCTGGCAGTGGCCATTGATTGCACCGCCAGCATGTCCGCCGAAATCGCCTCGGCACAGGCAGGAATCGATGACCTGATGCGCTTTGTCAATGCCGTCACCGGCGGCATGCGAGTAGCCATTGTCGGATTCCGAGATCAACAAGACGAGTTCCAACTCATGGGCTGGGACTTCACGGCTGATCCCGCCGAAGCACGCACCCGCATTTGGAAGCTCTCTGCCGACGGCGGCGGCGACGAGCCCGAGATGGTTTACGAGGCCATGCGCATGGCGTACGGCAAGTTCTTGTGGCGATCGCAATCGCAAAATATCATGGTGCTGATCGGCGACGCTCCACCGCACCCCGGTTGGGGAAGCCGCACCGTGGACATGTCACAAGCCGCGCGTGCACACGGAATCACTACCTACGTGATCAGCGCCCGCTCCATCACTAAGACGGAAGAAGTAAGGCACTTCACTGAAATCGCGCGCATGGGCGGCGGTCGAGTCATTCGCCTCAGCGATCGCAACGACCTGGTTGCAGAACTCGCCGGGCTTGCGCTCAGCGACAACTGGCATGATCAGATGGTGGGCGTCTTTGAGCGGTACCTGCAACTCTGCCGCTAAGAAGCTGTCCCGGCTGAATTCCCCCAACTTCCGGTACCAGGCCGTCGCGTGGTTTCCGCGCTACCGCCGATCGGTTCAGACGTCTTACCCGCCAACTTCCACGCGCCCTCAAGCATGGCGCGAACGCCCTCGCCCGTGGCGCCGGAGATAGCAATTGGTCGCTCGCCCTTGCGCATGCCGATCGCGCCGGCAAACCGCTCGATGCGTTCTTCACGCTCCTCTGGCTCAACAAGGTCAACCTTGTTCAAGACCACCAACTCTGGCTTCTCCGCCAGTTCGGCTGAGAATTCCAGAAGCTCCTTGCGGATCATGTGCCAGTTCGCGGCCGGATCGCTGCCATCGAGCGGCGCAAGATCCACTAAGTGCACGATGGCGCGGGTGCGCTCCACGTGCTTCAAGAAGTCATGACCAAGACCCGCGCCCTGCGCCGCGCCTTCAATGAGACCCGGAAGATCTGCAAAGACCATTCGTCGATCCGGATCAAGTTCAGCGATCCCCAGTTGCGGGCTGAGCGTGGTGAACGGATAGGCCCCCACCTTGGCGTTGGCTCGGCTAATGGCGCTCAAGAGCGTGCTCTTGCCGGCATTGGGAAGCCCAACCAGCCCCACATCGGCAATCAATTTCAGTTCAATCAGGAGGCGTCGCTCAACGGCCAACTCGCCGGGCGTGCACTCCAGCGGAGTCTGCTTCAAGGCACCCTTGAAATGCTCGTTGCCAAGTCCGCCGACACCGCCGGGCGCCACCACCGCCGTTTGCCCCGGGATAATCAGATCCACCAGGAATTCACCGGTATCAGCATCAGTCACCACCGAGCCAACCGGCAGCCGAATCTCAATGCCCGCGCCGTCCGCGCCGTGGCAACTCTTCTGCATGCCCTTGCCGCCATCGATCGCAAAGAAGTGCGAACGGAACGAGAATTCAATCAGCGTGTCGAGGTGCGAATCAGCCACCACCACTACATCGCCGCCGCGACCACCGTTGCCGCCGTCCGGGCCACCTTTGGGGCGATCCTTCTCACGGCGCAGATGCGAGGCACCATCGCCGCCCTTGCCGGATCGGACATTAATGACGGCTGTATCGACGAAGACATTCATGGTTTATTTGGTTTCGTTGTGCAATGAAAACCGCGCAGATCAGGGGACCTGCGCGGTTCAGTGTTCAGGTCGAATCCTGGTCAGACGCGATCGATCGCCAAGCGCGGCGTCGTCGGGTCAGCTGGGATGATGTCAACCATGCGACCACGGAAACGAACGGTGCCCTCCGTCAGAGCCATCAGCGTGTGATCGCCGCAGAGCTTGACGAGATAGCCGGCCTTCCAACGCGTTCCGCACTGGCGCACGATGATTGAGCCGCTCTTCGCGAACTCTCCGCCATAGAGCTTGATACCTCGGAACTGCGGGTTTGAATCGCGTCCGTTCTGGGTAGAGCCCTGTCCTTTCTTATGTGCCATAGCAAAGTCTCCTACAAAGTTCAGTCGGTCAATATCGAGTTCCGAAGTGTAGCGGAATCACCGTTGATTCTCAACCGCTGCACTCGCTTCAACCCCCGGAAACACACGATTAGCATCAAATTTGAGTGAAAGGCCAACGGGTGTTCGGCGGATTATCGGCAACGCCTCGCGCCGATGGCCTACAGAACGCCGTGGCGCGTCACCGCATCAGCCACTGATCCTTCATCACATCAAAGGAAGCCTCAGTGCCGTGACGCGGGTCAGTCTCGCCTGGAACAGCGAAATGGCGGGACCACGTACGCCGCATGATCACGTCCTTGCCCGTGGCAGGGTCGGTGCAGCGATCAAACGCAGCACTCATGCCGCTCACAAACAGCGTCATGTCCTTGGCATCACCCTTCGCAGGCCAAATGACAAATCCCTCGCGGGCATTTGACTCGCCGTCTGGAATGTCACCCATCACCTGAAACTGATCCATGGCCTGCGCGGAAGCAACTGCGCGCTGCATCCGGCGCGCCGCGTCGACAGGAACATCCTTGCCGGCGGTCAAGATCACGCCGTCGCCCATCAACATGTCAAAGCGAGGCGAGAAACGCTGCGTCTTTCCAGTCTTATTGGCAATCGTGTACGTGAACACCCAGAACCGTCCACCGGTTGGCGTGTCAGTCACAATGGAGAGCGCACCGGGGCGGAAATCAAGATCGTCCGCAGTGGCAGGACGAACCTTGGGAATCAACTTGGAATCCGGCACCACTGGCGGCGCTGCACTGGGGGTGCGCGCAGCGGCGGGCTGCACGGCCATCAGCCCAACCGTCACGACGGCAAGACCAAGTGCGCAAGCGAGGGGACGAATCACGGCGTTCGGGGCTGCAAACATGGTCGGGATTCTACGGCTCGGAGGGCTTCCCGGTTACGCTCATCATGTGCCTTTTCGACGACTCTTTCGCGGAAGTGACAACTCCCCCTCGGAGTTGCTGTGCAGCAAGGCCAGTCCCGACGACCGAGCAGCCGCACTTTCCTCGGTCCTTGGTTCCACGGTGGCTTCGGCGCCCGCCTTCGAACGCCGAGCCGCATCACAAGGCGTGGACCTCACACACCTATGGACGGCGCACCACGACGGGCGATTAGTCGCCGCCACCCTTCTCATACCCCATCCAGGGCGCACTGCGCTCCTCATGTCGACCGCGCCCCGCGACCACACCCATGCGGCGCAGGTGGGCACCCTGATCACCGCCACCCTGCAAGCGGGATTTCAACTTCCGCAGATTCGGCTCGTGCAGGCACTCTCGTCACCCAACGAAAGCCTCCGCGCCAGCGCATGGGCGGCAGGCGGCATGCGTCATCTTGCCACACTTGAATACATGGAACGTGCCATGCACGGCGTTGCGGTCCGTTCCATTCCCGTACCAGCTCCGTTTCGCCTGGCACCGTGGAATCCCAACGACCGCCCCATGCTTGAAGCGCTGCTCACGGAGACCTACCGAGACACGCTCGATTGCCCCGGCCTTGCCGAGTTGCGCACGCCCAGCGACATTGTTGATGGCCACCTTGCAGCCGGTGAACACCACGCGTCACTGTGGACCATTGCCTTTGAGAACGAACGCCCCGTTGGCGCGCTGCTCCTTGCGCCTTCGCCGTCCACCGATTCCACTGAGGTCATCTACCTTGGTTTAGTACCGGAAGCCCGCGGGCGTGGTCTCGGCAGCGCACTGCTGGCGCATGGAATGGCGCTCGCCGCACAGCGACCGGAACCAAACATTGCACTTGCAGTGGACGCGCGAAATTCACCCGCGCTTGCCCTCTACGCGCACGCCGGATTCTGCGCGTTGCGTCGTCGTGAGGCCTTCGTCGCGCATCCCGCGCCCTACACGATTTCGTCGGCGCCTGTCAAGTGACGACGGTTGTCCACAATCGGCAAGCAATGCGCTGCATACACGGTGGATGAAATTAGTTTCTACGAAGGAATTGCTACGGACTACGGGACTTACGCAACCGTGATTCAACATCACATTCACTCGCCCCTTGCATCAATGCAAATTCCGGCTAGCCTTCGCCGTGCTCCGCAGGATGTGGAGCATTCAACAGCGCCGCTTGTGTGGCGCCCCACTGGAATCAGCGCGGCCATGAGCGCCCGCCATCACCACTGGAGCGCCGCGTAAGCGGAGTGTTGAGCGCCGTGCAAGTCATCGGAGATGACCGCACGGAGTGGACACGGACGATCCTGAAATCCTGTCGGCATGCACTGCCTCGTTCAGTACGAACAAGGGAGCGGTGGCTTATTCGCCATCGGCGCATGCTATTTCCATAGTTGCCGCATTGCGGTCATCACTGCGCCTCGCGCCCTCACTGACAGGACCCACCGAACCGTGACGACCGCCACCGTACAGGCCTCCAAACTCCAAGCAACGCCTGACGTCACCCTCCCCAGCGAGGCTCCGAGCAGCGCTTCCATCGAACGCCGACTGGCCGCCCGCATCGGCGCAGCCCGCTACCGCATGTGGTTTGCCGAACCGTCCTGCCTGACGCTGAACGGCTCCGAATTGGTGGTCAACGCGTCCAGCCCCTTCGCCGCCGAGTGGGTTGAACGCAATTTCCGTGACGAACTGGCCGGCGTGGCCGCCGACGTGGGGCTCCTCACCGTCCGCATCGTTGCCTTGGACGAATCCGCTGCCACCGAGTCCCCGACGACCGGGAACATGGCTCCCGCGCCCGCCGCCACCACCGTTCCAGCCATCCGGCGCGATCAACCGCGCTGGCGCCGCCTGGAAGACTTTGTGGTTGGTGATTCGAACCGCATCGCGTTCGAGGCCGCGCGCCGGCTGGCAGAGGACAACCTTGGCGGCATCCGCAGCATTCTCCTGCACGGCGGTTGCGGCGTTGGAAAGACGCACTTGCTGCAAGGCCTGTGCGCCGATCGCCGATCGCGCTTCCCCAATGAGCGCATTCGCTACACCACGGGCGAGCAGTTCACCAACGATTACATTCAGTCGGTTCGCGCTGGCAACATCGAAGCGTTCCGGGCGCGCGTGCGCAAACTGGACCTCCTCGCTCTTGATGACGTGCACTTCCTTTCCAACAAGGGTGCCACCCAGGCAGAATTCCTGCACACCATCGACGCCATCGGGCTCGCTGGCGCGCGCGTCGCCATCGTCACCGATGCGCATCCGCGCGCACTCCGCGCCTTCAGCGAATCCTTGGTGAGTCGTTTGCTCGGCGGCATGGTGGTGCAGGTGGAAGCTCCCGATCGCAACACCCGCGAGGCGTTGGTACTCCGCTTGGCCGAAGAACGCGGCATTGCGCTTGAACCAGCCGCCGCCCGTGCCGTCAGTGACCGCGCCATCGGCAGCGTTCGCGAGATTGAAGGCGCTCTGGCCCGCATCGCCGCCGCACTCCTCCTGGAGGACATGGGCGGCGTCGCCACACTCACCATCGTGGAACGGGCGCTGGGTATCGGTGAATCCGGCATTCGTGGCGTCCCGCCCCGCATTGCAGCCATTGTTGAAGCCACCTGCGATGAACTGGGCGTCAACCGTGACGACCTCGCTTCCACTGGTCGCCATCGCCGCGTGGTGCTCGCCCGCGGAGTAGTGGTCCACCTCGCCCGCGAAATGACCACCCTCAGCTTCCCGGAAATTGCTCGCCACCTGGGCCGGACCGCTCACTCGAGCGCCCACGCCGCCGCGCGACGCGTCCGGGACATGCTCGACCGTGGCGATGAATTGCCCCCCGATGAGAACACCCCTGGGGTTCGCAGCATTCGCGAATTGGTGGAAACCGTGCGCCGCGGTGTCGAGCGCCGCGGCCGGGCGGCGCGATAGACTTCTCCGCATGCTGCTGACTGAGCCCTTCCACCACGTCCGGCGCATCGCGGGCGTGGTGATGACAGCGATTCTGTGCGTCGCCCCTGCTTCCGCCCAGTTCTATGAGAAGGTCGATCTCTCCAAGGCGGCGATTGACGTCCTAGAGAACTCGCTCACGGGCACCGATCCGGCTACCGGGAGTTACGTTGCTGGCATCGCAGGAACCAATGACCCGGGCACCGAGGCGCTCTTTCGTGCCATGGTGCGCAACCGGCTCGCCGGACCGCGCGTGTACGGCGTCCTCGGCGCGGCGCTCATCAGTAAGAAGGGCATCGATCCCGCATTGATGGCGGACATCACCGCGCGTGACGAACGCGCGGCGATCATTCGCGAAGCCAACATCACTGGGATCCTTCGCGTTTCCCCCGTTGCGGTGATCTTGGCACAGGGCAACTTTCCCGACGCCGCGCTGCTTTCGTTGGTCGCTGAGATCGACCGCCGCAACGAAGAGTGGGACCCAGCGCCGGTTCGTGCATTGATTGCCAACAACGATCCGGTTGCCGCGGGATTTGCAGCACTCTTACTGCGCGACGGAAGTGCCAAAAATCCCAGCGACCCTGCCCCGTGGGAAGCATTCAAGGCACGCCTGTTGGCATTGCCAACGGTGGACCGCAATGGCACGATGCGTGCACTTGTCGAAGCCTCCATGATCTTTGAACTCAAGAGCGCGGCAGCGCCGCTCCTTGAACTAGCAAGCACCGAGCCATTTACCGTCGATACTCGCATTGGTGCCATCGGCATGGCGCTCCGCATCGATACGCCTGCTGGGGTTGCTGCTTGGCAAGATCACGTGGCCGCCAACCGTTCACAAACGGCACTGGTGCGCGCCGGTTTACAACTGTTGGCCTCGTCCGACCGGGGCATTCCACCAACCGCGTTCGATGCCATCCGCAACGGTAATCAAGTCTTGGACGCGATGGCCGACACCGGCGCGGCGATTAGCGGCGGCAAAGATCCGGTGGCGGCGCTCATCAAACTGCTTGATGCGGGACATCCGCTCAGTGCGGAGTGGGCACTGATCCGCGCCTCTGAACTTCCACCGGAATCGTCAGCGATTGTCTGGAAGCATCTGCTGGCACGCATGGATGACCCCGATCCAGCAAATCGTCCCACCTCGGTCTTGGTGTCCGGGCTGGCACGCGAACTCATGAAGAGCGACCCCGCCGCAGTGGCTGCACTCGTGGAGCGCGTTAAGGATGACCCGAACCTGGTTGTTGCTGCCATGACCGGCGTCAACGACAGCTGTGTTGCTTCCGGAGCGGACATTGCCCGGGCGCGTCGCGGCTCACTGCCACGCGCTGGCGAAGGACTGGCCGTCCTGATCATCGCGCGTGCCGGCGCTCCGCTTTCGAACAATGACCTGGATGTGCTCGGTCGAGCCGCCGCCGGCGGTGGTGATCTTGACGCTTTGCGAACACTGCAAGCCGCCTGGTTCTACGCCCGCGCTTGCAAGAAGACCGAAGAACTGATCACGCGCATTGCGGGAGAGCAGGCCTCGGCGACGTCCGCGCCAGCACCCACCGTGAATGCACCTCAGTAATTACTTTGTTTGATACGAGTTCCCATGCCCCACCCTGCTTCTAATCCCGTCATTCCGCTCAACCGCCCCGAGATCCTCGAATCCGACATCGAGTTGGTGGTGGACACCTTGCGGCGCGGCACGCTGAGCGTGGGGCCATGCCTCCTTGAGTTTGAGCAACTGGTCGCGGAACGAACGCGCCGCTCATTCGGCGTCGGCGTGTCTTCTGGCGCGATCGCCATTGAGATTGCACTCCGCGCACTTGGTATCGGGCCAGGCGATGAAGTGCTCGTTCCCGCTTTCGGCTACAGCGGTATGCCCAACAGCGTCCTGAATGTTGGCGCCCGACCAGTGTTCGTTGATGTCGACCCCATGAGTTTGAACATGGATCCCGAGTCTGCAGCCAAGCGGATCGGCAAGAAGACCAAGGCGATGTTGGCCGCGCTGACATTCGGAAATCCTGCGCAGTTTCCGGAATTGATCGCGCTGTGCTCGCGCATGGAAATTCCCATGGTTGAAAATGCATCCGAGGCCCTTGGTACCACCTACGGTGCTGACAATGCCGGGCGCTGGGGACGCGTTGCCTGTCTGGGTTTCTGGTCGAATCGCCAAGTCACTACCGGTGAAGGCGGCATGCTGGTCACACATGACGACACCTTGGCCGCCGCATGCCGCGCACTCCGTCATCAAGGGCGCGTGGACCGCATGAGTTTCTCCGGGCAGCCCCGTGATATCGGCGCCATCTTGGAACACATTGCGATCGGCGGATACGACGCGCGCATGACTGAGTCTGCGGCCGCACTGGGATGCGGACAAATCCGTCGTCTTGATTCAACCATCGAACGTCGACAAGCGGTTGCCACCGCCTATGTACGTCGGCTTGCAGCAAACCCCGACATCCTGCTGCCGACGATCCCCGAAGGTAGCAGCGTCAGTTGGGCAAACTTTGTGGTCCGCCTTTCCACGCGCTACACCTGCGACGACCGTGATGCCATCATTGGCGTCCTGCATCGCCAAGATATCGGTGCCGCCAATTACTACCCAGCGACCAGCTTGCTTCCGCAGGTGCGCGCCGTGATGGGCACTGAACCAGGACAATTCCCGGTGGCGGAAAGCGCAGCCGCCCGCACCATCGCCCTTCCCTTCTTCAACAACATGACTGAAGAGGAAGTGAACATCGTGTGCGATGTGTTAGAGATGGCATTGAATCGGACCGGCGGAACGCACCGCGCGTAAAGCAGTACTGGAGTGCGCGGGTCATCCACCGCGCAGTTTCGTACCGTTGCTCTGATTGCCAACAATTCCGCTTACTCCCACTCAATAGTGGCCGGCGGTTTGCTGGAGATGTCATACACCACGCGATTCACGCCCTTCACCTCATTGATGATGCGGTTTGAAATCCGTGCCAAGACGTCCCATGGCAAACGCGCCCAATCGGCGGTCATGAAGTCCTCGGTGGT
>Ga0209296_1001627_pt1 | contig 16937 bp, 15 predicted proteins | sample S_130206_EF_Meta_FD_187319 | JGI IMG/M metagenome (GOLD analysis project Ga0209296, IMG submission 187319) | Freshwater microbial communities from Lake Simoncouche, Canada to study carbon cycling - S_130206_EF_MetaG (SPAdes) (version 2) | ecosystem: Environmental > Aquatic > Freshwater > Lake ...
TTCTTTTATCCTGTACTGGCCAATCCTACAGAAGGATCTGTTATATTAAAATATCAATGTGAACGCTTGGGGCTTCTTGATTTACTAAAACAACACAAGATGGCTTTAGTGGGTTGTGGTGATATGGAACCTGAACTGCCGCACTTGTTCTACGACAGCTACTTGTGCAAGCCCTACGAATACCAAGAAAATATCAATCAGTGTGCTAGGGTAGATGAAATATACGCCAAGCTACACAAACCCTACAAGTTCTTGTTCCTTAATGGTCGCACACGCCCGCATAGAAAATACATGATTGAAAGCCTGCGGCCCATACTGGATCAAGCACTATGGACCAACCTTGACGTCAGCCCAGTATACTCGCACACTTATCAAACTGATCTGCTGGATCGCCGCACAGAAATACAACTGTTGCCCGAACAGTACGAGCTGCCGAAGTTCTATTCAGGACTCTCACTAGGGCACAAAAACCCTTTTGTGAAAAATGAATTGTTCAACAATCTCTGGGGTGAGATCTACATACAAGCAGAGCCCTATATTGATACCTATTTCAGTGTGGTAACAGAAACTGTGTGCGACTATCCCTACAGCCTGCGCTCAGAAAAGATATACAAACCCATAGCAATGGGACACCCTTGGATTGCGACAGCCAATAGAGGCTTTTATCGGGACATACGCAATCAAGGATTTCGCACGTACCACAATTTAATTGATGAATCATTTGATTTGATAGACAACAATCAAGACAGATTGGACAGAATTGCAGCAGTGGTTCGAGATCTGTGTCAACAAGATCTGACAGAATTCCTGGTTGCGGCCGAGCAGACAAGTAAGTATAATCAACAGCATATGGCCGACTTGGGACCTAGGATTCGCGCTGAATTTCCTCAGCAGTTTCTGAACTTTGTACAGCAAACATTTAACCTCAATGAATAATTCGGAATTCAAACAAATGGTCACAATGAAATACCATTGGTTTGGGGATAGTTGGGTGCGTGGCGACGAATTGCAGAATCGCCAAGCATGTTTTGCACAACTTGTAAGCAATCATTTTGGGGCAGAATGCTGTAATTATGGTCGTAGTGGGGGATCAAATGATTCCATACCTTGGTATTTTGCCCAACACTTAAACGCTATAGATCCTAAATCAGACTGTGTGTTTTTTGGAATGGGTGCTAGTTCTTGGACGTCTGTATTTGATCGTTCAGGGCGTCATCGCATGTGTTTACACAATGCACACACTGATCGGCATCCTGTGTACCATCCTGATCAAGGTATTTGGTTTGAAAAATTTGACAGCCCCAAACAAAGAGTGTACAATAGAGAGAAGAGTATTCAATTGTTATGGCTTTGGTGTCAGCAACAGGGTATAAAGTGTTATTTTTATAACACAGTTGCAGTGCCCCAGGGTCATGAGTTTGAGACAAGTGCAGATAGCGCATGGATTGTGCCCAAAAACAGTTGTATTGCATTGTTGCTTGTGCCTTTTTTAGATCAAGATTCAGAGTTTATTGTAACAGAAGACCAACCCTGGATGACACAATTGCAATGGAAACAGCTTGCGCCCACTGTAGAGCAATGGATTAGACCAGGGTATAAGCACCCTAATATAGCCGGGCACAAATTAATTGCTGATTATTTTATTGAATTTTTAAATGAATGATTTAGATTTTAAACACACAGTACTAGACCCTCTCTCAGCCAGTTTTTGTGCAGCGAAATGGTACAACGCGACCATTTGGTTAGGAAGTGGACAGACCACAAGTTGTCATCACCCGCCAGCCCATTTGATCGACAAAGATAAAGTCATTAACAACTCTAGGCTGCTGCACAATACCGATCAAAAGAAAGAAGATCGTCGCAAGATGATTGCAGGGGAGCGTCCCCCTGGCTGCGAGTACTGTTGGAAGATAGAAGACATGGGCCGCGATGCTATCAGTGACCGGGTGTACAAATCAAAAATATATCCTATAGAAACATTACATGAAGCTAGAAATACACCATATACCGAAGACGTCAACCTCCGTACACTTGAGATCGCTTTTGACCGCACTTGTCAGTTTGCTTGCAGTTATTGTAATCCAGCTTTTAGCAGTACTTGGGTACGCGATATCAAACGAAATGGACCATATACCCAACTGGTATCCGACGGTCGCAACCATTTTACTCACGCCCATGATAGCGCACAACTTTACGATTATGGACAAAGCAATCCATACATTGATGCATTTTTTGACTGGTGGGAGTCGGATCTGCATCGTACCTTGCAAGAGCTCAGAATCACCGGTGGCGAGCCTCTCATGTCTGGGCACACTTGGAAACTCATTGACTGGTTTCGAACAAATTCAGGCAAGAGTTCAACACGCTTGGCTATCAACAGTAACCTAGGCACACAAGTGGACATCGACCGTTTGCTTTCAAGCACAAAAGGTATGGCGATCGACATATACACGTCAAACGAAGCTGTGGGACTGCAAGCAGAATACATTCGTGACGGGCTTGTGTGGGACGACTGGGCCAACAATGTGGAACGCTTGTTGAGCTCCATGCAATTCCGCGGCATACATGTTATGTGCACCATCAACGCCTTGTGCTTGGATTCACTGGATCAATTGCTGGAATGCATACTGCAATGGAAAACAGAATACGGGCGTGATGCCATATCATTCACACTAAACATCTTGCGCTTTCCATCATTTCAATCGCCGCTGATACTGCCCGAAGCATTGAAAACACACTACAAAACTGTGTTAGAAACTTGGCTCACACAAAACGGCCAAAGTGAATTCTTGCACGAACACGAGATCAATCATCTACAAAGATTAATTGATTACTTGGATGTGGTAAAGACTCCGCACTCAGACACATTTGAAATGCCCAAACTGCTAAATGATTTCCGACAATTCTACACACAATACGATTCTCGTAGATCAAAAGACTTTCACACTGCATTTCCCAACTTAACAGAATGGTATGACTCAATACAAGTATAACTCAGCTGATCTGCTGATCCCCACACAACTCACAGAACGTGAAAGATTTCTACTAGAAGATTCTGATACGTTTTGCATGTATCCTTGGATTCATTTGCATGCCTATCCCACAGGTGAAGTACATCCTTGCTGCCATGCTGAATGGAAGAATCCTCCTGTGGGCAATGCTAGAACACACACTCTTAAAGAAATATGGAACAGCCCAGCACAAAGAAAATTACGTACAGACATGCTGTCAGAGCAGACCAATCCCGCATGTGATCGTTGCTATGAGCAGGAACAGTCAGGATTCTTTTCCGGACGTAAAAGCTCGAACAAACACTTTGGGCATCAGATTCACAAGATCCATGCTACCACAGCGGATGGCACTGTGGATCAATTTGAAATGACCTACTGGGACATACGCTTTTCAAATCTGTGCAATTTGCGCTGTAGAACATGTGGTCCCACATTCAGCAGCCAATGGTATCAGGATCAAACTCAATTGGCCGGACCGGAATGGGCTCGCCAAAACCGTGTGTTAAACATAGCAGGCCGTGATAAAAATGACATGTGGGAACAGCTAATTCCGCATCTTGATCACGTGGAAAAGATTTACTTTGCTGGTGGCGAACCGCTGTTGATGGAAGAACACTATAACATTTTGGATGAACTAGATCGTCGTGGGCGATATGATGTAAAACTGATTTACAATACAAACTTTACTGAAGTCAAACTAAAAGATCGACTGGTATTTGACTACTGGAAAAAGTTTGCCAGTGTAGCAGTGGGTGCCAGTCTAGATGCCATGGGACCACGTGGGGAGTACATACGCAAGGGCACTGACTGGGATCAAATTGAACGCAATCGTGAAATGATGCTGGAAATATGTCCGGACGTGGATTTCTACATTTCACCCACACTAAGCATAATGAATGCTTTGCATTTACCAGACTTTCATCGTGACTGGGTCAATCGGGGATTTATTCGCCCACAGGATCTCAATGTAAACATCCTACAAGACGGAGTTCACTACAGAATAGACATTGCTCCAGCTGCATATAAAGAGATTCTTAAAGAAAAATATCTAGCGCACCTGGATTGGTTGCGTCCACTGGATCGATTGAACCGTGCCACAGTGGGCTTTGAAAGTGCTATTAAATTCATGATGGCCACAGACAACACTGCACTACTTCCTAAATTTTGGAAAAACATGCAAGATCTAGATAGAATTAGAAATGAAAACATATTGGATGTAATTCCGGAATTATTAGCATTAAAATGATCAAGGTGTTTTATCCAAGAGGTGGCGGGGGCAATTGGCTAAGCAATTTAATCTGGCATTTGGAAAAAGCCAACTATACATTGCCTAATATTACAACAGTGTTTGACAATGAACCAAAGTCGTCCATACCGTTTTCGCATAAATTTGAAATACCCGACTCCAGCCAAAGCAATCAAATTGTTGAATATCCACTGGCAGAACGTAATGTTTTGTTTTCTTGCCAGTATCTGTTCAACCACTATCTAAACAATGCAATCAAAGTTAAATCACAGTTTCACAATCTTGACCATTTGACTCCACAGCAAAAATTGTTTGAATTAAGCAATGGTGCCAAGTATTATTTTGGTAACGCACACTATGCAGAACACTACTGCCGCAATATTGATTTAGATTATGCTTTGATTTTTCAAAATTCTGCGCAGTTTGCTGATGTGTTATTGGAGTTTTTGAGCAGCACCAACATTAAATATACTGCCAATAAAGATTATGTGTTAACCAGCATGGCTTATTATACAACCACTTGCGCCAACCCCAACATGCATTTTGATAACTGGGATAGTATGTTATGGTTGGGTGCATGTCATGCTGTAACCATATTGGATCAATTGCCAATTAAGATTGTAACTCAGACTGCAGACATATCAACTATTGCACAAATACTTCAGCCACATGCTGACCACTGCCGACAGCGCATTGCACCAATGACGTTTGAATGGGCACAGAAATGATAGATCTCCTGGTAGTTTCTGTGCCAGTGCTGGACTTGCAATATCCTCCCAGCAGTCCAGCCATAATCAAGGCCTGTGCGCAGGCTGCTGGATTTTCTGCTCGCACACTTGATCTAAACATTGAACTGCTACAGTTGGCCGGCACTCAAAATGAGTTCTATCAAGTGCAGTACAATTTTGAAAATGTAGACACTGAAGTTCATCAGACGTCAGACCCGATCACAGCGTTCTTCAATGGCAGCCATGCGTTAATCAGACAGTGGGTGGATCACAGTGTTGCACTGATAAAAGCACATGACCCTCGTTGGCTGGGCATCAGTGTATTCAGCTACAAAAGCCATAAAGCTGTGTTGTTGCTGTGTGTGGAATTGCGCAGACACTTGCCAGACCTAAAGATTGTGCTGGGCGGACGCGGCGCTAGTGCGTATTTCCTGGGCCCGGAACACACTCGTTTTGTGAACAAAATAAAGAGTTTCCTGGGCCCTTATCCGTGGAAAAACTTTAGTGAAACTCTACTGCATTACAAACTCACAGATAAAATCATACAAGGCGACGGCGAGCAGGCCATTGTTGATTTATTAAATGGTGATCAATCCAATTTATTAACCGGCAACATACGTGATATCAATTTGGAAAAGCTGCCATTTGTGGACTTTGATGATTATGATCTGTCGGCATATGATTATGTAAATGAGCCCATTATACCAATTACTGGCAGCAAAGGCTGTGTGCGAAAATGCACATTCTGTGACATTCCTGTGCTGTGGCCAAAGTTTAAATTTAGATCAGGCACTCACATTGCCGAAGAAATGATTCATTTGTATCAGCGGCACGGTGTAAAAAAGTTCTATATGAGTGACAGCCTGGTAAACGGCAGCGGTGTGGCCTTTGCGGATTTTATAACAACATTGAGCGCACACAACACTCAGCATCCGGGCGCAGAAATCAAATGGGTAGGACAATACATCACCAAATCTCGCACAACAGCACAGGATGATCGTTACTATGACATGCTGAAAGCATCAGGCGGTGAAGGATTAACAATTGGTGTTGAAAGCGGTAGTGATGCTGTGCGCAAACACATGAAAAAACAATTTACCACTGAGGACATTGATTGGGAATTGCATCAATTTGACCAACGCGGTATTGTGTGCGTGTTGTTGTTTTTCAGCAGTTATCCCACAGAAACTTGGGAAGATTTTTTACTCACGGTGCAGATGTTCATGCGCTATCAAAAATACTGTGCATCGGGCACAGTGTACAAAATCACACTGGGTGTGCCCTACAAGCATCATGCACAAACGCCACTGTGGAACATGCAAGAAGAAATTGGCCTGATCACACGCAAGAATGACGGCATAATGTGGCATCTAACAACCAATCCAGACTTGACATTCTTTGAACGTTGCAGACGCAGACTTATCCTACAAGAAGTGGCCACAGCATTGCGCTTGCCCATGAGCCGAAACACTCCTGAATTAAATGAAATAATTGACAGCTTGCGCTTGCACCAGCAGGAACTAAAAGACTTTTTCCCCAATTGGAAAACTATTCAGGTGCATGAAGATCGGCATAAGTTATTAGGGGATTCTGCAATTCTCATGCCCCCAGAAATTCAACAGTTGGTGCATGATCATGTCAAAATGAATCCTGAACTGGCCGACAAAATCTTAAACAAACACTCAAGTATCAATGATGATATTCAGTTTGATAGTGAGCAATATCAAACTCTCAAAAAAATGTTATTGGAAATCAAATGAACCTACCGCACGATCGATTTTGCGTATTACCCTGGGTAAGCCTGGAAGCCTCGCCAATTGGCACAGTGCGTCCATGCTGCCTGGCCGATGACGAGCTAGTGGACGACGCAGGCCACAAATTCTCACTGTTAAATGCAAACTTTGCTGACATACAGAACTCACGAGCCATGACTCAACTGCGTGAAGAATTTTTGGCAGGAAAAAAACCTCAAACCTGTAGAAAATGCTGGAATGAAGAACGTTCAGGACGCACAAGCAAACGCATGCACACCTTGGACAGAATGAAGCACATGGGCATATCAGCTGAGTGGACAGCAGAGGCCAAACCACTGATGTTCCTGGATCTCAAGCTGGGCAACATCTGCAACTTAAAATGCCGCATATGCGGATCCTGGTCAAGCAGTCAATACGCCACAGAAGAGCTGAATGATCTGCACCCCGACGAAGATAAGAAAAAAAGTTATCATTATCAAATGCTACGAGCAGGAGCATGGCCCAAAGAAAATCTATCATTTTGGACGGAAATTGATCATTGTTTAAATGACATACGCTACATTGAATTCACAGGTGGCGAACCATTTATGATTCAAGAACATTTTCAAATGCTGCAAGGCATAGTGGATCGTGGTATTGCACATCAAGTTGAAATACACTACAACACCAATGGCACACACTATCCCGCAGAAGCTGAAGCAATTTGGCGACACTTTAAAACAGTAGAAGTAGCGTTCTCAATAGATGATTTGGGCGCACGTTTTGAATATCAACGTACCAATGCAGATTGGGCAGTAGTACTAGACAATATCACAAGTTTTCAATATTTACAAAGTCTCATGCCCAACTTGCGTTTACAATGCTGTTCAACGGTGAATGTGTTTAATGTGCGTTATATTGATCAACTGGCACATTGGATAGCACTGCAACAGTTTGACTTTGTGTACTGGAATATGATGCATGATCCTTGGCATTTTTCAATTGCCACGCTGCCTGATTCTGCTAAATCTCAAATCACAGAACATTTGCGCTCGGCATCAATACCATCTAAATACCGTGAAGAATTCAATCGCATTATTGACTTTATGAATAATGGTGCAAGTACTGATGGGTTTATGACGTCAATTAAGATACGTGATTTAGATCGCAAGCGCCAGCAGAACTTGCGAGCAGTAGCGCCTGAACTGGCTGACATTTTGATGTATGACTACGATCAATAAACCAACACTGGTATTTGAGCAACACTTGACATTGACCAGCAACTGGTTGCAGACAATTGTTGCACTGTACTTCACAATGGAATTGTATGATCAAAAGAAATTTTATCCCAAGCAATCCACAGTGTTCTATGCACCTTATCGCACTGATCCCACTGTGGTGCAACAAAATTTCATTGACAACGGATATAGGATTGTGTATGACAACTTAACAGAAGCAGTTGCCACTGACCCCACAAAGTACATTATACAAACTCCAAATTGGTTTAGATATAACGAAAGTCTACGGAGCATCTATCACAAACAAAACACATACCAACCCAATAGGAATTATCGGCACCTAGCACTCATGCCCATGCGTATGAGAAAATCCTACAGAGATCGAATAGTACAAAAATTACAACCTTGGTTGGATGATTTTGTTTGGAGTTATGTGGCCCGAGGCCGGCAACTGCCCCGTGATGGTGACATGACAGACTGGGCTACACAACGGTATTTTAATCCAGAATGGTATGACAACACTTGCTTTAGTTTTGTGTCTGAATCATTTATTTCATTGATTGATGATCATGTGTTGATATCTGAAAAGACCTATAAACCCATTGCGTTTTACCATCCTTTTTTGATTCTGGGTCCCAAGGGTATATTAAAGGCATTAAAAGATCAAGGATTTGAAACGTTTGAAAACTTGTTTGATGAGAGCTATGACGTAGAACCAAATTGGGTAAAACGATTAAACTGTCTGACACACAACGTAATGCACTTTGTAAAACAACCGTATGATGCTGTAACACAACAAAAAATCGCACACAATCATGCACATTTTTTTGATACACAATTAATTGCCAAGCAAATTGTGGACGAAATAATCCATCCATTATTAAATCATGCAGAAACCTGAAACCCTATGCATGGCACCGTGGACTCACACATACTTGAGTCCACAAACTGAACGGCGCATGTGCTGTGCCAGCCGTGAACCTGCGCAAAACTTTGAACAGTATATAGATACTCGCTCCGGCACCGGTCGATATATTCCTGTCACACTGGAAGAACATTGGAATAGCCCACACATGCAGAGTGTGCGCAGACGCATGTTGGCTGGAGAAACCCTACCCGAATGCGAAGTATGCAATGATCGACTGTTGAACACAGACGTATATAGATCCTACTTCTGGCATCTTTTCCAGCACAAATACGATGATGTGATTGGCAAAACAGATCTAAATGGCCGCACAAGCATGCAGCCTGTGAGCTGGGACTATCGCTTTAGTAACCTGTGCAACTTCAAGTGTAGAACCTGTGGAGACATGTTATCAAGTTCGTGGGAAACAGAACAGCGCCAGCATCAAATGGTCGACTGGTCAAACGCCAAAAACACCTGGATGCAACCAGATGTGCGCAGAGAAATCTCTCAGTTTCAAGACAGTCAAATTGAAGAAGAATTCAGTCGTGCTGTGGAAGAGCATAGAGTAGAAGAAATATACTGGGTGGGTGGTGAGCCACTCATGTACGAGCAGCATTGGCGCTACATGAAAAGAATTATTGAATTAGGAGATGGTCCACGTGTTTATGCTAGATATAATACTAATCTCAGCCGTGTGCGTTACGGCGGTGTGGATCTATTTGATGATATCCTTGCGCACATTCGCGATTGGCAAATATGTGCTTCGCTGGACGGAACTGAGCAGATCGGGGAATATATTCGTACAGGATTGGATTATGAACAGTTCTGTCGTAATTTTGAACACGGACTGCGTTACGCTACCCACCCAAGACAAATGCGTCTTGATTTTACCCTCACGCTGCCCGGCATGTTCGAGACTGGAGCTATGGAAAAGTTATCACAGACGTATGGGGTACAACTGTTAGCCAAAGTGATATTCTCATTCTCGCCTGATATCATAATGAGTCCACTTGCGCTACCTAGACACATACTGGATCCATGGATAGACGAACTAGCAGGCCGCTCCGCAGGTGCCATGCGTGATGTACTGCTACAATTAAAGAACCGTCCTACGTTTGAAGAACAATGGCCGGACACATATCGCGCAGGTCTTGCAAAAGGCCGGGCTAGAGTGTTAAAATTAGAAAGCATACGCACACAGAAGATCACCATGACAGAAATATTGAGTGGCAGACCTGAGGTGCTAGAATGGTGGAACCAAATTGCTTGATCATATCGAAATAGACCTACGCGGTGCGGACAGCTTGCTAACGCTACATATAGATGTGGATGACAACAGCTTGGGACGTAAATGGCTGGCTGCGCTAAATGAAGTTATTAGAACTGATCTGCATTTGGAAAAAAACTACTGTTGGATGGGATGGACAGAAAGCGAACGAAATGCACGATACCTTTGTGAGCAAATTAATGCTAGTATTGATCACATCAATCGAAGTGGGCTTGGCTATCACATTGATTGTGATGCTTACACAGTAGACAATGTGATACAGCCAGATTTGGATGTGACCCATGAACGCATGAATCTGTTGCATAGATACTTTGAAGACTTGCAGGGCTGGGCAGGTGGTATTAGCAATTATTATAATTCAGCTGATCCTGCCACACGCTGGCACATACGCCAGCTGAACTTGCTGTGTCATGAATTGGAAAGCCTTGTGCTATCCATGCGTAAGAGTGTGCAAGCACCTGAATGGCGCAGACCTTCGCAGTTGATGTGTTGGCTTAATGCACCGCGTTTCTCTTTAGAACCCGAAGATTATGAACTGTTTGGTATAGAAACCATCAATAGAAAACTGGGTGGTGTTTACTTGGGTGTAAATAAAGCTGTAGGTAAACATCACTGGGAGGTGTTCAATGATGAAGGTCGGGATAGTCGCATTAGCGAACTTGTTACTACAGGACTGCGCACACAAACTCAAGCCGCTGGCGACTTTGATATCGAATGGGCCCGTGACCCAGGCGCTTATCACTGGCAAAAAATCAAACTCCAAGAGTTCCGTGCCTGGTTACTGGACAATGGGTTTGATCCAAAGGACAAAAGTCTCACCATTGGTCACCCAAAGGTGGCACAGGTTGACCTAATGCGCTCATTTGGAACAGAAGACTATGAAAAGATCTGGGCACAACTAGCACAACATCTTGATGTGTACAGCATACGCACCAGTTGGGGCGAGGCAGTATACAACTATCACTGGAGTGATCCAGACTACGCTGAACAGCAAATAAGGAGATTGAAATGAATTGGATTAGAAGAATTTGGGACAGAATTACGCTAGAGATTCGCTATCGTAAAAAACTAAAAGAGCTACGCAAAAGAGATCCTTTTATCTACAAATGAAAAAGCAGATACTAGCTGTGGGTGATAGCTTTACCTACGGAGACGAATTAACTGATAGGTATCAAGCCTGGCCTTATGTGTTGGCAGATAAGTTAGGATATGAAGTTTATAATATGGGTCAATCAGGGTGCAGTAATTTTAGTATTCTTCGAAGAACATTAGAAGAGCTTGCAGTTGCACACTACGATTTAATCATAATAGGATGGACCAGTCCAGGAAGAATAGAGTGGAAAGATGAAGTAGGCGTTGCTTATGATTTATGGCCAGGATATGCATTGAATACTTCTTTTTTTGAAGACCATCCCTGGAGAGCTGATTACATGAACTTCATTAGTCAGCATCATGACTCAGTATACTTGTATGAGCAGTATCTGATACATGTGATTTTGTTGCAGTCTTATTGCAAAGCAAACAACATTGACTACCGTATGATAAATGTTAAATATACTGATTACTATCATAAAGTTGGTAAAGAAATACATCAGCAGCTGGCAAAACAAATAGATACTGACAAGTTCATTGGATGGAATGAATTTGGAATGATTGAATTAACTGCACAGTTTCCCAAGGGAAAAAACAATCATCCATTGGAAGCAGGACACGAAAGAATTGCCAATGAAATATACTCTAGGTGTTAGTGCTGGATTTCATGACGCTGCCTTGACCTTGTTAGACCAGCATGGCAAGATTGTGTTTGCCAGCCATTCAGAACGTTATTCAAAAAAGAAAAATGATGCTGATATTTCATCAGCCATGCTTGACGATATTGACATGAGCCAAATAGATACCGTTGCGTACTATGAACGTCCGTGGCGAAAACAACTGCGTCAATTGTACTCAGGGCAGGGTGTTGAGTGGAACAAAGTAACCACAAGACAAATACTAGAGCAACAGCTTGGCGCCGATAGAATTAACGGAAAACACATTAAAAACTACAACCATCACTTGTGTCATGCGGCTGCTGGTTTTCAAACATCGCCATATCAGATAGCCACAGTTGTGGTAATAGATGCTGTGGGCGAATGGGATACTGTATCAATCTGGGGAGCAATGTATGATAAAAACTATCGCGCAACATATCAAAAACTTTGGTCGCAAAGTTATCCACATTCAATTGGACTATTCTACAGTGCTATTACTAAGCGCATTGGCCTACACCCACTAGACGAAGAATACATCACCATGGGCATGGCCGGATGGGGAACACCCAAATGGACCGAAGTCATGCGTGATGTGTTGATAGAACAAGACCCCACACAAATTCGTTTTCGATCAAATTTGCATACAGGACTTGATGCAGAGTTCTTGGGAGGTGCAACCAATGAAGATATTGCTGCTTCTGCACAGCAACTGACAGAGTATCTAATACATCAAGTAATGACTCGTGCCAGATCATTTGGCTGGAGTGACAACTTGGTTTACATGGGCGGAGTAGCACTCAACTGCTTGGCCAATAGGAGGTTAGGTGAATACTTTAATAACATATGGATCATGCCTTGTCCTGGTGATGCTGGTAGCAGTCTGGGCGCCGCCGCTCTTGCATACGGCCGTCGTGTTCAGTGGACTGGTGCTGATCTTGGCCATGATATACCTGGTGATTACCCTGTTGAGCGTGCCATGGCTGCTCTTTTGTGTGATCGTATTGTTGGTGTGGCAAGTGGCCGAGCGGAATTCGGACCGCGAGCCTTAGGCAATAGATCATTGTTAGCAGATCCACGCGGTGCAGATATCAAGGACCAAGTGAATTCGATCAAACGCAGACAAAAGTTTAGACCATTTGCTCCTGTTATACTAGAAGAACTAGCTGATCACTATTTTGTTATGCCCCACTGCTGGAGTGACAGCAGATACATGCAAGTGGTTGCACACTGTAGATTCCCAGAAAAATATCCAGCAATCATTCATGTGGACGGCACCAGTAGAGTACAAACTGTACCTAGAGATGGGTCTGGAATAAGAAAACTATTAGAAGCTTGGTATGCCAAGACCGGCTGCCCTATGTTACTAAACACCAGCTTAAACATACGTGGCGAGCCCATGGTCAATGACCGTGCAGACGCTGATCGATTTGAACAGCTATATGGTGTTACAGTTTGCAGTTAGAGATAAGTCTCTAATCCGCCACGACGTCTGATGTCTTGTGTGCAACATGAAATGCCGCCATCCCAAAAGTAGCTGTGACGTAGTTCGCTAATGATGGGTTCAATCTTATGCTTTCTGCAAAAGTCAAACACTTCTTTATTGTAGGCTGAAAAGATAACATGGCTTTCGTCTAGCACCAAGCAGTTGACGTCAAACACAGTTTCCTGCACAAAGCCGGTCCACTTTGAGAGATAGGTATCCACAAATCGAATAAACTGGTCGCTAGGAGTTTGGCCTGTAACATACCAGGCACCCGGAGTTGACTCTGCTTTGAACTTGCCCACTTCAATAGCAGCCCAAATTGAGCTATCCCATACCTTGCACACTTCCCACCCTGGAAAGTCACGTTCAAAGTTTAGATTCTGATCGTGTTTGCTTGACAGAATCACACCAGGCTTTAGTATAGCAAACACAGCATCACCGTGACCATCTGTCACAGCTTCGTGTATGCGATATTCTGGGCCCAACACATTGTCCACAATCCAACGAGTTTGATCTGGGCGCAAGTAGTCTGAGTTGTCAAAGAACACGTCTTGACCCACACGCACAATGCATGACGCACTTGCACCATTCAAAATGCAATTGGGATTCCATCGTCCGCCGTGCGGATCCACAACTGATCCAGGTTGTGCCAATTCATACTCTGCACACAAATTACCAAGTTCCTCCATGGGCAACACTCGTAGCAGTCGATTACCCAGTGTGATTTGCCAGTCTCTTGGCGTGAGTGGTGGCAATGGCGCACCTGAACTGTGAATCTGCCCAATGATAAATTGTTCTTTATCCACTAGATCCGGTCTGCGTACTCGAGCACCAAACTGTTCAATAGTTTTAGATAAGTTATCCAAGTCCTCTTCAGTTTCTGCAAGGATCTGTTGCAGTTGATTGCGTACTTGACTATCATCCAAGAACTCAAAGTAATCGGGTCGATATGCACGACCCACAATAACTTCTTCAAGTGGTTGCCAGCTGGTGAAAGAATTAACAGTGTTGTTCATTGATTTGCTCTATAAGGGTATTTAAGCGTGGAGTTTTGATCTGCATGAATAAATGTTGGTTGTATTCAATATCCTCACGACACCGTTCAAACAATGTGTGCAAGCCTTGAGCATGTGCCTGGGCAATAGCTTCACTCAATTTGATCCAACGCAAGGTATTGTCTGGTTCAAGATCATATCGATTATCTAATACTGAATCAAATGTTCGGTAGCCCATGTCACGCAACACTTGCAGACTGCCTGCTCCGCCTGCTACAAAAAACATCTGTCCGTGTTTGATTGGCTTGAATGTTTTTTCACTTAACAACACGCCGCCACTTTGGTCATAATCAAATTGACTTTCTAGCACAATGTTGCAGTAGGAACCCATAAAGTATTTGGGTTCGGGATTGAGACTGTGATCGTTGCGTTCTTCTTGCGTGAGTTCATCACTGATGTATGGTCCGCCAGCTACAAAATCAAGCGTGAGTTGTCTTAGATTGGGATTACCAAATATATGATATGGATGATCAGTTTCTGCTTCTATAGGTGAATTTTCTATATCAGTATCTTCAGTTGTTTCGCAATAACTCCAATAGCTATTGTCAAGTAGTCCTTGACTGCGCAAATCAGCAAGTGCAATAGCACGCCACCATTTGTGTGTTCTTGACAACACAGTGAAATCTCGTTCTCTTGATTTGTGAGGTATAGGCAATGGCGGGTTTGCATGGTTGCGCTGATAATACCAAAGCTCGCTGTCTTGAAATGCCACAAAGCCTGGTATGTTTTGAGATGCCGAGTTAGAACTCACAAACACATAACAAGTCGAGTCCAGTTGATGTGTGGATGCCAACGCATCCAGTCGTTCTTTAATGCGATAAGGGTTATCGCCTTCGTGATAAAAAAACAACAACTTGAGTTTTTTGTTGGCAACTGCGGCGTTCACAGCAGGCAGTAATAGATCAAAATAATCAATTTCAAAATCAAAGAATCCAATGGCTACGGGATAGAAACTGCCTGCAGGAAACTCGTCAATGGAGTATGTGTTGATCTTGACTTCGTGCAGTTTACAGTACTCTTGTATGCGCAAGGGAGTGGTGTATGGCCATTTGCTACCAAACTGTCGCCATTCAGGTGTGTAAGGCTCAGCTGACCAGGCAGCAAGGTGTGGATAGATCTTGTCGTGTACCACACGATCCACAACAAAATTAAAGCTCAATGCCATTCAACATCGCCTGTAGTTCTGCCCAAAGAATTCTTTCAAAACCGCCGTTGTAAAAATGATTCCAATTGTGTTCAATCGTCTCGCGACAAAGGTTGTATAGTGCAATTCGTTCCGTAACTGAAAGGTCACAAAGACTTTTAAGCAGGCTTGCAACCGCGGCAATTCTTTCGTGATCATCCGCCACGGTGTCGTATGATTCGTCCCATATATGCCCAAAAGTCTTAAATCCATAACTGCGCAAATACTCCAAACTGCCCGCTGTGGCTACCAACACAAACGGCATGCCCATGGCAATTGGTTTGAATGTTTTTTCTGTAATATGATGTCTGCGACCTGTGGCCACAGTCTCTGTAACCAAGTATAACAGACTGTCGGCGGCTTGGTCAAACAAACTGAGCCAACACGAATGCATGGGATGACCAGTTTCACCCTCAAAGTTAATGGGCAATTGCTGTGCCCGAAACACATCCTGAATATCTGGATACGTATCAATCAACGGCTTGGCGGCATCCGCAATGCTGATATTCTCTACAGGGCACACAGCAGGGCATGAGATGTGGTTGTCTGTCATGCCTTGTTTGAATATGTGATACAGCATTTCTAATCTGTGTCTGCGTTCACCGGCAATGATTCTATTAGGTGCCAGAAATGTCTTGGTAGGAGAACGGTCACGTATGGGTGTGATCAAGAACGTTTTATCGTATCCGCGATACCAATCCAATGCAGCCCATCCGTGAAAGAAGTAATAATAGCTCTTCCAGCCATATCGGGCACATAACTCATCTACTGTATCTGAGTCACGTTCACTGGTGCAGATGGCACCTTGTGCTTTGTGTATTATGCGTAGATCCTCATTACGATCAAGCACTTCGTCAAATGTAGCAGTGTGTATGTTCAAATGTATTGGCTCTTGGTCAAAAAAGAATATATAATTGTGTTCGTGTATATCTTCACTACCAAAATTAACAACACTGTCTGGATCGCTGCGCCCAAATGGATCACACATGAACATTCGCATGCCAGGCCTATTACTTTTGATCCAAGGCCAAAAGGTGTTGTTATAAATTTCGTCTATTCTAACCATGTTTGATATTTTTTATTCAGGGCCTAAGCCTAATTTGTTTGCACACGAGCGTGAGGCTGACAGTATTGAACATGCACAGCAATTGAGTACCACCAGATACTTTTGGTGGGTAAATTACTTATGTGATTACTCGGACTGGGATTGGCTTTTTGAACCCAAGCCATGGCAAGCCAATCAAATTCATACATGGCCTAGTCAGTGGCATGAGTACTCTGGTACCTATTTGGTTCCAAAAAAACCTACTGATC
>Ga0209296_1001628_pt1 | contig 16933 bp, 13 predicted proteins | sample S_130206_EF_Meta_FD_187319 | JGI IMG/M metagenome (GOLD analysis project Ga0209296, IMG submission 187319) | Freshwater microbial communities from Lake Simoncouche, Canada to study carbon cycling - S_130206_EF_MetaG (SPAdes) (version 2) | ecosystem: Environmental > Aquatic > Freshwater > Lake ...
CGCCGTGGTTGCGACGTTCGTTCACGCGCATGCCGGCAAGTGGACCAGCGCAGACAACATGAGCGAGCGACTCTTTGGCGGAAAGTCTCGATGAACGAACGCGTGGGGACGCAATCAACAGATGATGGACAGCAGGGGTTAGCAGGGCAGCGCGCCAATGTTCACGCCGTGGGGCTCGACCGTCGCGGCGCGATCGGTCTTCTTGGAGGTATGGCACTTGGCGCCGTGCTAGCGGGATGCGGGGCATCTCCGGATACGCCGCTGGTTCGGCAGATATCGCTCGCTGAGTGGTCATTGCATCGTTCTTTGAAGGCTGGCGAGATCACCAACTTGGACTTTCCGTTGCAAGCGCGCAGAACGTATGGAATCGCTGCGGTTGAATACGTCAGCACATTCTTCGCAGGAAAGGTCGCTGATGAGTCCTATCTGCGCGAGTTACGCACGCGGTGTAACGGCGAAGGCGTGCGCAGTGTTCTCATCATGATCGACGGCGAGGGTGACTTGGGCGCCATTGATGCCGCCGCGCGTCGCGACGCGATCGAGCGCCATGTGCGCTGGTTGCACGCGGCGCAGTCGCTCGGATGCTTTGCCATTCGCGTCAATGCGCGCAGTGAAGGCACGCGTGAAGAGCAGTTGGAACGCAGCGCGGATGGCATCGGAACACTGGCCGATCGTGCTCAGGAGTTTGGACTGACGGTGATCGTTGAGAATCACGGTGGCGCCAGTTCTGATGGCAGTTGGATGGCTGGACTCATGAAGCGCATCGCGCGCCCGAACGCTGGCACTCTGCCTGACTTCGGTAATTTTCGACTCAGCGAGACGGAGCAGTACGACCGTTACAAGGGCATTGCGGAGATGATGCCGTGGGCACGTGATGTCAGCGCCAAGAGTTATGGCTTTGACGCCGCAGGCAACGAAACCACCATTGATTACGCGCGCGTGTTTGCCATCTTGGATGCGGCGCGCTATTCAGGCTTTGTGGGCATCGAATTCGAGGGAAAGACCATGTCGGAGCCCGATGGAATTCGTGCCACCAAGCGGTTGATTGAGCGGTTTGGCGTTCGGGCGTAACGCTCTCGACGCCACGCAGTGTCGTACACTTCTTGCCCCTATGAGTGCAGATACGCATACACCGTCTGGCCATCGCCGCGATAAAGTCGTCCTAGTCACCGGCGCTGGTGGCGAGATGGGCCACGGGCTCATTGACGCACTATCGCGCGACGGTCGACAGATTGTGGCGATCGACGTTCGTGAATTGGACGCTGGCGTACGCAGTCACTGTCGCGACGCGTTTGTGGGTGACATCTGCGACGCCGGATTGCTTGAGCGCATCAACGCGCAATTTGAGATTGGCGAGATCTTCCACTTGGCGGCGCTGCTTTCGACGCGCGGTGAGTTTGCGCCAGAGACTGCACACCATGTGAATGTGGGCGGCACGCTCAACTTACTCAAGCTTGCTGCGGAGCAGGCACGCAGTCACGGTCAAAGCGTCAAGTTCATGTTCCCAAGTTCGATTGCTGCTTACGGAATGCCAACGCTTGCTGACAAGCGCGCGCATCCGGTAGTGAATGAAGATCAATTCACGCACGCGCACACCATGTACGGCGTCAACAAGTTGGCGGGCGAGGAACTTGGTCGTTACTACCAATCGCATTATCGAAAGCTTGCCAAAGATCGCCATCCGTCGCCGATCGACTTTCGTTCCATCCGATTTCCGGGAATCATTTCCAGTGACACTGTTCCGTCTGGTGGCACCAGTGACTACGGTCCAGAGATGATCCATGTGGTGGCGCAGGGCAAGGCGTATGACTGCTTTGTGCGGCCTGATACCCGGATTCCGTTCATGACCATGCCCGAGGCGATCGACGCGCTGCTTCGCTTGGCTGCGGCGCCAAAGGAACAGCTCACGCGCACCGTCTACAACGTCTCCGCGTTCAGCCCAACCGCTGCCGACTTTGAGCGCTTGGTGAAGCAGGCGTTCCCGGGTGCGCAGGTCTCGTTTCAACCAGACCTTGGTCGCCAAGCGATCGTCGACAGTTGGCCCGAGGAATGCAACGATTCCGCCGCGCGCCGTGACTGGGGTTGGAAGCCCACGTACACGTTTGAAAGTGCATTTGAGAAATACTTGATGCCGAAGATCCGCGCCCGCTACGGGCATGGGTGACGTGCCGAGGAGGTAAACTCCCCGGAATGACCACCATCGCCGACCGCCCGTTTGAGGGCCGCACGCAGAAGATTCTCGCCTCGCTCAAGGATGCGGGGCAGTTGAAACACCTGCAAACGATTGAGGGGCCGATGGGCGCTACGGTGAAACTCCGTGGCTATGGCGAAGTGGCGTGCTTCTGCTCCAACAATTACATGGGCCTTGCCAATCACCCCGAGGTAGTTGAGGCGGGCATCGAAGGGCTGCGCCGCTACGGTGCAGGCACCGCGAGCGTCCGATTCATCTGCGGCACGTTTGAGTGTCACGAAACGCTCGAGGCGAAGATCGCAGAGTTCTACGGATGCGAGGCCGCGTACACCTTTACAAGTTGCTGGAACGCTAACGAGGCAATCTTCCCAACGCTGTGCGAACCGGGTGACCTGATCATCAGCGATGAACTGAACCATGCATCGATCATCGATGGCGTGCGCTTGGCTGGCGTCATCAAGAAGGGTCTCCACAAGGGCGTCTTCAAGCATGCGGACCTGGGTGATCTGCGCACGAAACTTGAGGCTGCGCGTGCCAACGTCCAAGTGACTGGCGCGATCTGGGTGGTGACGGACGGCGTCTTCAGTATGGAAGGCGATATCGGTGACCTCCCTGGTTTGCGCGCGATATGTGACGAATTTGGCGCGCTACTTGTGGTTGACGACAGTCACGGCACCGGCGTGATGGGCTTGACCGGTCGCGGCACTCATGAGCATTGGGGAATGGACGCCACCAAGGTGGACTACTTCACCGGCACGCTTGGCAAGTCGCTCGGCGGCGCGGCGGGCGGCTACGTGGTGGGTTCACGCAAGGCGATCGACCTGTTGATTCAGCGCGGTCGACCCACGCTCTTCTCCAACGCTTTGCCAGCAACAGTGGCATGCAGCGCACAGAAGGCCATTGAAGTTCTGATGCGCGAGCCGCAGCGCGTGCAGAAGTTGCGTGACAATGTTGCTTACGCGCGCACGATGATCCGCGAGGCGGGCTTCAAAGTGCTGGAAAGTCCAACGGCCATCTGCCCAATCATTGTGCACGACACTGCGAAGGCTATTGCCATGAGCAAGCGACTCTTGGAGCTTGGCGTGTTCGTGATCGGCTTTGGATTCCCGGTGGTCCCTGAAGGTCACGCGCGCTTGCGTTGCCAAGTGAGCGCTGCACATGAGAAGCAGCACCTTGATGCCTTCGGCGAGGCGCTCCGGAAGTTGCGCAAGGAGTTTCGTTGATCTATCGGCGCATCTACGACGCGGCACTTTCGCAGGCGAGTTACCTCGTCGGATGTGCGGCATCGCGTGAGGCGGTATTGGTGGATCCGGCGCGGGATATTGATCGATACGAAGAGGCGGCTGCCGAGGCGGGCGTTCGAATTGTTGCTGTTGCGGAGACACACCACCACGCCGACTTTGTGAGTGGGGTGCGGGCGTTTGCTGCCACGCGTCCCGTGCAGGTATTCATGAGTGGAGTGTCCGATCGCGCGCAATGGACCGCCGATGGCGGGCTGCACGCTGACGCATCGACCCGATTTCTTGGGGACGGCGACACCTTTGAGGTGGGGAGCCTGCGGCTGCGCGCGCGCGCTACGCCGGGTCACACCAGGGAATCGCTGAGCTTTGAGTTGATGGGTCGCGACCAGTTGACGACGGCGCTGCTGACCGGCGACTTTCTCTTTGCGGGCGAGGTTGGTCGGCCGGATCTTGGTTCCCTTGCTACGCGCGGCATGACGGTTGACGAGGGCGTGGAGGCATTGCGAACCAGTCTGACGTTGCTCGACGGCATGGCAGACGGCACAACGATTCTTCCTGGTCACGGAGCGGGCAGCGCGTGTGGCAAGATGATCGCTGGACTCTCGGAGACCACGGTCGGCATCGAACGGATCATCAACAAGGCACTTCGGCTTGCCGGCGACTCGGTGTTGTTCCGCGAGTCTGTGTTGCACGATATTCCTGATCCGCCGCCGTACTTTGCCCGCGTCAAATCGTTGAACGAGGCCGGTCCGGCGGTGTATGAGGCCATTCCGTGTCCGCCGTGCCTCAGTGCCGCGGAGTTCCTAGATACTGCGGCGCGTCCTGGATGCGTGGTGGTGGACATGCGCGACTGGAATGCGTGGGTTGAAGGCCATATTCCGGGCGCTCTCTTTGTGCTGCTCGACCAATGGTTCGCGCCCACCGTCGCCAATTACGTGGATGCAGGCGATGAAGTGCTGATCGTTGCTGACGCCACCACTGTGAAACACGCGGTGCGGATCATGTACCGCCTGGGTATTGATCGATTCCCGGGTTGGATTTCGCCGTCGGAGTTCAATGGCATCGACGCTGGGCACCTGGAGTCAAGCGGTTGTGAGGACATCAGCCCGCGCGATGCCCGCGCACGGATTCAGCAGGGCGGCGTTGGCGTCATTGACGTACGCACCTGTCAAGAATTTGCTGATGGTCATCTTGATGAGGCACGACACATCCCCTACGTGCAGATTCCTGCACGCATCGGTGAACTTGATCCTTCCGTTCCGCTCATCGTCTATTGCCACCGCGGCAATCGCAGCGCGCGCGCGTGTGCGTATTTGCGTCGCCGTGGCTTTCATGTCACGCATCTGCTCGGCGGTTACTTCCCGTATGCCGGGCGCGGGTTCTGATCATGAAAGCAACGGACGGGCTGCATCTTTCGCCGACGCCACTTGTGCCTGTGCGCCTCACAGAGGACGGCCCGACCGTCTGGTGCAAGTGTGAATTTATGAATCCGTCCGGGAGTACCAAGGATCGCATTGCAGCGTTCATTCTCTCCAAGGCGTGGCGCGACGGCGTGGTGGAGCGCGGCGACGTGGTTGTTGAGGTCAGCAGCGGTTCCACCAGTATTGCCATGGCAATGGTGTGCGCGCGCCTGGGGCTGCAATTCATCGCCATCATGCCCGAAGGTGTCAGCCGCGAGCGGATTCTGATGATTCAGGGCTTCGGCGGCGAGGTGCGCTGCACCGCGAAATCGCTCGGAATGAACGGCGCCAACGAGGCGTGCCGGCAGTTAGCTGCAGAGCGCAAGGTATTTCTGCCGCGGCAGTTTGAGAACGTGGACAACGCTGAAGCGCATCGAGTGGGAACCGCTGCAGAGATCGCTACTGACCTGCATGCGCATGGTTCCGCGTCGCGGACCGTGGCGTTCACGTCTGGAATCGGCACCGGCGGCACGATGGTTGGCATCTGCCAAGGGCTGCGCGAGCATGGGTTCGAAGTGCGCCCGTTCGCAGTACGCCCAGTGGCTTCCGGAACGAACGCCATGTGCGGCGAGTGTTTCTCATCGCCAGAGCAGTGTTCGTTCTCGTCACGAATTCCTGGCGTTCTTGATGGAATGAGCAAGATCTATCGCCCCAATGAAATTGCGCACCTGTGCGAAGTGGAAATCGGCGACGACTTGGCCATGAGCACCACGCGCGCGCTGATTCGCGCGGGATTCCCGGTGGGTCCAAGCAGCGGCATGAACGTCGCCGCGGCGATCGAAGTGGCGAAAGGTATGCCGGAAGACGTGCGCGTCATCACCATTCTGTGCGACCGCATGGAGCGCTACTTCAGCACCGAGCTCTTCACTGCTTGGACCGACTGAGTCCGTTTCCGGACACGGTGTCAGCGCACGCTGAGCGTCGGTTGAATCAGTCCGCCGTGCGATTGGATGCTGATTTGTGACGCCAGACGCTGGCACAGCGCATCAATATCGCGGCCAAGCGCTGGTGTGTCCCAGTTGGCAAGCGGGTTGCCGGCATCGCAATTGGCGCGCAATTTCATGTGGATTGGCATACCGCCGAGGTAGGGCAGTCCCATGGTCTGCGCCATGACTTCTGCGCCGCCGCGGCCAAAGATGTCGTACTCCTTGCCGTCATCGCCGACAAAGTAACTCATGTTCTCCACCACGCCCAACATTGGAATTCCGAGCTGCTGGAACATCCGCACCGCGCGTCGGGCGTCATCTTGTGCCACGCGCTGCGGCGTGCACACCACCACCGCGCCGGTGAGCGGCAACAGCTGGCTCATGGTCAACGGCACATCGCCAGTTCCCGGCGGAAGGTCAATGATTAAGTAATCGAGCGCGCCCCATTCAGTCTGCAGCGCCAACTGTTTGAATGCGCCGTGCGCCATCGGTCCACGCCAGATGAGCGCCTTGTCAGCGTCCACCAATTTGCCGAGCGTCATGGTCTTGATGCCATGCACCTCAAAGGGCATCAGCATGTTGCCACGCGCTGCAGTTGGAACATCTTCAAGGCCAAGCATGGTTGGAACGCTCGGGCCGTAGATGTCGCCGTCAAGCAGACCAACCTTGGCGCCGAATCGTGCAAGCCCAACGGCGAGATTCGCACTCACGGTGCTCTTGCCAACTCCTCCCTTGCCAGCGCCCACCGCAATGATGTGCTTCACCAGCGGCAGTGGATTGCCACCCTCACGGGTTCGGTCGTTTGCCTTGCGAACATCAGCGGTGAACTCAATCTCCAGCTTGCCAAGCGGCTCGCCGGTTTCAATGGATTTCGCGCGGACGGCCTCGTCAATGTCGCCGCGGATCTTGTCCTTCATGGGGCACGCGGGGGTGGTGAGTTCAATGATGAGCTTGACATCATTCCCCGTTTGCAGCACATCCTTGACCATGCCGAGGGTGACAAGGTCCTTGCCAAGGTCGGGGTCCTGAACCGTGCGGAGGGCGTCATGGAGATGCTTTGACGTAAGTGCCATAGTCCGGCAATCGTATCCCGGACAGGCTATTGGGCGGGGTTCTGCATGGAATTGCTGCCGGGCACCAACATCATTCGCCGAAATCTGCAATGAGCCGGCAACGGCGCGCGTTTCACACCCAGCGGTGCAAGTACGCGCCCGCCTTTCACAGGACCCATCGCCCATGAACGCATCACGAACGACAGTCATCGCGGCCTTCATTGCTAGTACCACTTTCCTGGCGGCATCCGTCATCGCGGCACCGCCCGCGCCGCCTGCGCCGCCCGCACCCCCCGCTGCGCCGCCTGCCGCGTCGCCCGCCGCTGATCCGGCATCACCGCTGAGCGGTCCGCCCGTTGCCAAGGATGCCGGCACCGGTCAGCAGGGATTTGGAGAGAAGGGTGGTCCCAAGGGCAACAACAACAAAGAACGCCCGTTTGTTGGCATGGCCGCCGAGCGGCGCAACATGGAACTCTGGCGCCGCGCATTTGAACAGGTGATGCCAACGCTCTCGCCCGAAGTTCAGGAGCAAGTGCGCGCGCTCCGCAGCGACTTTGAAACGCAGATGAAAGCGTTCCGCGAAGCCAATGGCGACAAGATCAAGGCCTTCGAACAACAGGCGAAGGAGCGAAACCAATCCGCCGACGGCGCCAAGAAGAAGCCTGATCCGGCCGTGATGCAGGAGATGCAAAAACTCAAAGACTCGGCGCCCAAGGTGGAAGTGGTGCAGCAGAAGATCTGGACACTTCTCACCCCGGAGCAGCAGGCTGCCTTCAAGACCAGTTACGACGCCATCAAGACGGAAGCCGAGCAGCGCAAAGAGGATCGCAAGGACGGGAAGGACGGCAAGTCAGGCAAAGCAGGCAAGGACGGCATGACCGATCCCATGCAGCCCGATCCGATGCTTCCCGGTGGCGAAACGCCCGGCAAGCGCCCGGATGGTCGACCCTTTAACTTTGATAAGACGCCCGACGACCCGGCCCGCAAGGGCGACGGTAAGCCGTCAGGGAAGTAAGAACTTTCAACGCGCTGCGGGGCGCGTGGATGTTGGGGCCTCAATGGTCACGAGCGCGCGTGCGACCTTCGGGTGCCACGCGCGCTGCCATTAACTTCCGCCGGCAACGACCACGTCGTCGTAGCGCTCGATGACCCGTGGTCCATCCGGGTTGACGTTCAATGTCGTAGTCACAATGTCCGTCATCGGGGCACCAGACGATATCGTTGCCTGCGCGCGCGAGAAGAAGATTCCGTCGCTTCCAGCGCTGATGATGAAGTACTTACCGCGAGCCGTGCCGGAGCGAACCTTGTCCTTGTCAAGCACTTGGTTGGAGCCGTTAAATGACTGCGCGTTGACTCCTGCGTGACGAATGATTTGCCCCAGTGTCAGGTCGCGCGCGCCGGCGCCCGACTCGCCGCCCGCCGAAGTGGTGTTGAGCACGCTGCCCTTCAAGGAATCGGTCTGATCAGTGCTGGTGTCACCAAGCTGAGTGGTGCCGGTGTAGGCCAGCATGCCAGAGCGTTCAAACTGTCCGGGGTTGTTGCCGTTCTTGACCAGTGGGCCAATGCCGCGCTGTTGCTTGATGAAGATCATCGGTGCGCCCCATGCGTCAACCAAGTCTGGCACCAGACCGGCGCCCGATGCCTCTGGTTGACCGCCTGCGCCGAGCTGCCCAGCAGCCTTACTGAACTCACGACCCTTGGGCGAGTAGAAGGCGTCGTACTTCTTGCCGTTCTTGAACGGGCCTTCACCCATCTTGTTGGCATCGATCCGAATCTTGAACGGCGGAGTGACGCCACTGAAGGTGAGTTCCGTGCCGCCGAAGGTGTTGTAGTCAGAATCTGTAGAAATGCGGTACCCGCCCATGAGGGCAAGCAGCGCATTCTCAGCCGCGGTGATTTGCGGCAGGTCACTGTCGCCATTGAGTCCGGCGTACAGGGCTTCATCCGGAACCGCCGCTGGATACTCGCCAAACTCTTGGAAGTACGCGTCGCAGGCCTTGGCAAATTCCTGCGCTGTTCCCATGGTGGCTGTTGACTTGGAGCGCTGAATCACCTTGCCGAGCGCGGGAAGGAGCAGGCCAACAAGCAGTCCAATGATGCCAATCACCACCAACAGTTCCACCAAGGTGAAGCCTCGAAGGGTGGCAGCGGTGCGGCGGACTGGACGGCCTGACGCCGAACGAATGGTGGTGGTGGTTCGCATAGGAGGTCTTTCGCAGAAGTATACGGACGCAGATGATGAATTGATGCGCTGATCGCCGGAGCACCAGCGACCCGAAAGTTGCGATTTCCGGATCGTCAGCGCACCATTCCGCCCGTTTGTCGGAGTCCCTCATAGATTCCGCACGCCACGACGGTGGCCAGGTTGAGGCTGCGAGCCCGCGGGTCAGCGCGCATCGGGAGCGTCAGTTGATGGCCCGCGCCGTAGGTGGCGTCCACCCAGGCGTGCACCTCGGCGGGGACGCCGCCAGTCTCTTGCCCAAAGAGCAGGTAATCCCCCTCATGGAACGAGGCGTCCCAGTGCGGGCGATCGGACTTGGTGCTGTAGAGCCAGAGCCGCGGCGGGCGCTCCTTGGCAAGGAACTCCTCCCACGAGGCATGTTCCACGCAGTCCACCAAGTCCCAGTAGTCAAGCCCAGCGCGGCGACACGCTTTTTCGTCCATGTCAAAGCCGATCGGGTGAACCACATGCAGCCGACACCCGGTGGCCATACAGGTGCGACCGATGTTCCCCGTGTTGTTGGGAATTTGCGGCCGGTACAGCACAATGTGGAAGCGGGGCGATGGCGCGCGGGCGGGCGTGGTGGTGCTGTCAGTCATGGCGGTCATGGCAAATGCGGGGTATACTCTGTCCACTTATGTGGCCAGTCCTCTTTGCAAACGCTGCCTGGGTCGCCTTCCTTTCCATCTGGGCACTCGTGTATTTCGCGGGCGCTCGTAAGCAGGACGGCACCAGGGAAGGTCACTGAAGACAGGTACTCACGGCGAGCGCTGAACGCGGCTCTCGCGTGCGCACCTTGCGGTTCACGAACGTACATGTTGCTCCAGTAGCTCAGTTGGATAGAGCACGGCTTTCCTAAAGCTGAGGTCGCAGGTTCAACTCCTGCCTGGGGCGTTTTGCAGCGCGCTCTACAAATCCCCAACGCGGCGCGGATGTGCGCCAAGCCAGCGGATTCCGCGTTCCATTGACTCGCTCAGCAGCGTGCTCGCGGTTCGAAGGTTCCTGAGGAACGCTTCCGATGCTGGCTCCGGATGATCCACCAGATCGGTGACGGCCTTCACCGCAACGAACGGAACGCCGCATTGCCCGCAGACTTGGGCAATGGCGCATGCTTCCATGTCCTTTGCGGCAACGCGATATTGAGTAAAGAACGCCAGTTCCTCCGGTGTGGTGTCCAAACTGTTGCCAGTACTCACGATGCCGGACTTGGCGCCCATGGCCGCCGCCAGGTGCTTGGCAGGCGTCACTGGCCACTGTCCCCGCGCCTGCAGTGCAAAGCCCGGGAGTGCGATGTGGCGATCGTGAAACAGGCAGTCGCCCTCAGAAACGTAGATGTCGCCAACGCATCCGCCGCGCGCCTGAAAGCCACCGCACGTGCCGGCGTTGATGACAAGATCTGGCGCAAACGTGCGAATTGCAATGAACCCGGCGAGCGTGGCGGCGTCTGTTCCAATGCGATCAGTGCCACAGCGCGGATCGACGCCATTCATGAGGAGATCGATGGAAACGGTGCCAACCGTCCCCGCAAAGTGCCGCTGCGTCAAATTTGGATCCACCGCTGGCTGCTCGGCGAGCTTGAGCCGCTCCACGAGGGGCATGCCTTCCGCCTCCATGGCGTACAGCAGGGTGATCCGCTCGATGGTCGTTTGCGGCGAATCTGGGTCTGGAATGGTGTGCACGGGCGCTGGAGTGCCGATGGGCGGAGTCGAACCGCCGACCTAGGGTTTATGAATCCCTCGCTCTAACCACCTGAGCTACATCGGCATGCTGAGAAATGTCAGAAACTGGCTTCGGGAAACGGAATCTGACCCGTATCCTGAAACCCCGCTCGCCTGCCGAGCGGATCGAAGATACTAGCCGAAAGGCTTCCATTCGGGAAGCCGCCCATACCTGAGCCCACAACACATGATTCAGTACCTTTTTCGGTTGCCAACGCTGGTTGCACTTTCCCTCTTCGTAGCGCTCGGCGCTGGCGAACGGGGGGCAACGGCGGGGGGGGCGTGCGTTGGGCAATTTGACGGAACGCCCACATCCATGGCGATTGACGGCGCACAGGTAGGTGCTTCCACGGCCATCGCGGGTGCTGACGTTCTGGTTGGCGCGCCCGGTATCGGATCAGTCGCGGTGTATCGACGGATCGGCGGCGCGTACAGCGTGGTCTCCACGCTGGCCCGACCATCCACCATCCTGGCCCAGTCCAGCGGATTTGGCCGAGACATCGCTATTGACGGGAACGTCGCCGCGGTGAGCGCGCCGTTCCATAACTCTTCGCAAGGCGCGGTGGTTCTGTACTCGCGCGCGTCAAACGGAACATGGTCGTTCTTGCAGACGATCAATTCTCCGCTTGACCTTGCCAACGGCGTCTTTGGAATGAGTGTTGCCATGAGTAATGGCTTCCTTGCCATCGGTGCGCCGGGCGCCATCAACGCCGCGGGATATGCACGCGGAGCCGTGTACCTGTACGAGCGCGCTCCTGCGGGCACGTACTCCTTGGTGCGCCGGTTTGATCCGGTGGAAGCCACGGCGGCGCAGGACAAGTGGTACGGCTGGGGTGTTGGTCTTGGTAATTCCACGCTGGTGATTGCGGCTCCCGGTGAGTCGCTCACTGCTGACGGCGGCAAATTCGGCACCATGTATGTGTATCGCCGCGATGATGTTGGCTCGTGGAACACGCCGCTTCGACTGAAATCTCCCGGTGTTTCTGGCGGCACCTTTGGTACGGACTTGGCCGTGGGCACCGAAGAAATCTCCGGCACTGGCGTATCGATCTTTATGCGCGAGCAGCGCCCCCTGCAGTCCGACGCGGTGTGGATGTATTCCACCGTACTCAGCGTGCCGTCCCTGAAATTTGCATTTGAAGCAACTGCAACACCCGCGTTTGGTGGCGATCCGCTGACTGATTGCGTGCTCACCAACTCGTTAGCGATTCATGAAGGATTTGGACTCGTTGGCTCCCCGGATGATTCGGCGGTGACCAAGTTTGATTACGCCGGTGGGACATGGGCCATTGACGGGTTTGAGACGTACCCCGGCGGTGGCGTGTCAAGTCAATGGGGTCAAGCGGTGGCGGTTGGTCATGACCACATCGCCATTGGCGCGCCGTACTACGACTACGGATCGAACCGGGAATGGGGCCTTGTCTCTATCCGCACGCATCGAATCCCCAACTGCGATGCGGTTGGCGTCATTGATGCCTGCGCGATTGCGGATGCTGGCTCTTCGGTGGTTGACCTGAATAGCGACGGCGTCCCTGATGCCTGCCAGACCGTGACTGCGCCGACCGTGGTGACCGCCACGGAAGGCACACGCACCGACGGCGTTGCGTTGGTGTGGCCAACCGTTGATCACGCCGTGCGTTACAAAATTGCGCTGCTGACGGGCACCGTTGAGACGGATGTTGGGTATGCCTACGTGGCCCAGTACATCGATACCGCCGCCGCTGCGGGCGTTCTGCGTACCTACCGGGTGCGATCGGAATCCGCTGGCGGAGTGCTCTCCTCTGGATTTGCCACTGATACGGGTTGGCGGATGCTTGACGCCCCAACCGGTGTGGCGGCGACCTACGCAACCAGCCTCACTGCAGTCACTGTGACATGGGGTGCAGTAAGTGGCGCTACCGGCTACAAAGTGGTGCGGGTTCGCGGAGCGGAAGTTGTGGCTCTTGCCACCCTTGGCGATGTGCAGACGTACTCCGATTCCACTGCTACGCCTGGTCTTGCCTATGAGTACTTCGTGCGCGCCACCTGCTCGCTGGGCGAGAGTGCGCTGAGTGTCGGTGCACTGGGCAAGATTTCCAGCGTTGCCATTCCGCCCGCCACCGTCACAGCCAGCTTCGGCACCAGCCTGACGGCGGTCACTGTGACGTGGAGCGCCGTGGACGATGCCATCGGTTACAAGGTCCTGCGCTCGCTCAATGGCGTTGTCACGACGCTTGCGACGGTGACGGGGGTGCTGACCTACAGCGACACCACTGCGACACCCGGTGTGCAATACTTCTACGCGGTGCAATCGGTGTGTACTCCGGGCACAAGCGCTGCAAGCACCGCGGTTCTGGGCATGATCGCCGCCAATGCCACGCCGCTTTCGCTGACGGCAACGGATGGCACGTCCACCAGCAGCGTCACGGTGACGTGGACCGCGGTTGATGGTGGATCAACGGGCTACACCGTTCTTCGTGGCGAGGGGTCCAAGAAGCCCGTGGTGATCGCCACCGTTGGTGCTGCCATTCGGACGTACATCGATTCAGCAGTTCCGAAGGCCTCGAAACTTTATAACTACACCGTTCGATTGGCGTCAGCGACCACTGGTGGATTGGTGAATTCCGGGTGGAAAGCTCCCGCGGGTCCAACTGGCCTGACCGCTACCGACGGGACGCTGAGTACCGGCGTGCAGTTGACGTGGGTGCTTGCGCCAAAGTCGAGCAAGGTGTCTGCCTACCAAGTGTGGCGCACGCCTCCAGGCGGAACGGCCGTTCTGCTTGGCTCGGTCAGCAAGACAACCAAGACGGTCACTGATCAGGGAGGTACGCCTGGCATTCTGTACACCTACTCAGTGCGAGCAGTGGTGGCGTTGGGAACAACGCCGGCGATCACTGACACGGGTTGGCGCACGCTGGTGGCTCCTGCCACTCTGATTGCGTCCGACACACTCACCGACAAGATCTCGGTGAGTTGGACCGCAGTCTCAGGCGCTACCAGCTACCTGCTCACTCGCACTGGCGGAGCAGGTCAAGTGACGTTCACTACCGTTACCAACAGTTACAACGACACGTCAGCGGTGGCTGGTACCACCTACACCTACCGCGTGCAGGCCATCTGCACGTTGGTGACCACGGTGTCAAGCCCAACTGATACGGGCACGCGTGCGGCATCGTTCCGCTTGATGCTTGCCGGCGGCGGCGGGGCTGCTGCGGGCGGATCGGTGGATTCGAGTGGCCGCGTGAGTACGGGCTCCGATACGCCGGACGAAATGGAATCGTCCACTGACGATGAAACGTCGGCTGATCACACCTGGCTCATTGATGGAGTCAAGATTGAGAACGGTCCGTTTGTGATGAATCACCACGATGCCATGGTGGTCAAACTCCGTGATCCTGCCTCCGCCGAGGACACTTCGATGTTGGTGCTCTTTGGCGAAGGCTTCCTTGATGGAACACTTCGGGTTGCGTTTGATGAGTACCAACCAACGATCGGCGACGAATGGACCGTGATCCTTTCGGGCGGACTGTTAGGTGATTTCCGTCGCGTGCTGCTACCGGCACTCCCGGAAGGTATGAGCATGGAGACCGAACGTGTCGGCACCATCTACCAAGTGCGGGTGATTGCCACGCCGGAGTAAGCGGGGCGCGGTGGCAGGACAGGACCTGCGAAATGCATGCAACACAAAAAAATCCCCTTCCGGAAGGAAGGGGATTTTCTTTCAATTGAATCGCAGCGCGTACTTATGCCGTGACCGGGGCGTTCGTACCGTTGGCGGTACGAACCCAGCGCTTGCCGAGCTCGGTCTGCGCAAAGTCAGGCTCGCGGCGCGCGATGGCTGCGGCAATCAGACCCATGAACATGGGCTGCGGCTCCAACGGACGGCTGGTGAGTTCCGGGTGGAACTGCGCGCCGATGAAGTACGGGTGCACCGAGATCGGTAGTTCCAGCACCTGCATGATGGGATGCTTGGTGTGACGACCGCTGAAGATCAGGCCGCCGGCAGTGAGAGCCGCCACGTGCTTGGGGTCAACCTCATAGCGATGACGGAAGCGTTCGCGCACCACGTCACGACCTCCAAAGACCAAGTGCGCCAAGGTGCCGCGTTCGATCTGCACGTCTTGGCCACCAAGGCGCATCGTGCCGCCCATGATGCCTTCGATCTTCTTCTGATCGGCAAGTTCGCTGATGACGGGGTGCGTGGTGGCGGGGTCGAATTCCGTGCTGTGGGCGTCGGTCCAGCCCAGGACATCGCGGGCGTATTCGATGACTGCCACTTGGAAACCGAGGCAAATGCCGAGGAACGGCACGCGGTCCACGCGCGCGGCTTCCACGCAACGCACTTTGCCTTCAACGCCGCGCATTCCGAAGCCGCCGGGCACAATCACGCCGTCAAACTTACTGACGATCTGCTTGGCTTCGGCAAGGGTGGCAACATCGCTGGTGTCGAGCCATTCAATCTCAATCTCTGCTCCGAGCGCAGTGCCGCAATGCTCAATGGCCTTGTCGATGGACGCGTAGGCATCGCGCAGGCTGGCGTACTTGCCCAAGACGCCAATGCGCACCTTGTGGGCGCGCGGCGCGTTGAGGCGCTTGGTGAATGCACTCCAGGTAACGCGTTCGCGATCCTCTTGCTTGGCATTGACGCGCTCGTGCAGTTTGAGGAGCGAAAGGATCTCGCGATCGAGTCCGCCTTCGCGCATGGCGTCCGGGATGGTGTAGATGCTGGCGCGGTCGTGCATGGAGAAGATGCGCGGGAGCGGCACATTGGAGAACATGGCGATCTTCTGCATCACCTTTTCGGTGACCGGGTTCTTGGCGCGGCATGCGATCAGTTGCGGCTGCACGCCCGCTTCCATCAATCGCTTGATGCCAAGTTGCGCCGCCTTGGACTTTTGTTCGCCCAAGATGGATGGTTCCAAGATGTACGTAAGCGCTACAAAACAGCAGTTTTCCGAGCCTTCTTCAAAGGCCAGTTCGCGCAGTGCTTCAATGTAGAAGCCGTTTTCGTAGTCGCCCGCGGTGCCGCCCACTTCAACAAAGACCACATCGCAGGGTTTGCCCGCATTGCCGGTCATTGCCAGTTGTCGCAGTCGCATCTTGACGGCGCCGGTGACGTGCGGAATCATTTGCACGTCGCGCCCGAGGTAACCGCCACGGCGTTCGCGCTCAAGAATTTCGGTGTAGATCTGGCCGGCAGTGACGAAGTTCAGGCGCCCAAGGTTCTGGTTGAGGACACGCTCATAGGTGCCCAGGTCCATGTCGGTTTCCAGACCGTCTTCAAGCACAAACACTTCGCCGTGGCGATAGGGGTTCAGCGTGCCGCTATCGATATTCAGGTAACCCTCCATCTTGATGGGGGCGACCGTGAGTCCTTTGTCTTTCAGAAGCTTGGCGAGGGAACTTGAGAAGATGCCCTTGCCAAGGCCGCTCATCACCGTGCCGATGACCACCACGTACTTGGTGCGTCCGGGCTGGTATCCGCGCGGCGTTGGGCTGAAGCCCTCGCTCGATTCGTCGGAAGCGCCGAATTGGGCAAGGAAACCAGCCGACGCGGGGTCGGGATTCGGTTGAAATTGACGAGATTGCGCGCCGTATCCGTCCGTGGGCATGGCATACGGTAGCACGGCGGTGGGGTCGGATTCAATCCGTGATTGTTGGCTGAAATGTGAAGGTTTCTGGTGAGCGGCCGTGTGGGGAGTGCGCTTGAGGGATGAGGGGTGCCCAAAGGCGGCGTGGGCGGCGGGACCAGATCAGCGCGGAACTTTGGAACGCCAGCCCGCTGACCCGGTAAGTTTTGTTCCTATGGACAACCCGATCATCGCCCGCGTTCTGCCTCTTGCACTTGCTCTTCCCTTACTCACAGCGGTGCCCGTCGGTTGGGCATTCAGTGTGACGGTGGAGGAGGAGTGCGGCTGCTGGGCGCATCGCATGGAGCGTGCGGAGCGCGAACGTCCCACGGCGGGCCCTGGCGATGGCAAGGGCGGCGTGTTCGATGCCGCGAATGGGCGTGACCATCGGAACTTTCCACCGGATCCGCAAGTGCAGTTTCAACGCATGAAATTGGCGATGCGCTTTGAAGATATGACGAGCGGTCGATTCACGGGCACGGAGACGTTGACCATTGCGCCGATCGGTGTGCCGG
>Ga0209296_1001632_pt1 | contig 16911 bp, 18 predicted proteins | sample S_130206_EF_Meta_FD_187319 | JGI IMG/M metagenome (GOLD analysis project Ga0209296, IMG submission 187319) | Freshwater microbial communities from Lake Simoncouche, Canada to study carbon cycling - S_130206_EF_MetaG (SPAdes) (version 2) | ecosystem: Environmental > Aquatic > Freshwater > Lake ...
TGATCAGAACTTCTTTGTCAAGGAGCTCGCCCCTGATCCACAAGGCACTGGTAAGAAGGTGCTTCGCTGGGTTGGCACGCCGCTCTTTGTAGCGCTGGTGATGATCGAGGTGAGCGACATCGTCTTTGCAGTGGACAGTGTGCCGGCGATCTTTGCGGTGACCAAAGAGCCATTCATCGTCTTCACCAGCAACGTCTTTGCCATTCTTGGTCTACGCAGTCTGTACTTCTTGCTGGCTGGCGCGCACGACAAGTTCCACATGCTGAAGTACGGCCTCGGCATCGTGCTGGTCTTTGTGGGCATCAAGATGACGCTTCCGGAGAGTTGGTATCCGGCGAGTTGGGAAGGGCACTTCCCGATGGGCTGGTCGCTGGCATTCATCGTTGGCGTGATCGGCGGCAGCATGGTGCTCAGCGTGATGTTGCCGAAGAAGCATGCGCCGGCGTGACTGAGGCGGTGCGATGCGCCTACGGAATGAGCACCTTGACATCCATGCGAATTTCGCTATAATTGCCCGTTCGTATTGCGGGATAGAGCAGCCTGGTAGCTCGTCGGGCTCATAACCCGGAGGTCACTGGTTCAAATCCAGTTCCCGCTACTTCAAGAGGCGCGCGCGAAACTGGCGCGCCAAACGGTTCAGAGTGAATGCCCCGGCCACACGGCCGGGGCGTTCGCGTTTTGCGGCGTGCGTACGCGCTTTTGCGACAAGGGGTTGCGTGCGCCGAGGTCTCTGAGGGTGGGCCAGTGGAGTGGCGCGGCCGGGTGCCTGGCCAACCGTCGTGGAGGTCTCGCCGGATTGTCTCTCCGCGCATCGAGAGACCTCGCGCGCCGAAAGGTCTCTGGTTCACGGTTCCCGAGGCCGAAATGCACGAACTCATAAGCAACCGAGGCGCTTCGGCCAAAATCCGGACGGCGCGGAGGCCGCGGAACGCGGAGGTCTCGGGTGATGAGTCGAGACGTGAGCCTTGTAGCGGCTCACGTGGGTCGAGCCTGCCTCAGCTCCGCGAAGACATCCTCGGGACGGTGCCGCGAACAGTTCGAACGCTTCATCGAACCCCCTCCGGACCTTTGGCCGCGAAAGTCTCTCGCAAGGAGAGGACCTGTTCAGCGCACCCCTGCTAGGCAAAGCCACCGTCCTGACAGGCGAGGACGTCAAGCGACGCCGCGCTTGCATCGAGAATCGCGCGCTTCAGTTGAAGAACCCGGCTGTAGGAGCGAGGCGGCTACGACTTGAAGACCTGAATGCCCGCGGCGCGCATGACCATCGCAATGACGATCCCGACGATCGCTCCGCATGCAGACGCGACGAGCAGCGAAACCCACCACGAACTGGAAACTCCGAGATCGACAAATTGGCTGCAGGCAACACCGAATGCGACCCAAACAAGGTCGGACATAGTGACCTTCGCTGAGGTCCGCTGAGTTGGAGAGGAGGGGGTAGGCATCGTCCGTCCAGAGGTGGAAGGTTACCAGAGCAGGTTGGATCAGGGCACGCAGCCCGCTGCCCGCGCGGAAGCCCAGCACGTGCCCGCTGGCGCGCATCCCGCAGTGACCGAAGCAGGGATCGTCGCTGGTGATGAAAGAATGCAGCTGATACAGGCAGCCTTCGTGACCAATGTGGGGTCTGGAGCGAGGCAAGTTGTGAGGCAGGTTGTTGGGATGAGAGCGACGGAACCGAGGCAAACGAGCGAGAGGGCCTCACAGTGGAGGATGCGCCCAACGCACGATAGGTAGTCGGTGACAGCTGCTGGCACTCCGGGGGCGGAGCCCTGGCCTGGCTCGACAGGATCATCCACGAGCACCGCGCTCGGCACAAATCCATTCTCAACCTGACCTGCCAGCAATCTCACAAAGATGTCGTACGGGCCGAAACCCACCAGTTCCGCCGTGCCCTCGCCCCGCCACTGCATGCCATCTCCGGCTGTTACCAATGCTTGGCGACCATCGGACGCATACACATGAAGCGACATCTGGCTTGGACATACATCAATGAAGACTGACTGGCCCGACCCAATCATCTCCACTACTTCAAGAGTGGTTGCGAACAGCAGCCCTCGCCAAACGCACGAGAGACGCGTCCTCCACGAGGGCGCGTCTTTCGCTTTCTGCGCAGCGTTTTCGAGGGGTGGGCCAGGGCGGTTGGTGCCGCGTTGTCTCGGGGTCTTAACCGCCGGGTCGCCCGACTCCCCCGCTGGCCCACCGAATCGGCCGAAAGTCTCTCCGGGTCTTTTCGTCGGAGGGTGCTGGGTTCAGAGTGGGTCGGGCCCGCTGGAGCGGTCACTACCCCGGGGTCGGGGCCGCTGGGGCGGAGGCGGTCAGTCGACCTCGAACCGCGCGCAGTCGCCACGCTCGTTGCGGAGCGTGAGCAGCGCACCGCGCGGACCGGAGGCGATCGCGGCCGACCGTACCCCGCCGAGCATCGACGTGAACGCGTCCTCGAGCGCCATGCGCTCGGGCGGTCCGGCCATCCGCGTGGCACCGACGGGGCCGAATCGCAGCGGCACGTTGTCGTAGTTGATCGCATTTCCCACGGTCGCTTCGGCAAAGTAACGATTCACCCCAGCGAATCCGGAGGCACGACCCTCGGCCGAGATGAAGAGCGAGGGTGGCTGGTCGGTGACGGCGATCGGCTTGCCGTCGGCGCCGGTCAGCTCGACGCAGGTCCACTCGGTGCGGTCGATGCCCGGCAGCCGGGTGGCCGTGCCCCAGACGGGCGCGGCGGGCCGTGGGTCCTGACTCGATGCGCACGATGCGAGCGTGACGACGATCACGGCTGCGGCAGCGAGTGAGGGGACGATCCTGGTCATGGACGTGATGGTAACGCTCACGAAACCCCTCACTTCGCCAGCACGTCCACGCCCGTGATCCGCCCGCGCAGGAGCGGCGTCAGCGATTCGGCCGTCAGCCATTTCGCCGCGCCGGGATCGGACTTGAGGTGCAGGTCGAGGAAGGCCAGGGTCGCCGCGCGCGTCAGGGGCTGCACGTCGTCGCGGCTGGCCGACGGCAACGCGCGAGAGCCGCTCCCCGAGGAGTCGGTGAAGTCCAGATGCCTGGCATTCTCGAGCCAGACGAATCGATGCTCACCCTTCGGCCAGAGCGCGAATGCGTCCTTCCGGTTCTCTGGGGGCTGGCCTGCCTGCTGCGAGTCCTTGGTGCCCGAGATTCCAAGCAGCGGCACACGGAGGCTCCCGAAGCTCTCCGTGATGAAGAACGGTTCGCCGACGCCCTGTGGCGAGAGCGCGATGCCACACTTGATCCGTGAATCACGCAGGTCGGGGCCGAGTCCCTTGCCCGGTGCGACGGGCGGCTCGAGCCAGTCAAGCGCTGGCCGCATGCCGCACACCACCATCGTGGTGAATGCTCCGAAGGAGTGGCCCATCGCGCCGATCCTCGCGAGATCGAGCCTGCCCTTGAGCTTCTCGTGCGTGGCGTTCCATTCGCTGGCGCGATCGATCGCAAACGAGACATCCTTCGGACGCGCCAGCACCTCGTCGGCGTCCCGGATCATCGCATCGAGGTTCTTCATCGGCCGAAATCCACTCGTCAGACGTTCTCGGTTGCTGCCGACATGCTCGAGGCAAAGAACGACATACCCGTTCGCCGCCAGGTCCTGCGCCTGCGCGAAATGCGTGTCCCAGTCACCACCCGCGCCGTGCGACAGCACGATCACGGGACATGGCCCGTCCGACGATGGCGCGTGCACCTTGATGGGAACCCGGCGATTGCGGGCGGAATCGACGAGGTTCGGAAATTCGATGACCTGGACCGTGCGCGGTGCAGCGACGGCGGGCGTCGGCGTCGAGCGCGACTTCCCGGCGAAGAACTCCCACACGCGCTCGGCGCCGCGGAACGCCATGATCGGCGCGTTTCCGTCGCGTCGCGAAGGGGCACCCGGCCAGCCGTGGCCACCATCGCGATCGACGATGAACTCGGTCACGGCGCCACCGTCGCCGGGGACGTACGTGGTGGTCGTCACCGAACCCTCGGTCTTGGCGGCGCCCTCGCTCTTCGACCTGTTCGCCTTCACCCAGAAGTCGACGACCTCGCGCACCGGCTTGAACGGGGTCGCCTGCGCCGCGCGCACGAGCGCATTTGCGCTCATTCCGCCCGCGAGCGGCACTTCCTCGTCCTTTGCACCGTTGATGATCAGGATCGGGAGCGGCACCTTCGGCACGGCGTCGAACGAGAACATGCTCGCGACAACGGGCGCGACCGCGGCGAGCCGCTCGGGCCGCTTCACCGCATAGACGAAGGTCATCATGCCGCCGTTCGAGCCGCCGGTCATGAAGATGCGCGCCGGGTCGGCGCCGTGATCCGCGATCAGGCGGTCGATCAGGCCATCGAGGTAGGCGATGTCGTCTGCATCACGAACCTGCCGCCGAAGGAGGTGCCCAGTGTTCCAGGCATGGCGACCGTCGACGGCACCGAACGCCGTGCCCTCGGCATACACGGCCATGAAGCCGTTCGCCTTTGCCACCGGATCGAAGCCGGACTTGGCGCGCATGTCATCGGCGCTGCCCATGCCGCCGTGCAGGATGATCACGGCCGGGCGCTTCTCACCCGCTTTCGGCGCGTTCACCACGATCGCGCGGCGCTCGGCGTCGCCCACCTTGAAGGAAATCGTCTCGGGCGCCTGCGGAGCGGCCTGTGCGCGCAAGTCAATTGCGACGACGAGAAGCGCCAGCACAATGTGTTGGATGCGGGTGGTCGAATGCATACGGTCCGAACGGGTGGGAATCGCAAGCATTGCAGCGGGAACAGCTCGTTCCGCCGACATCGAGCATGGTCCCGACAGGGGCGCTGAACAGGTCCACCCGCGGCGATTCGCCCCACCACCTCTGCCTCCGCTCTCGCGGACGGACATGGTGCGTGGCAACTAGAGAGATCTAGAACCCTGTTCCGAGCGCGCCACGAGGGGCTATCCAGCTCTCTTCTGCGAGCTAGATCCCTCGAAACGTTCAAAACCCGTCCAGCTCTCCCTACTTCTGATCGGCTCCGGTTCGCCGGGGCCGATCGCTTTTTTGTTGCGTTCTGCCGTCTCTTGAGCAGGACGCCATCCAGCTGTACCCAGCGCATGCAGCGTGATGCCCGGACCATGCTCCTTGACGCAATCGCACGCACGACCGTTTGACAATCGTAGTCTATAGGATACACTCTTTCGATGCGCGTCAGGATGACGATCGTCTATCGGGACTGGATCAACGGTTTGCGGGACCACATGGCCCGCGCTCGAATCCAGGTCCGCGTCGATCGGCTCGTGCACGGAAATCCTGGTTCGCATCGCGCCCTGCGCGAGGGCCTGTCGGAACTGAAGATCGATGTTGGTCCTGGCTAACGAGAACAACATGCCACGAGCCAGCACCACCAAGTCGAAGCGTTCCCCCTCGAAGGCTCCTCGCCGCGGAGCAGGGCACACCCACACGGTCGTCTACGACGTCTCGAAGCAACTCCGGACGCCGAAGGAAATGGCGGCGTATCTCGAGGCGTGGCTCGTCGAGGCCCCTGATGATGCGGCCGGCATCTCGCGCGCGCTCGGTGACATCGCCCGCGCCGTCGGCATGAGCAAGGTCGCCAAGCAGTCGGGCCTCAGCCGCGAGAGTCTGTACAAGGCGCTCAGCGAGGACGGCAATCCGAGCCTTGACACGATCCTTCGGGTGGCGCGAGCAGTCGGCGTACGGTTCCACGCGTCGGCGGCGTGAATTTTTCGAATCCCGTGCAGCCCTGACTACTTCTGATCGGCTCCGGTTCGCCGGGGCCGATCGCTTTTTTGTTGCGTTCTGCCGTCGTCGCCGGGGAACTCGATGCCGTCGATGGTTAGTCGAGAAACCTCTCCTGAAGCTCGGCCCTTGGCACCATGCACGACTCGGCGCGCCCGAACCATCGGTATCGGTTGCGCGCCACGAAGCGGTATAGCGCGTCGCGAAGCCCGCGCGGCAGCACGCGGAACACGCCGAACATCGACCACGGGAACGACATGCGGCGCGCGATGGCAAGTGCTGCATCGGAACGCTCGAGTGCTCGACCGCCCTCGATGACCACGATCGTGCTCGGCGTTGCGAAGGCGAGCCGTTCGTAACCCACCTTCGCGCACGCAGCGCGCGCCGCCTCGGACTGCAGCGCCGCGAACCGGCATCGCGCATGCGGATCGCGCGCGATCACAAACCGCACCATTCCGCTGCAGAGGTTGCAGACGCCGTCGAAGAGGATGATGATGGGCTGCGTGGCGATGGTTGGTGCCCTTGCGGTGGCAAGGGTACTCGTTGACTCAATGGCAGCCTTCGTTCATGCGAACGGTGATCCGTGGGTGATGCCTCTGCTCACGCGGAGGGATACGGTGTGCTCGCGCATGGCTAGAGGGAGCGGGTTACGCCCACGCGCCGCGAGCAACTATTCTTTCGTCGTTGGGAGGACCAGTTCCGATCAGTGCCGTCCATCAATCAAGGATCTCGACATGAGTTCGGTTCGCATCGCCCTCGCTAACGTCCCAGTCGCTACGACTCCGGACGAGTCCGTCCTTCTCGCAACATCGACGATTGCCGACGCTGGTCGGCAAGGGGCACTCGTGGTGTGCTTTCCCGAGTGCTTCATTCCGGGATATCGCTGGCCGGGCACGACCACGCCGCCGCCGGATCCGGCGTTTCTCGAGCGAGCGTTGTCCGAAGTGGCCCGTGCGGCCAAGGATGCAGGCATCACGGTCATCCTCGGCACGGAGCGGCTGACCGATCGCGGCTTGCAGATCGCGGCCTGCGTGATCAACCCGGACGGCGCGATCGCCGGCTGGCAGGAAAAGGTGCAGCTCGATCCGTCGGAAGACGCGATCTACCCGGCGTTCGGCTCGGAACGCAGGATCTTCACCGCCGGACCGCTGACCTTCGGCGTGGTGATCTGCCATGAGGGATGGAGATATCCCGAGACCGTGCGGTGGGCCGTCATTCGAGGTGCGCAGGTCGTCTTTCACCCGCATGCGCATGTCGCCGAACCCGGAAGCTACCGCCCGACCACATTCGCCGATCCCTGCAACTCGTTCCACGAGAAGGCGGTGCTCTGTCGCGCGGCGGAGAACACCTGCTACTTCGCCTCGGTGAATTGCGCGAGCGAAGGGTCCGGCACGACATCGGCGATCGCTCGTCCGGACGGCACACTGCTCTGCTTCCAACCGTACGGCCAAGCGGGGTTGCTCGTCGCCGATCTCGACCTCCGCGAAGCGACCGGACTGCTCGCCTCGCGGTGCCGGACCTCGCCGCTATAGGGGACGGCGAAGGCGTTTCATGTCGTGGCTTGTTCATGGAGTCGTGCATTGTTCCCTCGAGTCCCGAACGGGTGTCTCAGGAAACCTTGCAGCACCATCTTCGGCCTGAGTGCCAAGCGCTCGTCACCCGCGGCGACGGCGTGCAGCGATGCCGGGATCGAGGAGCGCATCCGCGCCCTCGATGCGAGAGGTGGTGCGCGTGCGCTACATCCTGCCCGACGCCGGGGAGTTCCCCGCCGCGTGGCCCTCGCTCCGCGCCGCGTTCGGCGAGATCCGTCCGGCTGCCACGATGATCCAGGCAGGTCTCGCCGACCCGCGCATGCGGATCGAGATCGAGGTCGACGCGATCATCGGGTCGGCGTGACGGTCAGGCCTCCGCCTGCAGTTGCCAGTCCAGCGGGTCGATCTCCGGCAGCCGATCGCTGATGCCGGGCGCGCCCAGGTGCCGCAGCATGTTGAGGCACTGCGCGCGGTGGTGCATGCCGTGCGTTGTCACGTGGACCAGCGCGGTGCCGAGCATGAAGCGGTGGGTCTTGCCCGCGAGCGTCACGTCGAACTCCGTGCCGAGGCCGCGTGCCCGCGCGCGATCCGCGCTTGCCGCGAGCCCCGATTCCGCTGCTTCGAGGAGCGCCAGCAGCTCTGCAGGCGTCCGCCGCGCAGTGCCCTCGATCGATGGCCGAAGCTCGGTCGGCGGACCATCGATGCGATCGGCCCAGCGCAGCATGGCGCCTACCACGTGCGCCAACGCGTCGTGCAGCGACCCGGGACCGATCTCGAAGCGGCGGTGCCATTGCTCGTCGGTCAGTCCGCTGCACGCGCGAAGAACCTCGCGCGTCGCCCAGGCGTCGTGGCGCATCAGGATGTCGAGCGGGTCACCGGCAGCGCGCGGCGCATCGCCCACGAGTGCGAGCACCATTCCGTCGTAGCCCTTGGCACCCACGGTCTGGATGCCCGCCGCCTTCAGCCGCGGATGCCGCCGGATGGCGTCCATCATCGACCGCACGCCCTCGACGCTCGGATCGCCGGTCCCCTGCTCGATGACGCGGCCGCGATGCACGGCGTTGTCGACGATGATCAGCGTGCCCGGCCTCGACAGCGCGATTGAGTGCTCGAGGTACGTCGCGCACTGCTCCCGGTCCGCATCGATGAAGACGAGGTCGAACGGCGGAACACCCGTGGCCCTCAGTGCCTCGAGCGACTGGGTCGCCGGACCCACCAGGATCTCCACGGTTTCTCCGCATCCGGCACGGTCGATGTTTGTCCGGGCGAGCCGTGCGCGTTCCGGATCGAGTTCGAGCGTGACGAGCGAACCGCCCGGGCCCAGCCCCCTGGCGAGCCAGATCGTGCTGAAGCCCGCGAGCGTGCCGATCTCAAGGATGCGCCGCGCGCCGATCGCGCGGGCAAGCACCTCGAGCAGTCGGCCCTGGGCGGGCGAGACGGCGATCTGCGGAAGCCCGGCGCGCTCGGCCGACATCTGCGCCGCCAGCAGGGCATCATCCTGTGGCGACAGCCACTGCTCGAGCGCCCGGTCGACGGCGTCCCATGTCGGCTGCTGCGGGTTGATGGGGTTCATGCAGACAGTATCCCGGACCGCGGGTCGCCGCGCTTGGCCTGATGCGCCGCCGAAGGCTCACTCGTCCGCCGGACGCAGCCCGAGCGCGATCGACTGCCCGGTGGCAGCGTCGATCACCGCGACCATCCGCCCCTGCCGGATCACGCCGACGGCACCGAAACGCTGCCCGAAGGCGGACAGCAGCTCGGCATCGAGTTCGTCATCGCCGATGGGGCGCAGCGCGATCGTGTCTCTCTGGCCTCCGCGGATGACCGTGACGTTGGCGGGGGACTCGCCACCGCGGAGGACCGTGAGAGCGACGTTGCGACGGGCGGGCGCGGAGGTAACCGCAAGCCTGGGCCATCCCGCGACCAGCGCCCCGACCGCCAGCAGCGCCACGATGCCTGCGGAGGACAGCCGCCGACGCACGCCCCGGCGCCGGACCGATCGCTCGAGCGCATGCCCCGCGGCCTGAAGGACCTGCGCGCGATGCGCGAGCACGACACTGCGTGGATCGTCGGCCGTCATGCGCGCCCCCGTTCGCGCAGCCGCGCGAGCACGCGCCGGACCCTGCTCTCGACCCGTCGTGGCTCCATCGCGATCCACCGGGCAATTGCGGGGATGGACCATCCCTGCACCACGCGAAGCCGCAGGAGTTCGCGTTCATCGTCATCAAGCTGCGACAGCACGCGATCCAGGTCGGCCTCGTCGTCTTCGGCGCGGCGTTCGACTGCCGAGCCATCGACGTGGGCCGACCGACGCTCCGCCGCATGTGCGCGCTCGCGCCGGACCCGCCGCGATTCGGCCACGAGCGCCGTGCGCGCCACGCGGATGGCCACGACCCGGAGCCACGCACTGAGCTCCCCGTCGGACGAGCAGGCCGGCGGATTCGCCGCGAGCCTCACCATGGTCTCCTGCAGGCAGTCGAGCGCGAACGCCTCGTCGCGCCCGGTCCGGCGACGCACGTCGCGCACGATCGCCTCGGCGAACCGATCGTATGCCTCGGCGAGTGCATCGTGCGATCCGTTCCTGAGTTCGCGCGTGATCCATGCCGCGTCCCGATCGGCACGCGGCAGCTCGCAGTCCGGTGCAATGGTCTCGGCGTGTTCATCGGAAGGCACGTGGCGTCGTCTTGGGAGCAACCTGGAGGCGACTCATCGTTACTGGCCGACGATGCGATCGATCACCTCGTGGACGAGGGACACCTGGCCTTCGTCGCCCTTCACGAAGAGCAGTCCAGTCGGCGCGTGGATCCGAAGTTGCGCCGCGACGACGGGCCGATCGTCGAGCGCGAGTGCGGCGCCGACGGCGTCCATGAGCCGTTCAAGACGTTCCTTCGCCGGGCCGCCCTCGATGCCGTTCCCTTCCCAGTCGAGGTACTGGCTCAGGTCGATGACCACGACCGACGGCTGGGCCGCCTTCGCAGCGGCTTCCGCAGCACCCACCACCCGGCGCGCCCGGATAGTGATGATCGGCGCGCCGGTAGCGCGGCCAGCATCGCGGGCGCCGGGCTCTGCATCGCCAGCCGCAGCCGCCATGTCACCCGTGACGGTGACGATCAGCTGGGATCCCTCGGGAGCCAGGTGGACGAGTGACCGAAACAGCGCGGTGGGCGTCACGTCGCGCACGGAGATCGGGGCGATCTTCACCGCGTTGACCGCTGCGGCGTCGTCGAGCAGCACCACGTTCACCGGCTGTGGCGCCATCCCCTGCACGGCCTTGACGAAGTCCTGGAGCGTGCCGCCCGCCCAGTCGAGCCGTATCAGCCCGGCGCGGGCCTCGCTCGCCTTGTTCTCGCGCTCCTGTACTTCGAGGGCGATCCGCTCCGATTCCATCGCCTGGAAACGGTTCCAGACATGCTCGACCTCCTCGCGCATCGCCTCCGCCGCCAGCGCCACCATCCAGCGCTCGCCGCGCACGACCACCTCGGACAGGTTGTTGGACACGGTGAAGTCGACGTCGCCGAACCCGATCCCGCGGACACGCGCCTCCGCCCGGCGCACGGCCTCGCTGATGTAGGTCGCGGTGCTGCGGGGCTGGCTCGGGTCCTTGGCAACCCTGCCGAGCACCGACGGGAACGGCATGACCCACGTGGTCCACTCCGTCTCGGGCATGCCGGAGACATCGGCGGTGATCTGCTCGATCCGTCGTTGCATCTCCATGAACTCCTCGCCCGGCGCGGTCTGACGCTGCTGTTGCAGACGGGACGCCTCCGCCTTCAGCGCACGGATCCGCGCCACGACCGCCGGGTCGACCGTCGGTGCTGCCTGGGACGCGCCCTGCGCCTGCACGACGATCCCATGGGCAACTGGCGCGATGGTCGCCGCGGACGCGACGATGACCGCACGCACTCCGGCGAGGACGGAACGAATCCCCAGGCGTCGGGCATGGCTGGACGCGAAGGCGGATCGGGCGCGATGACGTGTCTGTTCGGTTCGCATGGGGGCTCCTATACACCAAGAACTGCGCCCGGGCACGGTTCCCGCCGCATCGGTGTCGGAATTTTTAAAGTCTTCGGGCCTCGCTCACGCATCTGCCCACGTCGGGCCCCACGAGGTGCCGACCTCGAGCGGGACGGCGCGCCGGCGGCCCAGGGCTTGAATCGCATTTGCGCGATGTCAACAGCAATCCTTGTATAACCGTGCCTCTCAAGGAGAGGGACACTGACACGATCACCAATCTTCCAGTCGTTGGTGGCCGTTGTTGGGCTCGGCGCTGTGCTTTCGGCTCTCGTGCTGTTCGTCGCGGCCGCTGCGAGCAGCGGGTACGTTCTCGGAGAGCCTTTGATCATCATTGCGATCTTGGTCGGCGGACCTCTCTTGGCGTTCACCATCTGGTCAGTTCTGGCGCGGGGTCAACGTCGAGGCGGAGATCACTCGCACACGGTCGATGTAGATAGACCTGGAACCCCGCATCGCTCACCAGCCGAGCCTGGTGACAAACTGGCGCCGCAGTGGGCTCTCGGGGTGGCAATCGCGCAACCGCGTTCAGTCACCTTTCAAGTCATCCTGCTTGCCTGCGGAGTCGCACTTTCGATTCCGATGGGCCTGATCATGTGGTTGGTACTGATTGCCGCGGCAACTCCGCTCCGTGGCGCGGAACATCTCACTGAACTGGGCACTACATGGCATGACAATGACCGAATCGTGAAGCCGCTCATCGGTCTGGCGGTTGGGGTTCTCGGATGCGTCCTTGCCAAGCTGCTGGCCCGCGCTGCAAGCTCGCGGATGCTCGCGGTCGGTCTGGCCGCTGGGAGCATCTTCATAGCCGTCCTGATGGGCTTCGGCACTTGACTACGCCCGACATCGAATGCACGCCGGAGCCTTGAAGGGACGATGACTGGCGATCGCCATTCTGTGGGCTCTCATCGCTGGCGTGCGAACAAGGTCGTCTCAGCACTACTTCTGATCGGCTCCGGTTCGCCGGGGCCGATCGCTTTTTTGTTGCGTTCTTCCGTCGCTTGAGCAGGACGCAATCCAGCTGTACCCAGCGCATGCAGCCTGATGCACGGACCATGCTCCTTGACGCACTCGCGGCTGGTGCATCGGCCAGCCCGTCGGCTTGGGATGAGTTGACTAAATGTATCCACACGGATACACTTTTCTCGTGATCGAAGTCCTCCAAACCGAGCACTTCCGTAAATGGATCGACCGGCTGCGCGATCGCGGCGCCCGTGCGCGAATCCTGGCACGGATCATCGCGGTCGAGGAAGGCCACTTCGGTGACTGGAAAGCCATCGATCGCGCGGTGTCCGAGCTGCGCGTGCATGCTGGGCCGGGCTATCGGGTGTACTTCACGCGCCGCGGCAATACGCTTGTCATCCTGCTCGCAGGTGGAGAAAAGGGATCGCAGCGCCGCGACATCGATGTGGCGAAGAAACTGGCAGCCGAACTTCGGGACGTTTAGGAACTAGACCAATGAACACCAAACAGACCAGCCGAAAGAAGTCCACTCGCAAGCCCGCAGCCTCGGCCGCGAGCCCCCGCTCGAAGTCGACTGGGCGGTCCGGCCGCACCGCGACCGCCACGCTCGCGAAGCTGTCGTCCTTCGACGCCGCTCGCTACCTTGATTCCGAAGAGGCCGTGGCCGAGTTCATCGACGCTGCGCTCGAGACCGGCGAACCGGCCGTGCTGATTCGCGCGCTGGGGGAAGTCGCCCGCGCTCAAGGAATGGCGCGCGTCGCGAAGCGCTCGGGACTCGGTCGCGAGAGCCTCTACAAGGCACTGCAGCCGTCATCGCATCCCCGACTCGAAACCATCCTGCGCGTCGCGCAGGCGCTCGGCATCCGGCTGCACGCGTCTGCGGCGTGAGAGCGGGTGATGTCCGCGCGCCGACACCCTCGCTGGACTCGACGTTTAGTCAAGAAACCTCTCCTGAAGCTCGGCCCTAGGCACCATGCACGCCTCGGCGCGCCCGAACCATCGGTATCGGTTGCGCGCCACGAAGCGGTACAGCGCGTCGCGAAGCCCGCGTGGCAGCACGCGGAATACGCCGAACATTGGCCACGGGAACGACATGCGGCGCGCGATGGCAAGTGCTGCATCGGAACGCTCGAGTGCTCGACCGCCCTCGATGACCACGATCGTGCTTGGCGTGTTGAAGGCGGGCAGTTCGTAACCCACCTTCGCGCACGCAGCGCGCGCCGCCTCGGACTGCAGCGCCGCAAACCGGCATCGCGCATGCGGATCGCGCGCGATCACAAACCGCACCATTCCGCTGCAGAGGTTGCAGACGCCGTCGAAGAGGATGATGATGGGCTGCGTGGCGATGGTTGGTGCCCTTGCGGCGGCAAGGGTACTCATTGACCCAGTGGCAGCCTTCGTTCGTGCGAACGGTGACCCGTAGGTGATGCCTCTGCTCACGCGAAGGTGTATGGTGCTGCTCGCCCGTTCGAGACTCCGGGCCTTGGACCCGAGCGAGGAAGCGACCGTGCGGAAGGACACCGGAATTCGACGATGAGCCAGATCGCCCCACAGAAGCAGATGACCGGCATGCTCGGCCACCCGGTTGCGGAGAACCCGATCGACCGGATGTTTGATGCGGTGTACGCGCACCATGGCCTGCACTGGCAGTTCTGGAAGAACGACATCGCCAACGAACGCGACCTGGCACTCGCGGTCGCCGCGCTGCGGCCGCTCGGCTACCGCGGCATGTGCATCACTGTGCCGTGGAAGGTGGCGGTGATGCCGCTCCTCGACGAGCTTGACGATGACGTGCGCGCGATCGGCGCCGCCAACTACATCACCATCCGTGATGGTCGGCTGATCGGCCACAACAACGACGGCAAGGGCGTGGTGAAGGCCATCGCCAAGGTGGCTCCGCTGCAGGGTCAGCGCGTGGTGATGCTGGGGGCCGGCGGCGCGGGGCGCGCCATGGCCGTGGAGATTGCGTGGGCAGGCGCCGCGCACTTGACGCTGGTGACCAGGCGCGAGGAACAAGGCCGCGAGGTGGCCGAGCGCGTGCGCCATGCATCGGGTGTGCCTTGCGAATGGCAGCAATGGGAATCACCGGTGCGCCTGCCGACGGGCACCACGATGATCATGAACGCCACGCATCTCGGCTGCGCACCCGGGCTCGAGCCCGTGCCGGTGGACTGGGAAACGGTCGCTCCGGGCTGCATTGCTGTCGACGTGATCACGAACCCGCGGATCACGCCCTTCCTGCGCGCGGCGCGCGAGCGCGGCTGCCCCGTTGTCGATGGCGTCGAGATGCTCGTACAGCTTGCCATGCAGATCTTTGAGCAGTGGACCGGCATCCGGCCCGAAGAAGCCGTGTTCCAGCGCGCCGTCGCTGACGCGCTCGGCGAGTGATTCGCAGAGTATGCCCAGCGCAGAGCTCTCGACGTTGTCGCATGATCATGCGACAAGATGAAACGTCGCATGCCTACGCGACAAGATGAAACGTAGCGTGCTCATGCGACCGATCGCCGGAACCGCACATTCCATCGTTTGGTGATGATGGACGGAGGGCGCAGATCTCGTTCATGTAAGCATCACTGCTCCGGCAACGTGCCATCGAGCGAGTGTCCCCTCAGGCTCTTGCCGCTTTATCTCGGCTCTTGCCGCTTCATCACGATCCCCACGGAGTTTCACATGCGTTACGCCACCCTCGCCGTTTCCGCCGCCACCACCATCGCTCTCGCTTCGAGTGCGATGGCAGGCGTTGTCTTTAACGATTCCTCCACCGATCTCCCAGCCGGCGGCAACGACCTGCTGAACATCCTGAGTGTCGAGGTCTCGCACGATGCAGCCTCCATCAAGTTCCGGCTCACGCTGAACGGCATTTCGAACCCGTACAACACAAATCAGTACGGCCTTGCCCTCTCGACGCCGGGCGCCGCCACCAAGACCACCGCTGTTTGGGCCAACCAGGCGAGCTTCGCTAGCAACGGCGGCATGAACTACACGGTCAGGGCGGATCCCGCTTACAACGGTCGGACGTTCTTCCAGAGCCATGGAGCCAACGGCTGGAGCCCGAACGCGGAGAACCAGAACAGCGGCATCGGTACAAACTACGACACCAACACCCTGGACATCTACGTGACGCGCTCGGCCATTGGCATGGATGTCGACGCCACCTTGTTCTTCGACGTGTGGGCCATCGCACGGGACAACAGTGTCTTCGACGCGCTGTCCACCAACACGACGCTCGGTGGATACGGCAGCTCCTTCACCACCACCAACGCGCTCTCGTACACGATCGGCGAGCCCGTCCCCGCTCCCGGCGCGCTCGCGCTCCTCGGCGCGGCAGGTCTCCTCGGCTCGCGCCGTCGTCGCGCCTGAGCTTGATTCGACACAGCAATTCCGACGCCCCGGTCAAGTGACCGGGGTGTTCGCGTTTTGCGCTTAGCCCACGCGCCGCGCGATCACGTGGAACACGTGCCAGTGCTTGGGGACCTCGTTCGGCGGAACGCCGATCACGCCGTCGCGCTCCTCCTCGGCGATTGATAGCACCGTAAATCCGGCGAGCAGCGCATCGACCTCCGCCCGCCCATGCACGCTCATTGAGCCGGCCGGGCTCTGCGCCACAAAGCTGTCGTTCGGTCCGAAGAACTGTCCGGCGAACAGCCCGCCCGGTCGCAGTGACTGCACAACCCGCGCCCAGAGCGCGGTGAAGTCCGTGCGCGCGATGAACGGCAGCGAGAACCCTGCGTGCACGAGGTCAAACGAGCCGGCGGGCGCGTCCCAGTCAGCGAGGCGCTGGTGCACGCAGCGCAGCGAGCGCGAGCACTGGTCGGCGCCCACGGCCGCCTCGGCTGCGGCGCGCGCTGCATCGACCATGTCGGGGTATGCGTCGACGGCCTCCACCGTCCAGCCGCGACGCAGCAACTCGGCCACTTCCTTTCCCGGTCCGCATCCAAGATCGACCGCCGCGCCCGGTGGATCGCCGATCGCCAGCGCGCGAAGCAGCGTGTCGCGCACCGGCAGCGTGCGATTGCGGTCGAGGTAGCGGTTCAGTCGCTCGCGCGGGAACCCTGGGACTTCCGGAGTCGGCTCAATCATTTGATGCATCCATACGCGAATTCTCCGACGAGAATGTACGCGGTCTGCTCGGCGCCGCATTGATCGTGTTCTGTTTAATCTGCCGTTACGCTGTTGCGCCCGTGCTCCTCATCGCCGATCTGCCATCCATCGACGTTCAGCGTGAACTTGCCGCCATGCGCGCTGAGCTTGCGGAGATGCGCGTCGAGCAGCGTGACCAGTGGTTGGACGAGGCGCGCGCGGAGCAGATTCGCGGCGTGGTGCGTGACGTGCTTGCGGATACGTCGGCGCGGACCGCGTACCGCGACAATGAGTGGACGGCCGGCTTGTCGAACGCGCCCGGAGGTGGGTTGCAGATCGAAGCCGCGGACGGGGCGATGAGCATCAAGTTTTCGGGGCTCGTTCAGACGCGCTTCGTGGCAGCGTCCGCGTACGGATCGGCTTCGGGCGCTCCGGGCGTTGACGACACGCGCTGGGGCTTCGAGAATAAGACGGTGATGTTCGCGTTCTCGGGTCACCTGTATGACCCGACGCTCACCTATCTCACGGCCGTTGCGTACACGTCGCAGACGAACCGGTTCTTCACGGTGCCGGGCGCGTACCGGCTTGTGTACTCACGCATCCGCAAG
>Ga0209296_1001633_pt1 | contig 16891 bp, 20 predicted proteins | sample S_130206_EF_Meta_FD_187319 | JGI IMG/M metagenome (GOLD analysis project Ga0209296, IMG submission 187319) | Freshwater microbial communities from Lake Simoncouche, Canada to study carbon cycling - S_130206_EF_MetaG (SPAdes) (version 2) | ecosystem: Environmental > Aquatic > Freshwater > Lake ...
CAGAGCATCTATGGCGGCGCTGGTGTGAGCGCGGGCTAGATCACGGATCTCGCCAATCTCGCGTGGCCGCCCGCCGGGATTGCCGCTCACGCCCTTCTGGAACTGCCCTGCATTCTCGGCCATCGCCTGATCCGCCCTGATGTCTGGCGTAATATATACACCATAACGTGTGTATTTAATAGCCAGCGGGGTCGAGCCTAAAAATCGATCCCATTTACATGGCGGGTCTATGTGGATGTGGACCCCACCCCGTCGAAGACGAAGGGGGGTGGGGGATCGTCGACAAGGCGACGTGCGGCGAATTTATATTTGTGGGATGGTTTGTGGGATAAATCGAGATGCTCGATTAATATCAATAAATATCAGATACTTATGGATTTTCATGGCGGACAGGGTGGGATTCGAACCCACGATACCCTTGCAGGTATGCCGCATTTCGAGTGCGGTGCCATCGACCACTCGACCACCTGTCCGCCGGCGGTGATAAGGGACGGGGCGGCCCAAGGCAAGTCCTTGGCGAAACCCGCGAAAAGACGCGTTTATCGGCCCCGCCGTCAGGGGATTCCGGCCATCATTTTGACCTCGCATTCCGTCACGGGCGTGCGGTAGCGGTTGCCGAAGTGGGTGCGGACATAGGTGACCACGGCGGCGATCTGCGCCGGCTTCAGGATGTCGCCCAAGAGGGCATGGCGCCGCTGCCGCCTTTGGCGTCGGCCATGTGGCAGGCCTGAGGGGATGAATGCGAGGCGCGATAAATGCCTGCACATTTTCACGGCCAACGCTGCCGGAACTGCACAAAGGCCGCGCAAACTGTTTTTGCGCTACTCGGCGCCAGCCCGCCATTTGACGGCGATATCGGCGCGCAGAATCGGCGCCAGAATTTCCGCGGCCGCATACATGGCTTCGTCAAAACCATAGGGCGGGTTGATCACCAGTAGCCCGGCACGGTCCAACTTGCCTTCCGGCGCGGAAATCTGGGCGTCCACGGTCAGGGCTTTCTGCACCCCGCCGCCCAGCACTTCGCCTATGAACGCGTCGACGGCGGATTGCGATTTGACGGGATACCAGATCAGGAAAATGCCAGTGGCGAATTTCCGGAAACCCGCCACGACTGCCGCGGCCAGGCGTTCAAATTCATCAGCGACTTCGAATGGCGGGTCCATCACCACCAACCCGCGCCGCGCCGGCGGTGGCAACAGCTTGAGGCTCCGCGCATAGCCATCACCCTGTTCGGCGACGGCATTGCCATAAAGGGCCAGCACATCCTTCAGCGCGGCGAATTCCTCGGGATGCTTTTCAATTGCCGTTAGCCGGTCCTGGGGCCGCAGCAAACTGGCGGCCAGCACAGGCGAACCGGGATAGCGGGTCGGGCCACTTTCCCTCACCAGATCCAGATAGGCTTGCAGCGCCGGCGGCAATTCGCCCTGCAAACCCATCAACCGCGCTACGCCATTGCGGGCCTCACCAGTTTTGGCGGCTTCCTCGCCGGTCAGGTCGTAAGTGCCCCGCCCCGCATGGCTGTCGATCACCGCAAAGGCGGCATCCTTCTTCTTCAGGTGCTGCAGAATGGCGACCAGCGCCACATGCTTGACCACATCGGCAAAATTGCCCGCGTGATAGCCGTGGCGGTAATTCATCGAGAAATCTTCTCCAGCGCCAGACCATGCGTCTTGGGACCAAACAGGCCGATCACTAGCGACACCATTGCCATGCAACCGGCAATGAAAACGAACACCCCCGGCGCGCCGAACTCTCGCAGCAGGAAGGCGATGACAAAGGCGCTCAGGGTCGCGGAAATACGCGAGAAGGAATAAACGAAGCCGACGGCGCGGGCGCGGATGCGGGTAGGAAACAGTTCGGGCTGATAGCCGTGATAGGCAAAGGACAGGATGTTGTTCAGCAAGGTCATGGCCACGCCGCAGGCAACGATCGCAACCATGCCATGGGCCAGGGAGAAAGTGAGCCCGACCGCGACGATGGCCAGGGACGATCCGGCGATGATCCATTTGCGCTCGACCCGGTCGCTGAACAGCAGGCCCAGCAGCGGTCCGAACGGCGCCGCGATGGCAATGAGAAAGGTGTAGCCCAGGCTCTTTGTGACATCGAGACCGCTGGCGATCAGGAGCGTTGGCATCCAGCTGGCGAAGCCGTAATAGCCCGCCGCCCGGAACAGGTTGAAGGCGATCAGCATCACGGTGCGGCCGCGATAGACGGGGGACCAGATTTCCCAGAACGAACCCCTGCCCTGCTCCACCATATGCGGCACGGGCTCGGCCAGCTCGGCACCGGCCAGGCGCGCTTCGATTTCCCAGGTTTCGACGATGGCCTCGGCTTCCTGCGCGCGGCCGTGGCTGGCGAGCCAGCGCGGACTCTCCGGCAAATTTCGCCGCACGAAAAAGGCCATCACCGCGCCCACCGAACCCGCCACGATCACCAGACGCCAGCCCTCGATGCCGAAGAATGTGTGCGGCACCAGTAGCCAGCCCAGCAACGCCACCACCGGGATGGCCGCGAACTGGATGATGTTGGAATAGGCAAAGGCGCGGCCGCGCGTCTTGGGCGGCGAAAGCTCGGCGATATAGGTGTCTATGGTCACCAACTCGACGCCGATGCCAATGCCGCAGATGAAGCGCCACAAGTTGAGGCTGAAGGCGTCCTGCTGGAACGCCATGATCACCGAGGCGCCGGCATACCAGAGAAGCGAAACGGTGAAGATGGTCTTGCGGCCGAACCGGTCGGCGACACAACCGAACAGCGCGGTGCCGAAAAACAGGCCCAGAAAGAAGGACGCGACGAAGCCGGCGATGCCGGCATTGCCGAAGAAATCGGATGTGGTGCTTGTGTAAATGCCGCTCTTGACCAGTCCCGGCGCGACATAGGCTGCCAGGAACAGATCGTAGAATTCGAAGAAGCCGCCCAGCGACAGGAAGGTGATCCGCCGCCAGAAGCCACGGGTGGCGGGCAGGCGTTCCAACCGCCCCGCCAGCGAGGCGGCGTCAGCGGCCTTCATTTTCACGGTGCACGTCATGGGTCACGACGCCGACATGCTTGGGCGGCATCGCCAGCCAGTCCTTGCGCTTCAGCGATCGGACCGTGTCCTCATGCCCGTTCTTCCAGTGCTCGTGCATGGAATCGGGCGAAAATTCGTAATCCCGCGCATTCCCTTCATAGGATTTCTGCTGGTAGATCATCTGCAGGATGGTGGCGCGCGGCAGGACGGCCAGCTTGTCGCGCAAGGCGCGCTCCTCGTCGGTCAGATCGCCGTCCGGCACTTTCATCAGCGCCTCATAGCAGCGGTTTTTCCAGCGCTGCAGGCGGGCAAAACTGTCCGTCACCTGGCGTGTGCGCGAGGAATAGAGAATGTCCTTATGGCGTCCCAGCACATCGGCCATGGTGCGGGGCAACGCGCCGCGGGCGCTGAACAGGTCCACCTGGAACACCAGGCTGTTGCGGTCGTCGTCCTGCGCCAGCAGATGCGCCAGGGGCGTGTTGGAAACGATGCCGCCGTCCCAGAAATAATCCGTACCGATCTGCACCATGGGGAAGGCCGGCGGCAGAGCGCCGCTGGCCAGGACATGCTCGACGCGGATTTCTTCCTTGCGGTTGTCGAAGAAATGGAAGTTGCCGGTCACCACATTGACCGCGCCCACAGCGAAATGCACCGGACCGGAATTGAGGATGTCGAAGTCGACCAGTTCCTCCAGCGTTTGGCGCAGCAGCGTGTTGTCGTAAAAGCTGGTGGCGTCCCTGTTGCCGGCGGGCAGGAACCAGGGGTTGATCTTGTGCGGCTTGAACAGGCCGGGCTGGCCGAACAACGCCGTGGTCATTGCCGACACCGTATTGCGGGTCTGGCGGAAGATGTCGCCGTCCGGCGTATAGGGCCAGATGGTGCGGTCGGTGATGCGGTCCCAGAATTCGCATACCGCCGCCAGACGCCGCTCCGGCGCATTGCCGGCAATCAGCGCCGCGTTGATGGCGCCGATCGAAACCCCCGACACCCAGTCCGGCTCCAGCCCCGCTTCGTGCAGGGCCTGATAGACGCCGGACTGATAGGCGCCCAGCGCGCCGCCGCCCTGCAGGACCAGCGCGATGCGCCCGCAGCCCTCGGGGCGCGGGATGGGGTCGTAGCGGTGGCCCGCCGGATGGATGGGTCTGTTGTCCACAGGCGAATCATAGCCCAATTCGCCGGCCATTTCTGCCGCTGCGGCCTTATCGCCCATTAAGATTGCGCATAGCTGTGCCATGCTTGGCCACGCCCTGATCGAAAGGAAAATCATGCTCAAAGGGAAAGTCGCCCTCGTCACCGGTTCGACTTCCGGGATCGGGCTGGCCATCGCGCGCGCCTATGCCAGGGAAGGCGCCAATATCTGCATCAACGGTTTCGGCGACAAAGAGCAAATCGAAAAGGAGCGCAGCGGCATCGAACAGGAGTTCGGGGTCAAGGTGATCTATTCGGGCGCCGACATGAGCAAGGGCGACCAGACCGAAGCGATGGTCGTGGAGACGATCAAGAGCCTCGGATCGGTGGATATCCTGGTCAACAATGCCGGCATCCAGTTTGTCTCGCCGGTGGAGGAGTTCCCCCCCGAGAAATGGGAGCAGATCGTCGCCATCAACCTGTCCTCGGCCTTCTATGCCACCCGCGCCGCCATTCCCGGCATGAAGGCCAAAAAATGGGGCCGCATCATCAACACCGCCAGCGCCCATGCGCTGATCGCGTCGCCCTTCAAGTCGGCCTATGTCGCCGCCAAGCATGGCATCGCCGGCTTTACCAAGAGCGTCGCGCTGGAAACCGCCACCTTCGGCATCACTGCCAACGCCATCTGTCCCGGCTATGTCTGGACGCCGCTGGTGGAACGGCAGATTCCCGACACCATGGCGGCGCGCGGGTTGACGCGCGAGCAGGTGATCAACGACGTGCTGCTGCATGCCCAGCCCACCAAGCAGTTCGTGACGGTGGAGGAAGTGGCGGCGCTGGCGGTTTATCTGGCGGGCGACATGGCGCGTTCCATCACCGGCAGCATCATTTCAATCGATGGTGGATGGACGGCCGCGTAACAGGCTGAACACGCGCCCGTCAATCGCCGCCTGCCCGGCAGCAATCACCGCCATGCCCAGCAGTGCCTGTGCCGTGATGCCTTCATCCAGCAGCAGCACACCCAGCAGAAGCGCCATGACCGCGCGTGAACGCCCGCCACACTTTGCGACAACTGATTAATTGCACCGCAAAGCATTCAGATGGGGTTCAGGGGGAACGCCCTACCCTCCTGCACGTAATGGTACGAACATGAAAGGTACCCCAATGAAGAAGTTTATCACCACCACGGCCGCCTTGCTGATGCTGGCGGCCCCCATGAGCGAAGCCTTCGCCCAGGGCTGGAACAACAATCGCCATGACGATCGTCGTGACGACCGCCGGGGCAGCCCCAGCATGATGATGCGCGACCATGACAATAACGGTCACCGCAACTGGCGCAAAGGCGGCCGCATCGACCGCAGCGATTGGAATCGCGGCCGGCGCATCTCGGACTATCGCCGCTACAAGCTGCAGCGCCCGCCGCGCGGCTATGAATGGCGCCAGGTGGACAACAACTATGTCCTCGCTGCCGCTGCCACCGGCCTGATCGCCGCGCTGGTGCTCTCCAACCGCTAGGTCCTGGCGGGACTAAGGAAACGGCGCCCCTAACGGGGCGCCGTTTTTTCGTGCGCGAAGCGTCTCGGGCGGACTTGCACCTTCCCATCCTGCGGCAATAGGATCGCGTTCCCGCAGATCTGAGGTCCATGTGGAATTCCTCGAACTCCTATGGCTCGGCAAACCCGTCTGGATGTGGCTGAGCTTCCTGGCGCTTGTGGCGATGCTCATGGCGCTCGATCTCGGCGTGCTTCACCGCACACAGCGTGAAATCGGGGTCGGCGAAAGCCTGATCCTGTCTGCAGGGTATATCGGGCTGGGCCTGGCTTTTGGCGGCTGGATCTGGTGGTACCTGGGGCAGACGGCTGGACTAAACTACATCACGGGCTTTGTGATCGAGAAAAGCCTGGCAATGGACAATGTGTTCGTCATCGCCATGATCTTCTCCTATTTCGCCATTCCGCGCCTCTACCAGCACCGAGTTCTGTTCTGGAGCATTCTGGGCGTCATCGTGCTGCGGGCGATCATGATCGGCATGGGGACTGCGATCGTCAGCAGCTTCTCCTGGGTACTTTATCTATTTGCGGCGTTCCTCATCTTCACGGGGATCAAGATGTGGCTCATGGCGGAGCGCTCTTATGACGTGGGCCACGCCCCCGTGCTCAAATGGCTTCGGAGCCACTTCAACGTCACCGATACCCTGCATGGCGACCGATTCTGGATCCGCCAGACCGACCACTCCGCCAAGGCCAGATGGTACATGACACCGCTGTTCATGGCGCTGGTCATGATCGAAGTGGTGGACCTCGTGTTCGCGGTGGATTCGGTGCCAGCCATCTTCGCGATCACCACCGACCCTTTCATCGTTTACACGTCGAACATCTTCGCAATCCTCGGCCTTCGGGCGCTCTACTTCGCACTGGCCGCGATGGTGGATCGCTTCCACTATCTCAAATATGCGCTGGCCTTGCTCCTGGTCTTCATCGGTTCAAAAATATTCGTGGCCGACGCGCTCGGCCTTGCGAAAATCCCGCCTGCGGTTTCGCTGGGCATCACTTTCGCCATCCTGGCGACCGGCGTCGTTTTTTCGCTCTGGAAGACGCGAGGGGCGACCACACTGCCCCACTGACCAAAGGGGCCTCAAATCGTCCTGCCCAGGCACACCAGGCCGGGATAGGGATGACTGCCATAGGGCGCGATGGGCGCGAAGCCGCACTGTTCGTACAGCGCGATGGCGCTTTGCATCTGGGGCAGAGTGTCGAGCTTGATCTCGCGATAGCCCAATCCTTGAGCTGCTTCGATCGCCGCCGCGATCAACGCCTTGCCGACGCCGAGGCCCCGCGCCTGCTCGCGCACGAACAGCCGTTTGATCTCCGCAGTGTGCGGCGGGTCCAGCGGCTTGAGGGCGATGCAGCCCAGCACATGGTCGCCACGCTTGGCCAGCAGCAGTTCGCCACCCGGCGGGCCATAAAGGCCGGGTAGCGCATCCACTTCCTTTGTGAATCCCTGCGGCGCCAGGTCAATCGCCAGCGACGCGGCATAGGCGCGAAACAGCGCCGCGGTCGCCGTCATCTCCGCCCGGCTGCGCGCGGCGCTGACGGTAAAACTATTTGAGCTGGTCGGCGACGGCATCGATCCCGGCTTGCGAGCAGATTTCGTCCTTGTCGCCGCCCACCGCGCCCGACGAGCCGATGCCGCCGATCACTTCGCCGCGATACTTGATGGGCACGCCGCCGGCAACGCCGACCACGCCTTCGATGTTGGTCTTGGGCGAGCCAAGGGTGGAATTGCGCGCGGTGGCGAAGGTGCCGGAGGTGGCGAAACGGTTGGCCAGGGTGATGGCGGTATAGGCCTTGTCGCGCGACAGGCTGATGGTGTGCGGCCCGGTGCCGTCATCGCGCAGGAAGGATTTCAGCGCGCCCGAGGCATCCAGCACCGTGATGGTGGTGCGGAAACCCATCTTGCGGCACTGGTCGATGGCGGCATGGGCGATGCGGTCGGCCAGCTCCATCGACAGGGCATGGGTGGCGACCACGCCCTTCGCACCGGTCACCGGCGGATAGCTGGCGGGCGCGGGCAAGGGCTGGGCCGAAGCCGACGTGGCGGCCAGGGCCGCAGCCAGAACGAGTGCGATGTTGCGCATGGATTTCCTCCCGATTTTGACCGGAGGCTAGGTGATTGGCGGGGCAAGTCAACGGTGCCGCGCATGGCTGATCCCGGATTGACCGGCCGGTGGCGGCGGTTCTAGTCAGAAAAATGACAAGCGCTTTTATTCCCGGCTTCCTGGTGGGGCTCAGCCTGATCCTGGCCATCGGCGCACAGAATGCCTTCGTCCTGCGCCAGGGGCTCAGGCGCGAGCATATCTTTGCGGTTTGCGCGGTCTGCGCCGGATCGGACGCGGTCCTGATCGCGGCGGGCGTGGCTGGTTTCGGCGTGCTGGTGACAGTGGCGCCGTGGCTGGCGCCGATGTGCGCAAGCGTCTGCGCGCCACCATCATCACCCGCCTCGCCTTCACCTGGCTCAACCCGCACGTCTATCTCGGCACGCTCGTGCTGCTGGGTTCTATCTCCGCCGGCTATGGACAGGCACGCACCACATTTGCGCTGGGCGCTGTCACGGCATCTTTCGTCTTCTTCTTTTCGCTGGGCTACGGCGCGCGGCTGCTGCGCCCGCTCTTCGCCAAGCCGAAAGCCTGGCGCGTGCTGGACGCGATCATCGGCGTCACCATGCTGGCATTGGAAAACTGAATTGGTGCCCCAGGCCCCGTCCGCCCGCAGCCGCGAAGCGGCGAGGACGGGCAAAAGAATAACAGGCATGAGGTAACAATCTCGCACAGCGAGATTGGTGCCCCAGGCCGGACTTGAACCAGCACGCCTTGCGGCAACAGATTTTGAGTCTGCCGCGTCTACCATTCCACCACTGGGGCACAGGCCGGGCGGTTTAGCGGTTTTTCGGGAGGCCCGCCACCCTTTTACAGAGCCCGCCCACCCCCTAGAATGGGGTCATGAACGCACCCAGCCGCGCCCTGCATGACATGCCCCGCTCCGACTGGACGCGGGAGGAAATCGCCGCTCTTTTTGCCCTGCCTTTTGCCGAACTGATGTTCCGCGCCGCCAGCATGCACCGGGCCCATTTCGATCCCAACCAGGTGCAGACCTCGACCTTGCTCTCCATCAAGACCGGCGGCTGCCCGGAGGACTGCGGCTATTGCAGCCAGTCGGCGAAAAATGACACCGGGCTGAAAGCCTCCAAGCTGATGGAAGTCGAAGCAGTGCTGGCCGATGCCCGCGCCGCCAAGGCGGCCGGCGCCAGCCGTTTCTGCATGGGCGCCGCCTGGCGCTCGCCCAAGGACAAAGACCTCGATGCCGTCTGCGAAATGGTCGAAGGCGTGCGCGCCCTGGGGATGGAAACCTGCGTTACGCTGGGGATGCTGACCGCGCCGCAGGCCGTGCGCCTGAAGAATGCGGGGCTGGATTACTACAATCACAATCTGGATACCTCGCCGGAATATTATCGCCACGTCATCACCACCCGCACCTATCAGGACCGGCTGGACACGCTGGAACATGTGCGCGAGGCCGGGATCAATGTGTGCTGCGGCGGCATTGTCGGCATGGGCGAAAGCGCCGAAGACCGCACCGGCCTGATCCACGCGCTCGCCACGCTCCCTGTCCATCCCGAAAGCGTGCCGATCAACGCGCTGGTGCAGATCGAAGGTACGCCGCAGAGTCTCAGCAAACCGCTGGACCCGATCGATTTCGTGCGCACCATCGCGGTGGCGCGCATCACCATGCCCAGATCCATGGTGCGGCTGTCAGCGGGCCGCGAAGAGATGAGCGACGAGACCCAGGCGCTGTGCTTCCTGGCCGGCGCCAACTCGATTTTCTATGGCGCCCGTCTGCTGACCACGCCCAATCCGGTGGCCGATCACGACCGCGCCTTGTTCGCCCGGCTGGGGATAACTCCAATGCCATCAGCCCATGGGTAAGCTGACCGTCATGCTGGTCATCCTGCTGGTGGGGGCGGTGATTCTGTGCCCGCTGGTCATGGCCTTCGAACCGGAACCCCTGCCCGGCGATTTCACCTTCGCCTGGAACAACCACAAAATCGCGGTTCCGGTGGGCTGGTCGCTGTGCGCAAGCGCGACCCTGGCCCTTTTCTATTCCATCATGAAACGATAAGAGCGGCGGGTCTTTTCGCGCTTTTCGAGAGTCGCTCATGACCGTCCGCAAGATCTCCCGCGCCCTGCTGTCCGTGTCCGACAAGACCGGCCTGATCGACTTCGCCAAGGGCCTGGCGGCTGAGGGCGTGATGCTGATTTCCACCGGCGGCACGGCGAAGTCCTTGCGCGATGCCGGCCTGACCGTTGCCGACGTCTCCGAGATCACCAACTTCCCCGAGATGATGGACGGCCGGGTCAAGACCCTGCATCCCAATGTCCATGGCGGATTGCTGTCGCTGCGCGACAAGCCGGACCATGCCGCCTCGATGAAGGATCACGGCATCACCGGCATCGATCTTCTGGTCTGCAATCTCTATCCCTTTGAAGCCACCGTGGCGCGCGGCGCCGATTTCGAGACCACGATCGAAAATATCGATATCGGCGGCCCGGCCATGACCCGCTCGGCGGCCAAGAACCACGACTGGGTGACGGTGGTGGTGGATGTCGAGGATTACAAAGCCGTGCTGGACGAAATGGCGACCAACAATGGCGGCACCACGTTGAAACTGCGCCGCACTTTGGCCCAGCGCGCCTTCGCCCGCACCGCCGCCTATGACGCGGCGGTCTCCAGCTGGTTCGCGGGCGAGCTGGCGAAGGACGGCGAGAAGAACCCGCCCCGCCGCCGCGCCCTGGGCGGATTGCTGCGCCAGTCGCTCCGCTATGGCGAGAACCCCCATCAGGAAGCCGCCTTTTATGTCGATGGTTCGGCGCGCCCCGGTGTTGCCAGCGCCGTGCAGGTCCAGGGCAAGGAACTCAGCTACAACAATATCAACGACACCGATGCGGCCTATGAGCTGGTGGCGGAATTCGATCCCAAGGCGGGCCCGGCCTGCGCCATCATCAAGCATGCCAATCCCTGCGGCGTGGCGCTGGGTACCAGCCTGAAAGAGGCTTATTTGAAGGCGCTGGCCTGCGACAGCGTTTCGGCCTTTGGCGGCGTGCTGGCCTTCAACCAGAAACTGGACGGCGCCACGGCCGAGGAAATCTCCAAGATCTTCACCGAAGTGATCATCGCGCCCGACGCCGATGAAGACGCCAAGCGCATTCTGGCTTCCAAGAAGAATCTGCGGCTGCTGACGGCGGGCGGCTTGCCGGACCCGCTGGCACCCACCCTCACCTATCGCTCGGTGGCGGGCGGTTTCCTGGTGCAGACCCGCGACAATGGCAGGATCACGCGCAAAGAACTGAAAGTCGTCACCAGGCGTCAGCCGACGGAGCAGGAAATCACCGACATGCTGCTGGCCTTCACCATCGGCAAGCACGTGAAGTCCAACGCCATCGTTTATGTAAAAGACGGCGCCACCGCCGGCATCGGCGCCGGCCAGATGAGCCGCGTGGACTCCGCGCGCATCGCCGCCATCAAGGCCAAGGACGCGGCCAAGATTGCCGGCTGGGACCAGCCGCGCACCATCGGATCGGCGGCGGCGTCGGAAGCCTTCTTCCCCTTCCCCGACGGTCTATTGGTGGTGGCGGAAGCGGGCGCGACTGCGGTGATCCAGCCGGGCGGCTCGATGAACGATCAGAAGGTGATCGACGCAGCCGATGAAGCTGGTCTCGCCATGGTCTTTACGGGAATGCGTCACTTCCGCCATTAGCGGCGGGAAATCTTGTCGAAGACCTCATTGGTTTCGACGCCCCAGATTCTGTTCTTGGGTATCCAGCCGTCGATGTCCGCGCCATGCACCCGGCATGTTGTCAGCGCACAGGCACGCAGGGTCGCAATCGCGCCGGGATCGGCCAGCGCCACCACCTTGCCGCCGTCCGCATTCTCCAGAAGCTTCACCCGCCCCTTGCCCGTCACCAGCACGGTGCGTTGGTCGCTGAGCATGGCATGGCTCATCCAGCCGGTGGTGCCGTCCGCCGCCCGCACCCGTCGCCAGACGTCGAACTCGGCGATCACCGCGAAGGGATAGCCGCGATGGCGGTATTGCCACAGCACCCGGTGCGCATAGGTGGGCCCCTCGCGCATATAGGCCTTGTCGGCGCGCTGGCTGACATAGCGCAGCACCTTGCCGCCACCGGCCTGGGGAGCCGCGATTGCGCCGGAACAGGACGCAAGAAAAAGAAGGGCAATCAGACGTGTCATGGAGCGCGCGATTCGGTGACAGTTTGATTTACACCCCTCACCCGCTTCCGTCATCCGTCTCCATGGGCTTTAATGCCCTCCATGACTGCCAGAAAGCCGCTCGTCATCGTCACCCGCAAGCTGCCCGAGGCGGTGGAAACACGGATGCGCGAACTGTTCGACGCGCGGTTGAACCTGGACGATGCGCCCATGAGTGACAGCCAGCTGGCCGAAGCGGTGGCAACCGCCGAGGTGCTGGTTCCCACCGTGACCGACCGCATCGACGCCAGGCTGATCGCCAGGTGCGGCCCCAACCTGAAGCTGATCGCCAGTTTCGGCACCGGGGTGGACAATATCGACGTCAAGGCGGCGACCGAGCGCGGCATCACCGTCACCAACACGCCCGGCGTCCTGACCGAGGACACCGCCGACATGACCATGGCGCTGATCCTGGCGGTGCCGCGCCGGCTGGTGGAAGGCGTCGCCCAGCTGCAGGGCGATCATTTCAAGGGCTGGGCGCCCAACTGGATGCTGGGCCACCGGCTGCAGGGCAAGCGGCTGGGCATTGTCGGCATGGGGCGGATCGGCCAGGCGGTGGCGCGCCGGGCCCGCGCCTTCGGCCTGCAGATCCACTATCACAACCGCAAGCCGGTTCCCGCCGCCATCGAACAGGAGCTGGAGGCGACCTACTGGGACAGCCTGGACCAGATGCTGGCGCGCATGGACATCGTCTCGATCAATTGCCCGCACACGCCCGCCACCTATCACCTCTTGTCAGCGCGGCGGCTGAAGCTGATGAAGCCGACCGCCTATATCGTCAACACGGCACGCGGCGAGGTGATCGACGAAAACACCATGGCGCTGATGCTGGAAAAGGGCCAATTGTCGGGCGCCGGGCTGGATGTGTTCGAAAACGAGCCGGCGGTGAATCCCAAATTGCTGAAAGCCCGCAATGTCGTGCTGCTGCCCCATATGGGCTCGGCCACCATCGAGGGCCGCATCGACATGGGCGAGAAGGTGATCGTCAACATCAAGTCATTCGTGGACGGCCACAAGCCGCCTGATCGCGTCATTCCCGCGATGCTCTAAGCATCGCCCTTCAGCGTGGCGTCGAACAGCTCGACTTCTTTCTCAAACGCCCGCTCGGCCTGCAGCTCGTTGTAGACGCCGTCCCGGCCCGGCACGGTCCAGCCATGCGCCGCGCCCTTGTAAACCTCGCTCTGGAACGCGCCGTGCCAGGCGCGCAGGGACGTTTCCAGCCGGTCGATCCATTGTTTGGGCATCAACGGGTCATTGTCGGCATGGCCGAAATAGAGCCGCGCCTTCACCTGGGGCAAAAGCAGATGCGGACTGTCCGGCTTGTCGGTGGCCAGCCAGCCGCCATGGAAGGACGCGGCCGCCGCGATCCGGTCCGGCATGACGGCCGCCATCCGCAGGGCCATCTGGCCGGTATAGCAATGACCCACCACGCCGATCTTGCCGTCATGCACATTGGTCTGGGACGTGAGAAAATCGGCATAGGCCTTGCCGTCGCTGTCCATCTGCTGCGGCGTCAGCGCCGCGAACAGTTCGTGAAGCGCGGTGGTGCGCTCCGCTTCGTCCTCGCGCCAGAAACCTTCGGGGCGGTTGCGCGAATAGCGGTGAAAGGCATTGGGCAGCAGCACGGCGAAGCCTTTTTCCGCCAGCCTCTTCGCCATGCCGATGGTGGCGGAACGAACGCCCCACACATCGGTGATGAACACCACGCCGGGATAATCGGCCAATCTGTCGGGGCGATAGAGGGAGACTTCCGCGCCCAAGGTGGGAATTTCCAGTTGCTCTTCGATCATGGCTTGTCCTGATAGATCACCGCGTTCCAGTAACGCGCCTGATGGATTCCGGTGCGCGAAAATCCGCGCCTGCGCAGCTGGCGCCCGATCATCCAGTTGAAATAGCCGTGCGCCACCAGCACGGCGGCTCCATTGGCTTTGGCCCGCGCCACCAGCAGGTCGGCGGCCCGCGCGGCGCGGGTGCGGGCCTTTGCCGGATTCTCGATCTTCGGATGATAGCCCGCATGCCACAGGATGCGCGACAGCACCGCCCATTTGGCGACCTGCATGTTCAGCCAGGGGATGCGCGGGGCGGCCAGCGGCGCTTCGGCGAAAAGCGGGTCGGCGATCAGCTCGGCGTGCGGCGCCAGCGCCCGGGCGCTCTGGTGGCTGCGCGGCCGGTCGCTGGTGAAAACCGCATCCAGCTCCCGCACCAGGTCGCGCAACTCCTCCGGCGGCAGGCTGGAAGGATCCAGCCCAGCCTCTTCATAGTCATCGATGTATCCGGCAAAACCGGCATGCGAGGTGCGGGGGCTGAGCGCGATGTGCGGCTGGCCATGGCGGATCAGGATGATGCGCGCAGGGTGCGGAACGGCCGATGGCGCGTCTACGGACAAACTGAGTCTTTCCGACAATCTGGGAAGGATTTAACGGCGTCCGGCGCCATTCAGAAACCCTTAACTTTCCGGCTTTTTGCCTAGGGATAAGGCCGCACGCCTAATTATTAGGCACTCACCCGTTGCATTGCAACAACGCCGGCTCAAATCACGCTTTTTGCGGCTTAAAACAGCGCAAAAAGGCAAGGCGCCATATTGAGATAAGTCGGCTGAAACAGAAATGTCATCCCGATCCGGGCTGCCCCCGCGACGGTGCGCACTCCAAGCGCTTGTTAAGAGAGGAATTAGAAATGAAAAATTTGACCAAGATGGTTCTGGGTGCGGCGAGTCTCGCCGGTCTGCTCAGCGTCAGCGCGCCGGCGGTTGCCCAGGATGCCCCTTCCTGGGCCCTGAACGGCACCGTGGCAGTGCAGAGCGATTATCGTTTCCGCGGCATCAGCCAGAGCGATCGTGGCTTCGCGCCGCAGGGTTCGCTGACCCTGACCGGCCCGGACGGCTGGTATGTCTCCGCCTGGGGTTCCAAGGTTGATTTTGATCCGACCAATTCCACCAACCCGGACATGGAACTCGACATCTATGGCGGCAAGCACACCGACCTGTGGGGCGTCGACTGGAATTTCATGCCCTACTACTACGCTTATCCCGCTCAATCCTATCCGGCGGGTACGGCGACCGCGGACTATTTCGAACTGATCAACCAGTTCAGCAAGACCACCGACTTCGGCCTGTCGGGCACCGCCACCTATGCCTGGTCGCCGGAACAGACCTTTGGCGGCGGCACCGGCCACTATCTGGCTTTGCTGCTCTCCTATCCGATCAATGACTGGCTGAGCATCAGCGGCAATTTCGGTCATGTGTGGGTCAAGAATGCCGCTGCAGCCGGCTCCAGCGATTACAATCATGGCGATCTGGGTCTCACCGCTTCGTACAAGGGCTTCGCGCTCGACCTGCGCTACAGCGGCACCGACCTGACCGCCAGCGGTTGCCGGAACTTCTACATGACCACCAAGAATGCCTGCGCCGGCGGTGCCGTCGCGACCCTCAGCTACAGCTTCGCCCTGCTGCCGTAAGCAACAGTCGAAGACCGAAAGACAAAACCCGCGGGATGCAAATCCTGCGGGTTTTTCTTTGCGCGCCTTGCTGTTTCCCCCTCCGCTCCCCGCCGCTTAGACAGCCTCCAGGGCGCGGCGCAGCTGCTGCATGTCGAAGGGCTTGGTCAGGTAGCCGACCGTGGCCGGCAGCCTGGCGCCGCCCTCGTCCTCGCTGGTGGAATAGCCGCTGGCGATGATCACCTTCAGGCCGGGCTTCAGCCGCAGGGCTTCCTCGACCAGCTGGCGTCCGTTCATGCGGGGCAGGCCCAGGTCGGTGAGCAGGATCTCGATCCCGTCATCCTTCTGCAGGATGGCCAGGGCCTCCGCGCCGTCGCCGGCTTCGGCGGTGACGAAGCCGATCTCCTCGACCATGTCCACCGTGGTCAGGCGGATCAGCGCGACGTCTTCCACCACCAGCACCTTGCGAAAAGATAGGCCGGGAGCGGACCAGACGGCAGGAAAATGGTCGCAAACGAGCTCACGCAGAGCGGGAAAATTGGTCGGAGAGAGAGGATTCGAACCTCCGGCCCCTACGTCCCGAACGTAGTGCATCAGCGCTTAACAACGCCAATGGGCTAACTCAGAACATAGACCTGACTACCCATAAAACCTTACAAACAAACGCTATTTGAGCCTAAATCATAGGACTACGGGAGAAGTAACACAACTCAACTAAAGGCCTGTTGGAGGCAGAAATCGATGCTCGTTGTGACAGATTTGTGCCAAAAAACTGGTCCGGTTTACTAGCCGCCCAAAGCCTTCGCCTCAAGCAGCGCAGCCTTGAGGGCCGCCCGAGACGCTGGGCTAAGTCGAGCCACATCGATGCTCACTGGCCGCGCTTCAATCAGGGTCGGCTCAGGCTCGCTAGCGGCCTGTGCAGGCCTACCATAGCCCCGATCCAGCAGTTCCTTAGCCGCCAGTATCTGGGCGGCCTCGGTCGTGCCGTGTCTCATGATGGATGCAAGCGTCTTTAAGGCCTCAGCGGTGTAAGCCCGCGCGGCTTCCCGGACTTCTAGAGTTGACCGGTTTAAAGCCCCCTTGGGCCGTCCTTGTCCTGAGGTGGAACTTCGAGCCATGCCGCAATCCGCTGCAAAATACGGAAGGACAATACATTAGTTTGTGTACGGATTAAATAGCCATGGCCTGAGGATATTTAACACAGGCTGGAATTAGCCTCTAGGGATTTAAGGACGGAATGTAACTTAATCAGCCCGACGAGCCATGTAGCCCGGCTGCACTTGCCGGTCGAAAAGGGCTATGATGCTGGAAATGAGGACCACCGCCATGAACCGCAAACGCACCGCACTAATGATCTCAGCCGTCTTCGCCGGTATCGCGCTGCTCCATTTTGCGAGGATTTACTATAACTGGTCGGCCATTATCGGCGGCTGGGCGGTCCCTATGTGGCTAAGCTGGATCGCTGTCATGGCGTGTGGCGCGTTAAGCTATTTCGCGC
>Ga0209296_1001634_pt1 | contig 16890 bp, 21 predicted proteins | sample S_130206_EF_Meta_FD_187319 | JGI IMG/M metagenome (GOLD analysis project Ga0209296, IMG submission 187319) | Freshwater microbial communities from Lake Simoncouche, Canada to study carbon cycling - S_130206_EF_MetaG (SPAdes) (version 2) | ecosystem: Environmental > Aquatic > Freshwater > Lake ...
TTTATTTGATCATATAAATCACATTCGTGAGGTAAAGAAAAAAGACTATTATAAATGTTTATCGGAAGAAGAAAAGAAGTCTTTTAACAAATATATGATAATCAGATTTCTTAGTATGGATGATGATATCATAGAAGATATATCATTTGTTTCAAAGTATTTTCAAAATATACCAGATGAACAATTTTATCAAGTATTAATCGATTTGGTGCCAAAAGGAAGAAAGTTCTGTAAGTATATTAAAAATAGCACCGAAGGTATCAATGAAACAATTTTAGATTGTATTTGTAAAAAATATAAAATTGGAAAGAGTGACGCTATAGATTACTATAACATATATACATCAAGTGATGTTAATTTAAAAGAATTGTGTGAACTAATACAAGGATTTGGATATAGTGAGAAAGAAGTAGAAAAGTTATTTAAATAATATGAAAATTATAGGTGTATCTGGCTTTGCTCGTAGTGGTAAAGATTTGTTTGCTAAAGTTGCTCAAAACGTTTTGGAAAAACGTGGACTCAAAGTTGAAAAGTACGCATTAGCATATGAGTTAAAAAACGATCTAAAAGACCTTGTTAAGAATAAGGTTGGAGTTGATGTTTTTACAGAGAACACCGAAGAAAAGAATATTATTAGACCGTTATTAGTTGCTTACGGCGACGTAATGCGAAAAGTATCAATGGGTAAATATTGGACTAACAAGATTGAACAAAAGATCAAACAGTCTGATGTTGATATAATTTTTATTACAGATATCAGATACGATGTATATGCAGAGGATGAATGTACTTGGTTGCAAAATATACAAGGTGGTAAGTTAGTACATATTACAAAGTTTAAACAAGAACCGGTGCCTTCAGGTAGACGATTCAGTAAGAACAAAATTGTTAAGATTTATAATGCTGCAGCAAATGACCACGAAATGTTAAATGATCCAAAAGTAAAATCAAAAGCTGACTGTGCTTTTGAATGGGAGGATTATAGTGATAAGTTAAACGGATGTCTACTAGACGATCATCCATATATTACAACAAAAGTTATTGAATCGTTAACGATTATTAACGCAATTTAAGTTTTGTAATTAAATTGTGACCATTATGATAGAATATAATTTCTTCATCTGTGGTCTTTGTACGAAAATAGTCAATCAATGACGGTACAACTGTGTTGACTAAATTAACATAGATTTTATCACACTCGTCGTGTTTTATTGATTTTCTTTGCTTCTGACACGAACAGATCTTATCAAACGTCTGTATACAATTTGTTAGTGTAACAAATGCGCCGATATTATCTTTTGATACAAAATTATTAAATGCTACATAACTTCCTATAATCATAATAATTTATTTATTAATAAATACAACAACAAACTACAAATGTAGTTAACTGGCATAATCATAACTATATAATGAAGTGGATAATTCAATGTATATAATAACGCAACAATGCTAAATAAAGTTGTCCAAAAACATAAACAAATAACACAGCTTAATAATTTGGTAACATAGCCAGGATACTCTGAATATAAAAAGTTTGGATACGTACTTATCGGATCAACATTACTTTTATACAATTGATATTCGTCCAATTTAAATAAACGTCGGGTATTTGTTAATTTAGCAATTGTTTGTACTATATCGCTATTTAACCAAATAACCATAATAAATGTTATTCCAAATATAATTGATATGTTATAGTCTGTTAAGTTCATTTTATAAGATCGTAAATGTAGTTACCTAAAATTTGGAAAAATGTATTGTATATAAATATAAATGATATTATTATGAATAATTCAACTCCATCTAATTTGCCATTCTGATTAATATCAAAATATTTTAAAAATAAATTTTTCCAAAGATTAAGTATTTTTTTCATAACAATTTTTTATTATACCATTCGTTTTTTATTTCGATCAATTGTTTGCTATAAGTATTTAACTTATTAATTCTAAGTTTAAATATATCATATTCAAGTGTTCCTAACTGACCACTGTCTTCTAACATTAATTGAATCATATTAAAGAATTCAAAGCTATTATTTGATATTTTAGTTGCATCAAATTCTATAATAATATCGTTTAACTTTTGATCTTCATATCTCTTCAATTTCTTGGTTAGATTAAACTTTGTATTTTTTTGTTCAACGTTAATGTAACGATCATATGGCACATCTGTGTAGATTGTGTCACACCAAGGTTCCAACAGTGCTAATTTATATTCATCACAGTTAATTACGACAAAACCTACATCGTAACGGTTAGGTACAATTGGTTTCATAATATCATTATGTTTAACAAAATGTCCCCATTTACGAATGAAGTTTCTGGCACTTCGGTTGTTTTGAGACAACCATTCGTCGCTTTCTTTTCCAACTGTAGTCAGTGTAGGATTGTATCTACTACCTCTACACGTCATATGATATACACAACCGTCCCACGTTTGTATAAATTTATATCCATTTAACAAAAATCTGTTAAATATATCACTGTCTTCTTTGCTTTGTGGTGCATATAGATCATCGTGACCACCAATAGATTGGAAATCACTCTTATAAATAGCCCATGGCGCAAAGATTCCTTCTGTGGTTTTATCTTTTCTTGTAAAACGGGTATCATTGAACCATTTCAATAAACCATCTTCATTAAACTCTTCTGGCTCTGTGCCAAAGGCTTGTACAATTTTTTCTGGTCCTGGAGGATGTAGAGGCGGTTCAATGCGGGTAAGACTAACAATTGTACCTGGTTGAATATACTTTTCGATGTAATCGATTGTTTTTGGGCAGAGATACATATCACAGTGCCATATCATAAAAACATCGGTATCAACTAATTCATTTACTATTCTGTCATATAGAATTGTGTGTCCTAATCTGACCGGCCCTTCATTTACAATATATTTAAATTTATCATCATTGCGTGCTAATTCTTCATAATATTCAACGGTGCCATCTTTACAAGCATCTGCCGCTGAACAAATATATATTTCATGATTGCCTTGATTCTTTCTTATGGAATCATAAGACCATTTAAAATATTTTAAATTATCTCTATTAGGTACAACTAAGCTTATTTTCATATTAATTAATGTTTTCTAAAATTGAATCTATGTTTTTATTATTTCCGGTTATTCTGATTAACTTGTAACCAAGTTCTTGTGCAATATTGTCTTTTAATCTATCATTTTTAAAATTGTTTATTTGTAAATCATTTTCACATTCTTCTAATGAGTTTTTGTGCCAATAATCTCCGTCATATTCGATCAATATGTTATAACTAGGTAGATAAAAATCATAATATTTTTTTATATTTAACCATTCGATTGGATATTCATGTATCGACTGTATGTTTCTTTTTTTTAAAAAATCCATTATATATTTTTCCGGTTTAGTCATACCACCATTAGATATTTTCATTTTACTATAAAATTTATCTACTAAATATGGATGTTCTTCTCCATATTTATCTTTAAACGACATCCACTTTTTTAACAAAAGTTTTGGACTTTTTGATGGATTATCTACTCCATATGTTTTCAACATCGTTTGTTTATATTTTTCTCGCACTTCAATTGATTGGAATACGTTTTTTGTGCCGTATTTTAATAAAGACGATTGTTGTTTAGATTCTTTTACAGACTCCAATTTTGAATTATGAGTTACACCGTATTTTTTCAACATTGTTTTTTTGTAACTTTTTCTGCTTTCTACCGATTTACATTTATTTTTCTCTCCTATCGATTTATTTCTTTCGGTAGATTTCCACATACATTTATATCCACAGTATTTTTGTGAAATTCTTTTTGTTTCAAACAACAATTCACAAGTTAAACATTTTTTATGCATAATATATCACGTGGCCACGTGATATATTGCAATTTATTTCTGATTGGTTGTATAAAACTAATTTTCATAAAAATAACTATCTAAAACCGAATCGGATCACATATAATATTTTTGAACATTTTTAATTAAAGAGTCATCTGTTATGGACAATTCAATCTCACCACCATTGAGTTTTTTATACCAACTATTCGGGCTTGTAAAATATCCAGGTAACATTTCCTTTCCCTTTTTAATCAAATTTAGATTCATTTTTGCAAAATACCCCGGAAGATAACTACTTCCACCTTGAACGGTTATGAATTTATCGCACAAAGAAAAAACTTTACACTGAAACATATTGAATGAGAAATATGGATACATACTCATCAAGTCTTGAAATGTATATACATTATTATAACTCTTACATAAATCATAATCCGTGACTTTTCCACTTTTGTCGAGAATATGAAACTGTCCAGAAAGTTCGTTTTGATCGCCCACACACATATTCAGCGTGGGTCGTCTATATATAACCGTATATTTTTTTGATAACATATCAAGTAGTATGGATAATGTTTCAAAATTAATATAATTAATTGGATCCTTTCCCCATTCAACGTTATATTTGTTGCTTATGATTACGACTTCCTTACTAAATTCAATTTCATTATTTTTACTATAGTGTTCTTTTAACGGCGGTGGAGCCCAATATTTATAACAAAAGTTTTCTATATCATGTTCATAAAAATTTGGCAAATTTTTGTTTCCAGCTGCAATTCTGTCTATTGTACGATGTGTATTTACTTCACGGTGATGTGGACTAAAATAATAAAAGCAATTGGTGTCCGGACAAGTAGTGGTAGATTTTAATGAATTCTGAGTATATAGCCAATACGCATATGGTAAACACATCATCATTTCAGGGCCAAATTCACCAAAGTAAGCTAAATCTTTACAGTCGTTCATAATTCATTACATTATTTTTTTAAAACTATCTATTCCACATCACTTATATAAAACAAGATTCGAATTTTTGCATAGCTTGTCCTATAATTTGGTGCATATCATAATACTGATAACACGATAATCTTCCGCCTAAAATATAATTAGGATATTCTTTTGTGGTTATATTTTTATAATTGACATATAATTCGTTATTTTTTGCGTCGTTTATTGGATAATATTTTTCACCGCCTCTACTCCATTTTTTTGGATATTCACGGGTTATTATGGTTTTATTCTTTGGTATCGTACTTGTATCGAAGTGTTTATGTTCAACGATACGTGTATATGGTACTGATATATCTGTATAATTTATTATAGCATTACCCTGATAATCATCAATATCTAATATCGATTCTTCAAACGACAAACTTCTATACTCAAGTTCCCCGTTTGAATAATTGAATAATTCATCTAAAGCACCTGTATATATTACTTTTTTTGATTGTTTGCTCCAATATTCAATGTCTTTCAAAAAATCAACATTTTTTTCTATAGGTATATTTACTACCATATTTTCAATCATTTTTGTATAACCGCCGATTGGTATACCTTGATAAGGATCGTTAAAATAATTGTCATCGTATGTTAATCTTATTGGAAGTCTTTTAATTATAAAAGAAGGCAATTCTGAAGGATTTTTACCCCATTGTTTTTTAGTATATCCGTATATAAATGTATGATATATTTCTTCACCAACTTGACTTAATATCCATTCTTCTAAGTTGTTTGGCGATTCGATTTGAACTTTAACTTCGTTGATCTTTTTTTGTGCTTCTTCAGGAGATGTACATCCCCATAATTGATACAACGAAAACAAATTTATAGGAAATGAATAAACTTTCCCTTTATAAATTACTTTGGGTCTATTAACAAAATTATTAAATGTTGCAAATTTATTTACAAAATCCCAAATTTTTTTATTCGAAGTGTGGAATATATGTGGTCCAAATTTATGTACATTTATTCCGTGAATATTTTCGGTAAAACAATTTCCTCCTATATTTGATTTCTTCTCTAATATAAGACACGATTTACCCGATTGATTTGCTAAATGTGCGAATGTTGCGGAGAAAAGACCAGCACCTACTAATAAAAAATCATATTTCATTTATATATTTAACGCAATCTACTAATTTAGTATAATTGTTCACATGTAGTATATCAGCATTATTTAATTTTGTATACCAATTAAAACTGTTAAATTTTGTTTCCATACAATCATCCGCATATATTATATTTGTTCCACCGAATAAGCTTGAAAATATCGACGTACCACCTTGAACTGATATATATTTTTCACAATTAGCTTTTAACATACACTGAAAAGTATTGAAACTTAACATATTTTTATAACCTAAGTATAACTCATTAATATCAATTATATTTGGATTGTTTAATTGTTTAATTAAATTGTGATCTTGAAACTTTTCATCTATTAAATTTTGATCTTCTACAATATTATTTTTTAAAGCTCTATTATATACAATAGTAAATTTGCTAGATAGTATATCAAATATTTCTTTTAATATCTCAATGTTGAGATATCGATTTTCATTTCTTCCTGTACTATAATATTTGTTAGAAATCATTATTAAAGGTTTATCAAATACAAATAAATTATTTTTATAAATTTCTTTATATGGCGGCATAATAAACTTTGTAGTATCTAAATTAGATTTATGTATTGTTTTATTTGGATTTCCTTGTAGATTATTTCCACCGTAATCACTATTATACAGATAACCTCGTCTAGAATCAAATTTTTCTTCATGTAATTTACTAAAATAATAAAAACACTTTGTATCTTTAGATGATACTGTCGATCCTAACATATTATTTGTGTGCAACCAATAAGCATAAGGCACAGATAGTATCATTTCATATCCAAACTCACCTACGAATGATAAATTAATTTTTTGCATATAATTTATTAAATGTGGTTTCCATCCAATACATAGTTTTGGAATTATCGCCGTTATTTGGTATAGCGTTAAAATGAAATATATAACCCATATCCAAGTATGGCATATTTTCATTTAACGCTTCTCTACGATGCAAGTCTTGCATATTATATTCATATGGCAAGAATTTCATATCGATGTTTTCAATCTGACACATAAAGTTTAATACTGGTTGATCGGTACCTGTAAAAAATGTTTCTTGCATTTTTATTAAATTGTCTTTATTTGCAAAATAAAAGCCTTTAACTTTGTTGAAAAAATCTTTGTGATTTTTATTTAAAATTAATACACCGGAGTTAAAGTACTTAGTTACATCAAATTCATAATTACTGAAGATGTGTTTTTTATAATTTTCAACACTTCTAAATAACCAATCGTAAGATCCTATATTATTGACTACACAAAATTTGTCTTCTGCAATATCAAAGAGATTGGGTGCATTTGGATGAACAATAGTATCAGCATCCACGATTAAAATTTTATCTACCTCAATGTTTGATTGTTCTAACAAATCAAAGATAAAGACTTTATGCCAATTGGGTCGTAAGTCTTCATATGGAAGAATTGGTTCTTCTAATACAACCAATTTAGCATTATGCTTGTTACAATATCGTCTCCAAGATTCAACTCCAAATTTATATGGAACTGTTCTACCGGGTTTTTTATCGGTAGCAATGTTAATTATATAGACTACATTCATACGTAAAGATGTTTTGTTTGATCCCAAATGTTTAACATTAATGAACTTCTTTCTTCTATAGAACAACCTGTGAAATGCCAGATATAAGAGTATTTTATGAAAAAAGGCGTTTCGTCTTCTTTCAATTGCCAGTTATGTTGTAACCAGTCGTTTTTAATTAACCGCATTGTATTGAATCTAAAATCAAGGTATTTTTTATTAATATTTTCTTTTTTAAGATATAAATTTAATATCGTTTGTTCTTTTCCTGTGTGTGGAACGTTCCAATTATCAAATGTAGATTTATTTCTTGTATAAAAATCTTTGAGTTTATTGAAAAATTCTTTATGTGATTTATTGAAGAATAAAACGCCGCCATTGATATATTCTGATAATTTAATTTCCACATCTTTTAACTCGGAAAAACTAGATTTGAATGCTCTTAGACTATTATCTATCCAGAATAAATTTTCATTTTCTAATACTCCACAAAATTCATCTTCATACAAATCGAAGAAATTTGGTGCATTCCAATGTACCAATGTATCAAAATCTACCAATGCTATTTTGTCATATTTGTCACCTATAAAGTCGAAAACGAACTCTTTGTGCCATACGCAGAATTTTACATCTGGTAATTTTTTATCTATGACAATAAAATCAATATTGTTTTTTTTGCAATAAGATTGCCAGCACTGTTTTGATACATTGAAATATTTCTGATGATCAAACTTAGACCCTTCATCTTGAATTGCTACCATTACTATACAATTTTTATTCATTCAATTTCAACATTTTTTCATTGCTTGTAATTGCTGCTTTTAGCACAGACAGATCCATACCAACTTTATCGCCTAATTTTACAAGAGCTTTAGTATCTTTTGGAAAACATTTTCCGCCAAATCCACGTTCACCTGTGAACACAGCTGTATGAGATTTTGTTGTGCGGGGATCCAATAACCACATATCTCTAACTTCGTAATAATTTGTACCTAGTTTTTCACATAAATCGTACATTTCATTACAAAAAGCAACTTTCAAAGCTAAATGAGTATTTACCATATACTTTGTTAATTCCGCGTTTATTGGATCGGTAACTCTATAGGTTTTGCTTGGACCAGTAATTGGTGTATAAATTTCAATGATTTTATAACAAAGTTCTTTTTTACCACCGAAAATGAAGAAAGGTGTTTGTTTAACGTCATTTGTGAAAGATTCAGGAGTCCAGTGTTTGGATTCACCGGCAAATTCAGGACTAAACACAATATTCTTTTTAAATTTCTCAATCAATCTATCAGTGGTACCAACCTCAACTGTTGATTTTAAAAGAATCAGAGGAGTTTGAATCCAGCTTATACTTTCTTCAACAATTGTTGTATTACAACTACCGTCTTCATTTTCTGGCGTAGGAACGCAAACTACTGCTAAATCACACTTATTGATGTCCTCTTTAGTGTTTGATAAATCATATGCTGGATCATATATAAAAACCTCGTAGTGATTCTTAAAAAAATTGTAGAATGCTTTACCCACATATCCATTACCAACAATTCCTATCTTAGTTTTTAATTTGCTCATAAATTCTATTCCAATCACTCAACCATTTTTCTTCTGTATAATATATTTGATATAAATCCTTAGATGATGTTGAACAGTGATTATAAAAAGATTTATCGTCTCTCAATTTAATTGCCAATTCGTTTGCTTTTTCAATGTCACCTATATTAACACTCAAGTCAGGATGTAAAGTTTCTTGTGTATCTAATCCTTTATATCCGATACAAGGTATACCCAGATAAGCACAATTAAGAGCGAATGTACCCGCCGCATGCGTACGCATTAAGTGTACGCCCACATTAAAATTGGCAAGTGTTTTAATCCACTCATTCCACATCATATATGGTAGATGATGTAAGCTAGGAAATTGTTCTTCATTTTCTATTTTACGACCCATACTGGGAATGAAAGTTGGTTTATTGAAGTTTTGTGATACAAAGTAACTGTCTACGCCACCATACCAACTACAAAAATTACCGCCTATAATAGGCATACCATTATTTTCACGGGGTACATTTTTAACTGTATCTTCTATCATTAACGATTGAAGATTGAACGTTGGCATTTTAAATATACCCTTGAAGTAGGAAATATCACTCTTATTATGAGTTAACAGAAAGTCCATCGAACTTAGGAAATTAATATAATTAACTTGGTTTGTATAATTATAGTCTTGATAATACCAAGCTGGACCTTCTTGCATCACTGTTACTTTTTTACCAATAGCTTTCACCACACCCAATAATCTTACTGTATCTATAGTTTCCAATTTTTTTGGTAATATTACAATAACGACATCATACCCAGAAACGTTATCTTTATTATCAAGAAGAGATTGAATAGGAAAATGATCCGCATTAAGTGCAAGTTGCCAAGCAAATTCTGTACGACAATTAGGAAAATCCCTGGGCAATTTACCAGAGTGACCATTTTGACTAACAAAACAAATTTTCATATATTCTTTTTAAAATCTTCGTAAGTATAAAATTTGCCGGTATTATTAAAAAGTGTATTTAGATTGTGTTGTGACATTTGTTTGAAAACTTGCCACCAATCTCCTTTTTCGTTTCCACAAAATCCTCTGGGATTATTTTCATTTGCAATATACATACGTTTATGCGGATGTCTACGTGCGTGTACTTTCAATACATTTTTAAATACTATTTGTAAATACTTATCTCCCAGTATTTTTTGTGCCATCATTGATAAACTTTCGTCGTCATTATGAATAAAACAAGGGGGAATATTAACACCACTTTTGATTAAATCTGATGTTAATACCAAACAAGAACCATCAATCTTCGGATAATTGATACTCTGTACATCAATCTCTTTTATTTCGGAATTAATGAGATTCATTTGTTCGATTGACATACAAGACTTGGCTTGATTAATATCATCCACATTTTTATCATCGTATTTATGATTTATAAACTTAGGATGTACAGTGACATCCCAGCTATTATCCCATAGTTTTCTATCAGCGAAGCAAGCTATGAACCTATATAATCCTTGTTTTCTAACCACAGGTGTTAGTTGTTCCAATGACACAATGGCTTCTTTTGGAAATAAACTATCAGTTTCTCCCCAGATTAAATAATCTGCCAAATAACTATACTTGGTATTAAACTCCCGACGATAGTTTGTCTGGGTATAAAATGAATCGTCATTATCTATGATGGTAAATGAAGCATTTTTTACTCTATTTACTTGAACAGTGAACTTACTTATCAATTCTTCTTTTGATATTTTAGAGATGTCAATTGTTTCAAAGAATTGTGAAACATTAAATGCAAAGTCTATTAATACGTTTTCTTTATTTTCTACAGTTGATAACAAATTTAATAAACCATCGACGTATGTTGATAACATCTCTATTTCATAAAACATTACGTGAACGCCGATAGCATATTTATTTTGAATTATCATATTATTTTTTTCGTAAAACAATTAGAGATCCTGGCCATCCTTCATCAATACACTCCTCTATTACATCATAATAATCCAACACGGTTCTATATCGGGTTCGTTCTTTAAAGTCGTGTATATATACGATACCATCTTCTGTTAGATAGTCAAGTGCTTTATAAGCACAAAAAACTCTTGCTCTTCCATCCACTAACACTTTATTAAATTTTTTATTGTACGTTGATATACTATTAATGTAATTTACGTAACAGTGCCAGTCATCCCCACCACGGGTTTGAGAATAATGTATTCCATCTTGAACACTTACATTATTAGATAGTTTTAATAAGTTTGGAGATTCTTTATCCAAATATTCATCTAATATTATTTGATGATTCGGAATGTGATCATAGTTTACATTTTTAATGTTTCTATTATTTAATTTATTTTTTATCTGATCATACCAATTTGAATCGTGTTCTACAGAATGGTATGTATTTACATATTTACAAAAGTTATAAGTACTTCCCCCAGATCCCCATTCAAATACTGAGTCCGACGGATTCAAATATTTAACAAAGCAATCTACTTGGGTTGCACTCATCATTATTTCTGGATGTTGATTTTTAAATAAACTCATATTAATTAATTATATTTTTAACTACGTGTTGTGCAATATATTCTGGATGTGACATTCTATCAAATGATTTTCTCTGATTTGAAATCATATAATCTGACAAATCGTGGTAATTAGACAAATTAGATTCAATAATTTGATGTATATCTGAAAAGTCATTATTACAATGAAAACACGATGCGTCTTTGTTATAAATAAACGGCCCAGTTTTAATAGTTGGCATAGATGGCTTTATTATAACTGTACCTGATAGTAGACATTCTACTTCTCTAATATTAACTTCGCCGTATCCAAATGGGGATATACAAAATTTACTGTCTTCTAATACTTTAAAATATTCTTCTTTACTCAATTTACCAGTTTTTTCCGTGGTAATTACATTACATTTGAGTTTATTTACTTCTTCAAACAACTTTAATCTGGATTGATTATAATATCCATCAGTACGAACCCCGTGTTCTGAATTTTCTTTTGACAAACCAATTAATACCGAAACATCATACTTTTTGTCTTTTTTAATAGGATTCCAATTGAACCCAAATCCATATGTATTTAACCAATTTGTTCCACTGCTTACCAATTTATCATCGAGTAGGGACAAATCTTCTTGATTTAATCTGTAACCGAATTCGTCATTACCCCAGAACCATCTGCCATTTGGGTGCGGATTTAAGTAATTTTCTTTATTTTTATGAATGACGTTCTTTGCCAATTTTAATCCTGGACACTCTCTAAATACTTCCCAAACTCCAATTAATGTGGACGAGTCTTGGCCGTCAAATAAGACATAAGGCTTATCAAGATTGTTAACAAAATTAATGCCATTCTCGACAGATTTGGATAAAGGAAGTTTTTTATCTATAATCGATGCTTGACCAACAAAGTATATATCAGCTTTACTCGCATCATCAACAAATTCTACACCATACTCACGAAATGCATTAGACGAATAGATATATGGCCGAAATGTTGTTTCGTTACGATGTTTGTCTAGTTCTAATATTTTAATTTTCATTTCTTTTCAATTAGCACTTGCCACCCTTTACTTAACAAATTAATCTTATTTTCGTAACATTTTAGAAAGGCATCAATTCCAAATCTACAATTTCCCCATCCATAATCATCAAATAATATTCGTCCGCCTGGTTTTAATAAATCAAAACACATTGCAGATTCATACATTACGTAATCCGGTTCATGGCAACCATCTAAGTATATAAAATCAAATACATTTTCATATACATCATTTACAACAAATTTAGAGTTCAATTTGTTTCCTAATGTTTTTTTGAAGAACAATTTTGAATCAATTTCATAAAATTCACATTTATTTTGTTCAATGTATGGTTCTAGATTTTTATCAACGTATAATGTCAATTCATCTCCAAATTCAAATGGTAAATCTCCTTTTTTATAAGATCTCCGATTTAAAATATCTATTGTTATAATCTTAGATGATTGGTTCGTTAATATATTTTCTAATAACCAAACAGCTGATCTACCGTGTCCTGTTCCAACTTCCAGAAATAAAAGATCTGGCGCATTTTCGAATTTACTCAAATATGTTGACCAACTTTGAATGTTTAATGTGAAATCATCTTTTGGAGAGAAAAAATGAGGTGGATATGTGTAAACGTCGGATTTTGTAAAATCTCCGTATTTTTGTCTTAATTCGATGTTATTCATTTTTGTATGCATATATAACCTTCATAATCGTACAATGGTCGAGTAAACTTTTCACTCGGTCCATATCCAATTGGTTTTACTATTTCAATGTAGTCATTTTTTATTAGATCATCCATAGATTGTCTTAATTCTGGAAATACACCGATATCATCATATATAAAGTATTTTTTCAATTCATTTGTCGATCTGAACTTTAATGATCTAATGGTATCATCCATAACCGCAAAATACGTATGTTGAGCGTCAATAAAAAACACATCGCCATAATCTAATGGCATAGGTGTGTTGTACACATCTTGTGCATAGTATCTTACGTTGGGCCGATCTTTATTAAATTCTCTAGCCATTTCCACGTTATCGTAATTAAATCCAACCACTTCTTTAAACAGATAACTTAATATACGTGTGGAATGACCTCTATTACTTCCTATTTCTAAACAAACACTTTGTTTAAATTCTGGCTTGTCAAAAAACTCAAATACATCTCGTTTAAATTTATGACTTGTAGTGGTGCTATGTTCAAATTTATCTGGTATATTTTTTAAAAGTTCGTCGATAGTCATATTATTTAACAGCGTAACCTTTGTTTTCATCAAGGCTAAAGTTTTTGTTATATTTCATATTTGTTTCTCTTTGTTTTTCCATTGTTTTGTTATGAATCAAAGCAACATCTTTCTGAGCAGGTATAAAAGCATAAGACGTATAACCCTCAACCTTTTCGTGTAATCTTCGTTCGTATCTAATATGAGGAAGATTTTTAAAAAGGCGAGATTGATAATCAGGAAAGTTAATCATTCCATCGTGATAATTCCAACCCCACATTTGAATGTCTGTTTGTGTTACCCCAACAAAATAGTTTAGTCGGGGTAACCACAATGCTTCATTGCCTGCATTAGATTGTAACAATATATCTATATTTTCAAGAAGAACATCGGTTGGTAATTCATCCGCGTCGATTTGAAATATCCATTCACCTTTACACAAACTAATACCATAATTTTTATGAGCGCCATAATCATTCTGTAATTTCTTTTGTTGAAAATTAACAGAGGATTTATACTTCTCAATTATAGAAATTGTAGTTGGATTATCCGAATAATCATCCAATAAAACAACTTCGTGGTTATCTTTTTTAAAACTCATTAATTTAGACAACAATGAGTCCAAACAATCAGTTTCATTATGTGTTGTGACTAGATATGATACAAACATATTATAACATCGTTAGTTTTGGCAGAACAATCTTTTGTTCTTCTTTAGTTTCTGTTGTATTAAGTGCTTTTAATTTGGGTAAAACAAATGAATTTTCTATAGCAAATTTTGGTACATACTTATCAAGTATACCCCACAACTTTTGATCCATTGCTTGTAGACTGAATTTCTCTTCATTTTCTTTACGAAGCGATTCAGCTGGTTTAGTAAACCTATCACTCTTACGAGCAAAATACAATTGTTTAAATTTATCTTCCGCTAAAGAATAAGAAATTTTAAACCACTTACTTTCTTTTAAAATCCACTGATTGACAGAGCTAGGATCTACATCCACCAGTGTACCTGGTAATAAATTAGCATATTTTTCATTTAGATAATCCAATTGACCGCTCCAATTTGGTGCTAGTAGAGGTTTTCCACTTAAAGTAGATAGTAACATTGGATGACCAAATCCTTCACCGTGAGTAAATGATACGTGCGATAAAATCTTTTCGTGATTTAATAATGCGTTCATTTCCACTTCACTTAGTTCGCCGTGAAGTAGATAGACATTTGGACAACCGTCTCCAAATTTACTTCTAATCTTTTTGATCTTATCCAACATATCAAAACGATCAACCGTGCTATATCCACTGCCACTTGTTTTTACAATTAAACAAGGTTTATCATTTATATTATTATTCTTGAATGCTGTACAAAACGTTTTAATTAGATTTCCAATGTCTTTACGGTCATTGTATAATCCACCGTGAGTCCACTGGCCAACGAATAAAAATGCATTCTTTTCCGGAATCTTATTAAGAGATTCATCAACTGTTTCCACAGCTTGATCTGTTTTTTTATAAACATTAGTGTCTACGCCCCAGAAACAAACTTCAATTGGTTTATTTACTTGAATTGGTTCTTTTTGGCCATTTTCAAGTTGTTTAACCATCTTAGTGTCTACGAATACTTTCTTGACGTGTTCGGATAGACCAATTGTAAGATCCATTCTATTGACACCTTCGATCCAACTCCCAGGTGAAACTGTTGTTTCGATACCAGCTGTCATACCAATATTATACTTTCCCACTTGATGAAATTCTTCTGGGATGGTTAATTGAATAAATAGTTCTGGTTGTTTATTTAAATTTCCTTGAAGAACACAATTAGCTACCAACTTATCTTCTGGATCGGTTAGATCTTCCAAGAATCGTTTACTTGGACACGCTCCCCATTTAGTGGGTGCGATTTTAATGTCGTATTTGTTCTGACGAATTAAGCTCTTGGCTACTGTTGTAGCCCAATCGCCATATCCACTTCGATTAAATACCGGGCCTGAAATTAAACATAATGGTTTGCTCATATTATTTTTGATTAAATTGATTGTTATCTCTTTCTGCGATTAATTGACTATATTTTTTTGGTGTTTCCAATTTATTTAAATTTGCATATAATGTTTCAATTATATTGGTTCGACTTGATTCAGACGTTACATTATCTTTTTTTTTAACATCTGTACTACCAAATCCACCTTCACCTCTGTTTGTAGAATCTAGTTCATCTACCAAAACAAATTCTACATTTTCCACTTTGGTTATTTTAAGTTGACATACTTTATCGCCCTTATTATAGAGTTTATCAAAGTTAATATGTCCTTCCAATAGATTATCCGTTCTAATCTTATAATCTTCTGGTTGCCAGATATATTTGAAACGAATCAATACTTCGCCACGATAATCAGCGTCAATCAATCCAATACAATTAGCTAATACTAAGTTGTATTTACTAACGCTACTACGAGGAAATGCTAGAATGTCGAAGTCAAAATCGGTATGACCAAAATTACTAAAGACTTTTTCTTTCTGTACAGCTAGTTTAAGATTAGTCTTATACTGAATATAATCTACTCGTTTGTATGTACCGTTATCATACTGTTCTCCAAAGATTTCAGGATCACTTGTAACAACTACATCAAAACCAGTAGCTCTATCGGTAGCTTTCTTTGGCAGATCACCCACTTCTTTATAATCATCGTTCTTTAATACTTGAATTTTCATAACACGGATACTTCTTGTTTAATTTTATCAATATTAATTTTGTGCAAATCTATACCCATCTCACCGTTGGGTTGACTTTTAATATCATAACCATGTTCTGTAAAAATATCAAACGTTTTGATTGGTTTAAAATTTTCAATTGTAAAATCCATAGCTTTAATAAATTGTTCACACATATTTTTACTATTGATCCCACCCTCATTCATTGCCCATAATCTACCTTCCAGACCACATTGTTCACGTTTTTCTGGACCGGCTAGATACCAATACATAATTGCATCTGCAATATCTGAATAATTTGTTAGATCGTCAATAATATATGGTGTAGGTGGGCTACCTTGCATATTTTGCACTTTAGGCCAGATTGGCTTAGCCCATTTACC
>Ga0209296_1001635_pt1 | contig 16863 bp, 16 predicted proteins | sample S_130206_EF_Meta_FD_187319 | JGI IMG/M metagenome (GOLD analysis project Ga0209296, IMG submission 187319) | Freshwater microbial communities from Lake Simoncouche, Canada to study carbon cycling - S_130206_EF_MetaG (SPAdes) (version 2) | ecosystem: Environmental > Aquatic > Freshwater > Lake ...
GACAACGATTGTCATAGCGTCAGTCTAGTTGTGACTAGCGAGTGAATTCAGCAGCAACGAGTTCTGCAATTTGTGCAGTATTTAACGCTGCACCCTTGCGCAAGTTATCTCCGCATACAAAGAGGTCGATCGCCTTTGGATTATCCAAGGACTGACGGACGCGCCCAACCCATGTTGGGTCTGTTCCAACAACATCAGCCGGAGTTGGGTACTCCTTCTTCTCTGGATTGTCATAGAGGAGAACGCCTTCAGCCTTTTTCAGCGCATTCTGCGCAGCTTTACGGGTAACAACCTTTGAAAATGTTGCATGGACTGTAAGTGAGTGAGTTGTAATTACTGGAACACGAACACAGGTAACAGCAACTTTAAGTTTTGGCATTCCAAGAATCTTCCGTGATTCATTGCGAACTTTGAGCTCTTCAGATGAGTAACCATCTTCTTTGAGTGAACCTGCCCATGGGACAACGTTCATTGCAAGGGGTGCTGGGAATGGACCTAAATCTGTAATGACTCCTCGAAGATCTTTAGCAACTGATCCAAGGTTCTTACCTGCAACCTTTGAAATCTGATCATGCAATGCATCAATGCCAGGTTGTCCTGCACCTGATGCTGCTTGGTAGGAAGAGACAACAAGTTCTTTCAGACCAAATTTCTTATCGAGTGCGCCCATTGCAACAATCATGGAAAGTGTTGTGCAGTTTGGATTAGAGATAATTCCCTTAGGACGCTTCTTAATATCCTTTGGGTTAACCTCAGGAACAACCAGTGGAACTTTCTTATCCATGCGAAATGCACCTGAGTTATCGACGACAACTGCTCCACGCTGTGCAGCAATCGGTGCCCACTCAGCAGAGATCTCATCTGGAACATCGAACATTGCAATATCTATTCCATCGAAAGCTTCGGGAGAAAGTGCGACCACAGTGAGTTCTTCACCGCGACATATCAACTTCTTACCTGCACTTCGAGCAGATGCAATCAAGCGAATTTCTCCATAGACATTCTTGCGCTTACTCAAGATATCGAGCATGACCGTGCCCACTGCACCTGTTGCACCAACAACAGCAAGGGATGGAAGTTTCTTTACAGCTTTTTCTTTCTTAGCTAGCTTTGCAATCTTCTTCGTCATCGACCTGTTCCTCCATAGACAACTGCTTCGATCTGATCGGCGTCGAGTCCAAAGGCTGAGTGTGCAGCCTTTGCTGCGCGCTCAACATCTGCCTCTCGAACGATGACAGAGATGCGGATTTCAGAGGTCGAAATCATTTCGATATTCACCCCTGCATCAGCCATAGATGCAAAGAATGTCGCTGTCACACCTGGGTGTGAACGCATTCCAGCACCTACCAATGAGAGCTTTCCAATAGTGTCGTCATAAATAATGGAGGCAAAACCAACTTCTCCTTGGATGCGCTGTAAGACTCCTGTCGCCTTCTGGCCTTCAGCCTTAGGAACAGTAAAAGAAATATCGGTAAGGCCAGTAGCGGCTGCAGATACGTTCTGCACAATCATGTCGACGTTGATGTCGTTATCGGCAATCGCTTGGAAGATGCGCGCTGCAATACCCGTGCGGTCTGGAACACCCACGATCGTGACCTTTGCCTCTGACTTATCGTGCGCTACGCCAGAGATGATTGCTTGCTCCATGGTGCCTCCTTCAGGATGGTTTTCAACCACCCATGTTCCTTCGTTAGGTGAAAATGATGAACGGACGTGAATCGGTAAATTGAAACGGCGTGCATATTCAACGCAGCGCAAGTGAAGAACTTTTGCACCTGCTGCAGCAAGTTCTAACATCTCTTCATAGGTAACAGTTTTTAATTTGCGCGCATTTGGCACAACGCGAGGATCTGCAGAAAAGACTCCATCAACATCTGTATAGATTTCACAGACGTCGGCATCGAGTGCAGCAGCCAAGGCAACCGCAGTTGTATCCGACCCACCACGACCCAGAGTTGTGATGTCTTTTGTATCTTGCGAAATTCCTTGGAAGCCAGCGACAATTGCAATGGCGCCACTATCGATTGCTTCGCGAATACGACCAGGAGTTACATCAATGATGCGCGCTTTGCCGTGAACAGAATCTGTAATCACTCCAGCTTGGGATCCAGTAAATGAAAGAGCTTCAAAACCTAAATTATTAATTGCCATCGCAAGCACTGCCATGGAGATTCGCTCGCCCGCCGTGAGCAACATGTCGAGCTCGCGCCCTTGCGGGATAGGAGTGACCGCATTGGCTAGCTCGATCAATTCATCAGTGGTATCGCCCATCGCGCTCACAACAACGACGACCTGATTGCCGGCCTTCTTCGTTGCCACAATGCGTGCGGCAACGCGCTTCATGCCCTCGGCATCGGCGACGGAGGAACCGCCAAACTTCTGAACAATCAGACCCATGGACTAAGTGTGAAGCACGAGAAAAGATGGCGCTAGCCATTAATTGGAAAATCCTAATATATGAGACGGCCTACCGCCCATATAGTGAGACTAAAGGGTGGTGCGACCCTCGAATGCTCGACCGAGCGTGACTTCATCGGCATATTCCAGATCTCCACCGACAGGCAGCCCGGATGCAAGGCGAGAAACATTGATGCCCATCGGCTTAATCAGGCGAGCTAAGTAAGTCGCTGTCGCCTCTCCCTCAAGGTTGGGATCGGTGGCCAAGATAATTTCAGTAATCGTTGAATCAGCAAGACGCTGCATCAATTCACGGATGCGCAGCTGATCAGGACCAATTCCATCGATAGGACTGATCGCTCCACCAAGCACGTGATACTTGCCGCGAAATTCTCGTGTGCGCTCAATTGCAATGACATCTTTACTCTCTTCAACCACACAGATCTTTGTGCCATCGCGACGTGGGTCGCGGCAGATGCGGCACTCAGTCTCCTCTGAGACATTGCCACATTGCGTGCAGAACTTCACTCGCTCTTTGACGGTGCGAACTGCCTCAACAAGACTTGCTGCAATCTCAGAATCTGATTGCAGAATATGAAATGCGATGCGCTGAGCAGACTTTGGTCCGATTCCAGGCAGGCGTCCTAGCGCATCAATCAGATCTTGAATCGCACCTTCATACATTCCCGTAGACATTAGTCGTGGCTCGTTTCGCTAATAACTGTTGCACCGAGTTCTGCTGCAAGCAGCGCTGCCCCTGAAAGTTGTGTGGCATCTGTTGGTGCTTCCGATGTTCTGACTGCGCGTGCTTCAGGAGTTGAGTTGGTATCAATGCTCGGATCGACTGTGACTTCAATCTTGCGATCAAGGCCCACCACTTCAATAAATGCTTGGCGCAAGATTTCATCTGATTCGCTGCGAACAAATGAATCACGAGCGCCCGCATTAACAATGCCAATCGTAATGATCTTCTCATCCACACCAAGTATCTGCGCACTAGCTGAAAGCAGTGACCAGGTAAGGCGGCGGCGCTTCTTCACATTCTCAATGACATCTGGCCACAAGCGACGCAAGCCTGCGACATCCATGGAATCAATGCGACGCTCAGGTGCTGCAGGTGCTTTCTCTTCCTTAACAACTGTGGCAACAACTTCTTCCTTTGCTTTTGCTGCCTTTGCAGGCACTTCACGCTTTGCTTCAGCTGTTACTGGGCTGATGTAATCAGCAGGATCTGCAGCAGGTGCCTTTGCAGCAGGAGCTACAGCACGTGTTTGAGGAGCAATAGATTCAACGCGTTCTAAGCGCTCAATACGTGCAAGAAGTCCTGATTCACTGCCATCTGACATAGGCAAGAGAATGCGACCGCAGATGAGTTCGAGAATCAAACGAGGAGCGGTAGCACCACGCATCTGCGTTAAACCTTCAGCTGCAATATCTGCAGCCCTTGAAAGAGATGCTTGTCCGATGTTCTTTGCTTGAACGCGCATACGTTCGAGTAGATCATCAGGCAGTTCACGCAAAATACTGTTGGCATTTGTGGCATCGAGTGCATCAACAATCATCAAATCGCGCAGACGCTCCAGCAAATCTTGTGTAAAGCGACGTGGGTCATGGCCTGATTCAATAACGCGATCGACTGTCTTAAAGAGCGTTGCGCCATCACGAGCAGAAATTGCATCCATCGCATCATCAAGCAATGCGCCATCAGTAAATCCAAGTAGCTGGATTGCGATTTCATAGCTGACGCCATCTTTGCCAGCGCCTGCTAGCAACTGGCCAAGTACTGATAGCGCATCACGAACAGAGCCACCGGAGGCGCGAACAACAAGTGGAATAACACCCTTATCAACTTTAACGCCTTCGGATTCGCAGACCTTTTCAAGATGTGTAGCCAATATGCCAGGTGGGACTAAACGAAATGGATAGTGGTGAGTACGTGAGCGAATAGTTGAAATCAACTTCTCTGGCTCTGTAGTTGCAAAGATAAAGATGACGTGTGCTGGGGGTTCTTCCACAACTTTAAGAAGTGCGTTCGCAGCTCCCGGTCCAAGCTGATGTGCCTCATCGATGATGTAGATCTTGTACTTGCTCTGCACTGGTGCAAAGAATGCTTTATCGCGAAGATCGCGGGCATCATCGACTAATCCATGTGTTGCAGCATCGAGTTCAATGACATCGATAGAGCCTGGGCCATTGGCAACAAGATCAGTACACGATTGGCACTTGCCACACGGATTAGGTGTTGGGCCTTTTTCACAGTTGAGTGAGCGCGCCATGATGCGAGCGCTAGAAGTTTTTCCGCAACCACGTGGGCCGCTAAAGAGATATGCGTGGTGTGTTTTGCCGGATTCAAGCGCGTTAGATAAAGGAACAGTGACATGTTCTTGCCCGATGACATCTGCAAATACAGAGGGGCGATACTTTCGATATAACGCTAACGACATCTTTATCTACTCTCGTTAAGGTCGCGATTCAATTCACTTCTAATTGGCCGCGAAACTCTCTAATTCTTGGGACCTCCGGTGCACCCGCTAGAGCGTACCTACCCTTGCTGTATTCCTACCCTGGGGGAGTTCGGCACGATAACGTCGCACCGGAGATCTGAGCCAATCTTATGTGTCAGAGCTGACGCTATGCACCGCTACCCTTGGCTCGTTGAGGCTCGCGCCCCAGCGCTGGAGGATTCGCATAGCGGCCGAGTGCGCACGCTTGGAAAGCGTGTATAGGGAAACCTATCGAGGGTTCAAATCCCTCATCCTCCGCCAGATTATTTAGTAGTGAGCCGCCGGTGCTGCCGGGGTCAAGGCCGGGCGATTACCTTGAGGAATATTCAAATAGTCATACCACTCTGTGTAGAAGTCTTCACGCGAGATTCCGAATGCTGTCTTAAATGAACCAGTCCAGTCATTTGAAGTTCCAAACAAAGTAACGAACTTAAAGAGGGCATCGAATCCGCCATGTCTTGCCACTAGAAGCTCTACCGCATAAAAGTTTTGGCTGGATGCGCAGCTTCCACCCCAATTTCTATCTTTCGATTCAAAATCTTGCAGAGTTTTAGTGCAAAGCCCCTTTGGAAAACTATCGATCATGTTGGAAGAAACGAAATAGTCAAAGTAGTTCTTCTTCTCTGCATTCGAATCTGAAATTGCAAGGGCTGCAAATAGCTGGACAAACCCTTCGCGAATCCATGCTGGAATCTGATCTTTCGTACCGTCATATGAAATCGAGCCGTACTGTGCCTGGAGTTCATACATTGTCGCAACATCATGAGCAACCATGTAATCAATGGTCTTGGCTTGAGCCGTAGTCAAAGGCTTATCTACAAACTTCTCACCTTGAGGCGCGTTCACTGCAAAATAGCCATATCCCAGTTGAATATGCCCACAATAAATCCCTAGAGGTTGCTCAGGAACCGAGCGACCACAAGCAATTGGTTTTCCTGTTGTCGAAAGCCATTCTTCAGTGTCTCCAAATACAGCAATGGGTTCTTGAAGGAGTTTGTAACCGTTTCCTACAAATGCTGCAATCAGAACATCAGAGTGCTTGCTAGCACTATTCCATTTTGAATCGTATCCAGGCTGAACAATCACCTTAATCGGAGTAAAAGTTGAGGCACTTTTGCTGCGCCACTTACTCCACAAATCTTCTACCTGTGAGATGACTTTCTCGTGACCACTTAGCTCTTTCGAAGATTCAGATTTAGTTGTGCTCGCAGTAGGGGTAGGTGTTGCTTTAAGTGAAGAAACTTCGCCCTTATTCCACTGCAATTTCTTGCCGACTTTTACACATGTAAATTTCTTGCCAGACGCAACTGATGTTTGCCCTGCCTTTGCACAAGTAGATCCTGCTTTAACGGCCGAGAAACTTGCTTCAGCATTTAGAATCGAAAATCCAATCGATAAACAGGATGCTATGACCAGTATTTTGCGATTCTTCAGTTTCATCCTTGAAGAGTAGAACTCGGGAGGTCTCTTGACTAGGGATTGGTGAGGTGTCTTTGAAGTGAAACCTGTGGATAACCCCATTCATGAAGTGGGCAGTCAAAGTTAAGTTGCATTCATGTCAATCACTTTCCCAGTAAAGCAGATATTAAAATTTAAAGTTCCTGGCGTTTTAGCCCTGGGTTTAATCCTCGGTCAATTTCTCATGACCGGAAATCAATCAAATACCATTCCAAATTGCACTTTGAAGGTCGAACGACCTCACAATTCAACCTCTCTCTATGAAAATAGGAAAATCAACGCAATTAAGTTGAATATCGTGAGCGAGTGCGATTCTCCCCAGAGATTTACAACCCTGCAGGCTGATATCCAAACAATCAAAAATGATAATCAAATTACGGCCCATGATTTTGGTTTCATCACAGCGAAGTCTTCCAAGAAAAATCCCAGCAAAGCATTCTTTTTGGATCTTTTCTTGGAGTGCAAATCTTCAGAGACGGCTCTATACCTAGGGCAGGCGGCCGGGAATGTTCACTTTGATAACGGCGTCACCGTTCCCGTCTCAGGTAATTCGATTAAATTCCTTCCCGTTGATTGCACTTTAGGTGCAAAATAAGGTTATGAATTTTTACGAGGAATGCCTCACGCTTGGCCAATATCTGAGCCAAGAGGAGAAGGTTTCTCTCTATCAATACTTGCTTACCTCTAAAAGGAATTCTTATGAAATTGAAGCGCGTAAACTATTGAGTGAAAAGGTACATACAAGTTTTATAGCTAATGGTGAAATTAATTATAGGTTCTCAAAAAATGTGGTTTCTTATACCTCACGCGAAATAGACTCTTTGGAATTTCCATCTGCTATACGTGAACTCTATCTAGGAAAGGTTCAATTTCGGAGCGTGGATAAGTTATGCCGTTTTTTTGCTCAGGCAGAAGTGGATGTAATTAGTAATTTCCCTTTGCCTGGTACGAATCAGAATCCTGATCGAGGCTTCAGCTATAACACAATTCCTTATTACGATTTGAATTACTACTCAAATGGCAGGGGAAAAATACGAGGACTACTTGTAAAGTTAAAGAAAGTAGATTCTCAGATATTAATTAAGCTAAGAACCCTTTAGTCCGTAAGTCTAAATCGAACTACGAAGCGATGGTTGTAATCGTTGGCAGCGTGAGATGCTTATTAGACATCAAGCTTGCGTACCCGCACTCGTCACAGAGAACGATTGGACCGTTCTCAGCATTCATTACGAGCTCGAGGTCTTGTGAACGACATAGGAAACACTCTGGCAGATTATTCATTTGTGACATGGCAACCCCTTTCCTTGCAAGTAATTGGCTGGGGAAGCAGTTCAATTTTCCGCCGGCGCTCTGCGCTACTCGCTAGTTGAGAGTGAATGTCCGGTAAATAACAGGCAAAGAATTTAGATCTCAACCCCGATGTATTTAGTCTGCAAGAACTCGTGGACTCCATCGAAGCCGCCTTCGCGACCAAGACCTGATTGCTTCACACCACCGAATGGCGCTGCAGGATCTGAGAGAAGTCCGCGGTTGATGCCAACCATGCCTGCCTCTAAACCTTCAGCAAAACGGATTGCTCGCTTGAGATCTTCTGAATACACATAACTGATAAGTCCGTATTCAGTGTCATTGGCAAGCTTCAAGGCTTCTTCATCTGTATCAAAGAGAACTACTGGCGCTACTGGCCCAAATACTTCTTCGGCCAAAATCGCATCATCTTTCTTCACTTCAAGAACTGTTGCAGGATAGAAAGCACCAGCACCATCTGGAGTTGCTCCACCAAGGTGGACCTTGGCACCGCGTGCCTTTGATGCATCAACGAGTTCTGCAATCTTGTTACGTTCCTTCATGGAAACGCTTGCACCAAGTTGAATTCCAGCTTCGCGCCCCACACCCATTTTGAGGGAAGCCATCGCCTTTGCAAACTCTGCAATGAACTTCTCACCAATTGATCGAGCAACATAGATGCGATTGGCCGCCGTGCAAGCAGCGCCACCATTGCGCATCTTTGCCATCATCAAACCTTTGACTGCTTCTTCGATATTGGCATCATCTAAAACAACGAATGGTGCATTTCCGCCGAGCTCCATGGAGCAGCGAATAACTTGATCGGCAGCTTCTTTAAGTAGAATCTTTCCAACCTGTGTTGATCCAGTAAATGAAAGATTCTTCACTCGTGAATCGTGAAGAATTTTGGCTATTGCAGGACCTGTCTTTGCAGGAAGAATGACGTTAAGAACGCCCTTAGGTAATCCACAACGTTCAAGGATGTCAACGATTGCGAGCGCAGTCAGTGGTGTTTCACCAGCAGGTTTAAGAATCATTGTGCAGCCTGCTGCAACTGCTGGGCCGATCTTGCGTGTTGCCATACCTGCAGGAAAGTTCCATGGAGTAATCAGAAGTGAGACCCCAATAGGTTGGTGAGTAACCAAGATGCGCTTATCTCCTGAGGGAGACATGCGGAAATCTCCTGAGATGCGCACTGTCTCTTCAGCAAACCATCGGAAGAATTCAGCCGCGTAATTCACTTCTGCCTTTGCATCAGGGAGTGCCTTGCCGTTCTCCTTAGAAATCAACTCTGCCAAGTAATCAGCTTCAGCAATCATCATTTCAAATGCCTTGCGCAAGATTTCACTGCGGACGCGAGGTGCGGTCTTTGCCCAAGAGGCGCTGGCGCGGTCAGCGGCATCGACAGCTGCGAGGTTCTGTTCATCGCTTGAGGTGGGAACTGTGGCGATAACCGAGCCATCGCTGGGATCGATAACGTCCAAAGTCCCGGTGCCATCGACCCATTGACCATCTATATATAACTGTGTGCGCATAGGATTAGCATACTTACGAGAAATCAATGGGTCACCTAAAATGGTTACCTACGCAGCTGTGATGCTTTATATGCAACGCCTAGCTGCGAAACTAGAAGGAGCGAGTTGTGCCTAAGTCTTGGACAGATGATGCACCCCAGCCTGTGGCACTTCAGGATCACGCGCATGTAAAAGATCCCTTCTCCTACAAGGTCAAGCGATTCTTCTTAGGTGGTGCGCTTAACCGCCACTCACTCGGCCACCAAAGACTGAGTAAGCGTTACGCCCTTGGAATTCTCTCCTCCGACTGTATTTCATCATCTGCCTACGGTTCTGAACAGATTCTGATTGCACTGTTGCCAGCATTTGGTCTTGCAGCCTTTGCAATCTTGATGCCGATGACTGCAGTTGTCTTAGCAATCCTTGTTCTTATTACCTTGTCTTACCGAAACGTCATCGATGTCTATACAAAGACAGGTGGCGCATACATAGTCTCGCGCGATAACTTCGGGCCAGTCGTTGCACAGATTGCAGCAGTTGCACTGATGCTCGATTACATCGTGACGGTTGCAATTCAATCAGCTGCAGGTGTTGCAGCAATTATCTCTACCTTCCCATCTCTTGAACCTGGCAAGATGTATATGATCTTTGGGGTTATTGCATTTCTTACTTATGGAAACTTGCGTGGTGTAAAAGAGGCCGGTAAAGCATTTGCACTTCCCACCTACTTCTTCGTCGGTTGTATGTTTATCGTCTTTGGTATGGGTCTCTATCGCTTAGCTAATGGCACTCTCCCAGTTCTTGATACTGATCTTCCTGGTGCAGTCCATGTGGGACAAGCACAAGGTCTACTTACATTCTCTGCAATCTTTATTCTGCTTCGCGCCTTTGCAAACGGTGGTTCATCTCTAACCGGACTTGAAGCAATCTCAGATGGTGTTGCACTCTTTAAGACACCAGAGCATGTCAATGCAAAGCGCACTCTTGTAGTGATGAGCACACTTCTTGGAACCCTTGTTCTTGGTGTCTCCTACTTCGCCCACCACATCCATGCGATGCCATATGAATCTGGCGTTCCAACTGTTATTTCACAGATCGCAAAGGCAGCAGTCGGCACTGGAACATTTGGTTCTGTCATGTTTATCTTGGTTCAGCTTGCAACGATGCTTGTTCTCTTTGCAGGTGCAAACACCACATATAGCGCCTTCCCATTGTTGGTCAACTTCGTTGCCTCAGATGGATACCTTCCACGCCAGCTCACAAAGCGTGGCCACCGTTTAGCTTTCTCTAACGGAATCTTGTTGCTCTCAGGTGGCGGAATTCTTCTTGTATTAATTACTGCAGGCTCTGTCGAACACTTGGTTGCTTTCTACGCACTCGGTGTCTTTACAGGTTTTACCTTGGCTGGTTTTGGAATGTCTCGCTACTTCACTCGCACTAAACCAAAGAATTGGAAGCTGAAGGTTGCAGTAAATACACTCGCAGGATCGGTCTCACTCATAATTGTCATTATCTTCTCTGTCGTGAAGTTCACCGAAGGTGCTTGGTTAGTCCTTGTCACCGCACCTATCTTGGTGGCAACCTTCTTACGTCTGCGTCGTCAATACACACGTGAACAAGAAGCTTTGTCTGTAAAAGGCGATGAAGAGCGTGCAACATCCATGGCACGCCACGATGTCACCATCTTCGTCGATAGCGTTGATATTGCAACAGTTGGAGCAGTTCGTTATGCACGAAGCCTTAAGCCACATAAGGTCAAAGCTGTTCACTTTGTTATTGATGATCGTCGCGCTGAAGCAATTCAGAGAGCGTGGGCAGAATCTGAAGCCTTGGTGGATGTGCAACTCGATCTCATCGACTGCCCAGATCGCCGTATTGCAAATTCAGCGCTGGACTATGCAATTCGTAAGACTGAAAAGCCTGATATTGAATTAACAATTCTCCTTCCACGTCGCTCTTACTCACGATTCTTAGGTCGCTTACTTCACGATCAAACAGCTGAAGAGATTGCAGCACCAATTTCCCAGCTGCAACGAGTAGTTGCAACGATTGTGCCTTTTGACGTTAATCGCATTACATCGGGCGGAGATCTTCATATCCATCACGAACATGAAACTTTAAGAACTGTGACTACACAGGAGAAGATCAAGCCAACACAAGTAGCCCCACAAGTCTTTGCACCTATTACTCATCATGCAGCAGATGTCACTCCTATTGGCAAAATTCAATGGCGTAAGCGCTCTAAGGTCCATGGCCGCGTTACCTCTATTGCAACAGCTCCGCGTGGTTCTGCGCCGATGCTGCAGGTGGAAGTCTGGGATGAAACCGGTGGAATCACACTGAACTTCCTTGGACGCCGTGAGATTGCAGGACTTGAAGTTGGTATGGAGATGCGCGCTGAAGGTATGGTCGGAGAAGAAGAAGGTCAGCTGACTATCTTGAATCCTTCATACGAGCTACTTGTCTGAGAAGAACTCTTTCAATAGCGCTGCGCACTCGTTCTCTAATACTCCAGATGTAACTTCCACCTTAAAGATTGAGCGTGGATCACGAAGCACATCCCACACAGACCCCACCGCGCCTGCCTTCTCATCCCATGCACCAAAGATGAGGTGAGAGATGCGTGATTGAGCGATAGCTCCCGCACACATTGCACACGGTTCAAGAGTGACAATGAGCGTGCAGCCATCGAGGCGAGAGTTCTGTAATCGCGTCGCTGCGTTACGAATAGCAACTACTTCTGCATGTGCAGTGGGATCGCTATTGGCTTCACGCTCATTTGATCCTTTACCAATGACTACGCCATCTTTATTGATAACGATGGCACCCACAGGAACATCTCCAGTTACAAAAGCGGTACGTGCAATATCTAACGCTTCATTCATAAAGTCTTCTGGCGTACGAGATGAAATTTTAAGACTCCAATAACTCAGTAAGTTGCTCGCTAAATCCTAAACGGTTAGCAATCGCTTCAATCTGTTCGTCGGGAAATAGATCTGCATCATCACATAGTGTTGAAAGTTCCATACTGTGAAGACCAAGGTCGGAGAAGATATCGAGATCACCTGCTGGAAGTGGTTCATCATCATCTTCTGGTTGATCTAGATCTGCGAGTTCAAGAAATTCTGCAGCAACTTCATAATCAATAGCGCACGTAATATCGCTAATAAAGAATTTAACATGTGTGCCCAGCACGCGAATTGCTAAGAAGAATTCGTCATCAATTGTTATGAGAGCAACTGCCCCGCCATTGGTCTGTTGTTTCTTGAGGCGGTCAATGATGTGAGTTAGGTCATCTGGGTCAGGTAAGGATGCGATAGACCAGCGTCCATCTTCATGCCACGCCTCAATCGCGAAGTCCTGGGTTTGCTCTGACACATCTCCCATATTGTCACTCATTGAAGTGGAAAGAAAGCCCTGTAAGGTAGATGACATGAAAGTTCACGTTGCTAATCACCCACTGATCTCTCACAAACTTACTGTTTTACGTGATGAAAGAACGGATTCACCAACCTTCCGACTTCTCGTCGAAGAGCTCGTGACACTTCTTGCGTATGAGGCAACCCGCGAAGTGCGCACCAAGACTGTCAACATCAAGACTCCCGTGACTGCAACAACAGGATTAGTTATGGCTGAACCACGACCAGTCGTCGTTCCCATCTTGCGCGCAGGACTTGGAATGTTGGAGGGGATGACAAAGTTACTTCCCACAGCTCAAGTTGGTTTCTTAGGAATGGTTCGTGACGAAGAGACGCTCAAGGCAACTACCTATGCCAATCGACTTCCTGAAAATCTCTCTGGACGTCAATGTTTTATTCTCGACCCAATGCTTGCAACAGGTGGAACTTTGGTCATGGCAATTAATTACCTGATTGAACGTGGCGCAGATGAAATCACAGCAATTTGTCTACTTGCAGCTCCTGAAGGAATCAAAGTTCTTGAAGATGAATTTAAAGATGCTGGAATTCCAATTACTCTCGTAACCGGCTCCCTCGATGAGAAACTCAATGAAAAGGGTTACATCGTTCCCGGTCTTGGCGATGCAGGCGATCGTCTTTATGGTGTTGTGTAAATGGCTTCAACTTCTCCTGGATACGGAATCACAATCCGTGTCGAAGGATCTCCTGAATTACAACCAGTTGCGCTGATAACAACAACAATTACCAATGCTGGAGCAACTATTACAGCTCTCGACGTCGTTGAATCACTCCTTGAGAAGGTAGTTATTGACGTTACATGCGACACCATTGATGCCGATCATGCTCAGGAGATTCACAATGCGCTATCAGCGCACGATGGACTGACAGTTCGCAAAGTCAGCGATCGCACATTCTTACTCCACCTTGGTGGAAAGATTGAAGTAACGTCTAAGGTTCCTCTGAAAACCCGTGATGATCTTTCGCGTGCCTACACACCAGGTGTTGCTCGTATTTCACAGGCAATTGTTGATGACCCATCTGATGTGCGACGCCTGACTATGAAGCGCAACACGGTGGCTGTTGTTACCGATGGATCGGCAGTACTTGGCCTTGGAAATATCGGCCCTGCTGCGGCACTTCCTGTCATGGAAGGTAAAGCTGCGCTCTTTAAGCGCTTTGCCAATGTTGATGCATGGCCTGTCTGCCTTGATACACAAGATGTTGATGAAATCGTTCGCACAGTGCAACTGATTGCACCTGTCTATGGTGGAATCAATCTTGAAGATATTTCAGCACCACGATGCTTTGAGGTTGAACGCCGCCTTCGTGAACTACTAGATATTCCGGTATTTCATGATGATCAACATGGAACTGCGATAGTTGTTCTCGCTGCTCTGCGCAATGCGCTGAAGTTAGTGAAGAAGGATATGTCCAAGGTTAAAATTATTATGAGCGGCGCGGGAGCTGCTGGCACTGCGATTGCCCGTCTACTTGTGCTCAGCGGGGCCACCAACATCATTGCATTTGATATCGATGGTGCTATCTCAAAGAACTCCACATCTGATGGTGCGATGCGTGATTGGTTTATTGAGCACTCTAATAAGGATGATTTCAAAGGTTCAATACACGAAGCGTTATCGGGAGCTGACATCTTTATTGGTGTGAGTGCACCAAACGTTCTCAAAGAAGCAGATATTGCATCGATGGCTGCCGGTTCAATTGTCTTCGCACTTGCCAACCCAGATCCTGAGATTGATCCTGTCATTGCACGTAAATATGCTGCAGTTGTTGCAACGGGGCGTAGTGATCACCCAAATCAGATCAATAATGTTCTTGCCTTCCCTGGAATCTTCCGCGGGCTGCTTGATGCGAACGCTCATAAGATCACAGATAAGTTATTGGTTGCTGCAGCTGAAGCAATCGCAGATTGTGTGAGCCCGTCACAGCTCAACACATCTTTCATTGTTCCTAGCGTCTTTGATCCCAACGTGGTGATACAGGTTGCTGCTGCTGTAAAGAAGTCGGTGTAATGGAACTCTTTGCATCCTTTGATGCTCAGTTCACAGCTCTTGCTCCCTTCGTTTTTTATATCCTCGTTGGTGCAATAGTTTTTATTGAGACTGGACTTCTCTTCGGTTTCTTCCTACCTGGTGATTCAGTCCTCTTTAGCGCTGGATTAGTAGCTGCGGCAAAGGGCAATATCAATATCGCACTGCTTGTAGTGATCATCCTGGCTGCTGCATTCTTTGGCGACCAGGTTGGTTTTGTCATTGGTCGCGTCGTTGGCCGACCATATTTAGATAAGCGCACCTCACCGCGTATGCGAAGAATGATTGAGCGCTCTGAACGCTTCTATGAAAACACGGGTTGGTGGGCAGTAGTTGCAGCTCGCTTCTTCCCATGGATTCGCACATTTGTGCCACCTATCGCAGGTGCATCCAAGATGAATTACTACAAATTCTTATCCGCTAACGCGCTGGGCGCTGTGCTCTGGGGGGCTGGAATTACTCTGGCTGGTTATTACGCAGCAACGTTGCCATGGGTAAAGACTTTCTCTTATGCGATTGCAACTTTCTTTATTTGTGCGTCAATCGTTTCCGGCCTTGTGAATTATTCACGCCGCCCACGATAACGCCTACATACGTCATCGCAATACCTGTCACCAAGTATGCCGATACATGCACGCCATCTGTTGGTGAATAAAGATCAATCAGCAATGAACCAATTAACTGGCCTCCCACACTAAAGAGTGTGAATGTGAGAACTCCTAGATGTTGAACAATGGTTGATGTGAAAGCTATATAAATAACGCCAATGACTCCACCTGTGTAGATCCACCAAGGCCCCGCTGGAAGTGGAACAAGATCTTCAGAATTAATCAGAACTAAGATGCCTAAGAAAATTACGAGGAATGAAGTACCCATAATGAAGTTGAGCAGTGATGTTGTAAAGCTTTGATGGGAATACTCATTAATTTGACCATTCATTGCTCGCTGCACGCCAACAATCGCACCTGCAACACATCCCATAAAGACTGCAATCAGTGAGAGATTTTGTGCATCGATGCGGTCATAGACAGAGATAAAGACTGCAAAGACTGTGAAGAATGCTGCTGCGATACGACGAGGTGTGATGTGTTTCTTTCCGCCACCTGTAAGTCCAATGCGATCGACAATAAGGGAGGCCGCTGTTTGCCCTGAAATAGATGCAACAGAGTAAATGGCAACACCAATAAGAGGCACGATGTGAGTCTGCACCGCAACAAAACTGCCACCCAAAGCTCCTGCAAAGAGAGTCCATTTGGGTAGCTCTTTACGTGCCACCGCCCCTCGCAAATTGCGAGCACCTTCCTTAATAGAAAGAGTAAAGAGTGCGATAACAGAGATGATGATGAGACCTGATCCAAATGAGACGAGAGCTGCTTCAACGCCATTGCCAATCAGATGAGAAAGCTCGCCATTAGCGCGCGCCTGCAGAGCAATCATGACTCCCGAGATCGCTGCCAGAAAATCTAGGCGCTGGTTCTTCGTGGACATGGGCAAATCCTATTAACTTTCCAGGGCCAGAGTTATCTCCAGCCATTCTTCTTCGCGAGTATGTAATTCACTCTGCACCTTCTCAATTTCGGCTGCGATTGCAATCAAACGCTCTGGATTGAAGCTTTCTTCCTCTTGCTCCTTCAGCAGTTCTGCAAGGCGTTCCTTGCCCTTTGCGACCTGACGCTCAACGCGAGTCAGATCTTTCTTTAACTGGCGTTGCTCTGCGGCACTTGATGTCGATGAGAACTTTCCACCAGATGATGCTGCAGATGCGATGGATGCAACGCGCTGCTCAAGATATTGATCTACTCCTCGTGGCAAATCTCGAAGGTGTTTATCTCCGAGCAATCCCCAGAATCGATCACAGACGCGTTCAAGGAAATATCTATCGTGAGAGATCACAATCAGGGTACCGCCATAGCTATCGAGTAAATCTTCTAACTCTGTAAGAGTCTCAATATCAAAATCGTTAGTGGGTTCATCAAGGAGCAAGACATTCGGTGAATCCATTAGCAAGCGCGTTAATTGCAGACGTCGACGCTCACCACCTGATAAATCTCCCACTGGTGTCCATTGCGCATCACGATCAAAGCCAAGGCGTTCACAGAGTTGAGATGCAGAAAGTGTCTTGCCTTTACCAATCTCAACATGTGTTGCCACATTTTCTACCGCTTCAAGCAAGCGCCATGTGGGATCGAGTTCATCAAGGTGCTGTGTGAGAAAGGCAATCTTGACGGTAATACCT
>Ga0209296_1001638_pt1 | contig 16838 bp, 20 predicted proteins | sample S_130206_EF_Meta_FD_187319 | JGI IMG/M metagenome (GOLD analysis project Ga0209296, IMG submission 187319) | Freshwater microbial communities from Lake Simoncouche, Canada to study carbon cycling - S_130206_EF_MetaG (SPAdes) (version 2) | ecosystem: Environmental > Aquatic > Freshwater > Lake ...
TCTTCTTAAGATTAATTAAACTCTTTCGCTTCGCTTCAGAGTTTAATGAGAATTTTCTCCTTTGTCAAGGAAAAAATCTCTCAAAGATTCCAAATCTTTTGCCAATTTAAAATAGCCAAGGTCATTTAAAATAGACGAAGTTTGAAAAATGGACGTTTCTATTTCATGATTATTTATCAAATCGACACTGATCAAGAAAGAAAGATTGGTTTTTAACCCAAGTTTATTTAATATATTTTTTAAACCATTTGTTGCAGCTTCTTCGAACGAATTGGCTAAAACCATACACTCTATATCAGCGCACATAACCAAGTAAAAATTATCTTGAAATCCTAAAGATCTAATCATAAAATTACTATACTAATTTAATAAAACATGTCAACAAAAAATTACAAAATTAGTTGTTTTTCTATCATATACGAAGCGGAAATTTTTATGCAAGGCTTGATAGACAATATTTTAGAACAAGAAGATTTTGAAAATATAGAGTTTATTTTTATAAACCCAAAATCACCAGACAAATCAAAAAACATATTACTTCCATATTTAGAAAAATATATTAACTTTAAATTAATAGATTTAGATTTAGATCCTGGGCTTTATGAATGCTGGAATATAGGGGTGAAAGAAAGCTCTTCTGATATTATAACTAACTGGAATCCAGACGATAGAAGAACCGTAGATTCTATAAAAAGCCTAGCAAACGCTTTGATTATTTTAAAAGATTACGATCTAGTTTATGGGCTAACACTAAACACAAAAAACAAAAATGAAAAAATTCAAGATTGTGAATCTCAATCTACATTTGCAGCGGAACCTTTTTCTATTAAAAGTTTATTTTTTAATAACTCTCCTCATTGCATGCCTGTCTGGAGAAAAAATATTCATGAAAAGTCTGGGTATTTTGACAATTCTTATGTTTCTGCTGGTGATGGAGACATGTGGTTAAGAGCGGCAATTGATGGTTCAAAATTTTTCTTTTTGAAAAAAATAATAGGAAGTTACTATGAATCAGACTCAACAGTTTCTAGGAATAAAGATAAATTATACTTTTTGGTAAATGAAGTGTATGAGATGAGATGTAAAAATTTAAAACGATTAATGAGACTAACATGAAAAAAATAATATCTTTCTGTGTATGGGGTGATAATCCAAAATATTGCATTGGTGCAATTAAAAACTCAATTTTAGCCAAACAAATATATCCTGATTGGATATGCAGATATCACTGTGATAAAAGTGTTCCAAAAGAGATTATTGAAAAACTTAAAAATTTAGACAATGTAGAGATTTTAATATTTGAAAATTGTAATAATTGGAAATTCACTACATCAAGATTATTTCCTTTAGACGACACTAATATAGAATATATAATTTTTAGAGATACAGATTCTCGTCTTTCTTATAGAGAAAAGGCCGCAGTCGATGAATGGATACTTTCTGGTAAAAGCGCACACATTATGAAAGATCATCCGTGGCATGGAAGTTTTCCAATACTTGCTGGAATGTTTGGCCTTAAATGCGGAATCGTAAAGAATATTACGGATAAATTAAATAATTTTCAAATTAATGAACAGTATCATTACGATCAAATATTTATTAATAATGAAATTTATCCATTTATAAAAAACGACTGCGTGATTCACGATGAATTTTTTGAAAAAAAATCTTTTCCTACAAAAAGAGTGAATTATGAATTTGTGGGAGAAGTCTTTGATGAAAACGAAAATACTGTTCATGAACACACTGAAGTTTTAAAAAGATATTATCAATGAAATACAATATTTTATTAACCGGCTCTCAAGGAACTCTCGGAAAAGAAATTGCTAATGAAATAAATAAAACTAAACACAATTTATATCAACATTCTTTTTTTGAAAATTGTAATCTTAAAATAGATTTTTCCAATTTAACAGAAATTAAAACGGCAGAAAATTTCATAAAAGAAAAAAATATTAATTGTTTAATTAATAATGCTGGAATATATTCTGATAAAAATTTTATAGACTTAAATGAAGATGAAATATATTCTATTTTTAAAATAAATTTAATTGCTCCTGTTATTTTATCTCAGTATGTTTATAAAAATTTAACCAAAGACAATGAAGAAGGGTTAATAATTAACATAAACTCGCTTGCTGGAAAATATCCAAACTACGATGAAATTATTTATTGTACTTCAAAATTTGGATTAACTGGATTTAGTAGCTGTTTGTCAATAAATCAAAAAAAATCAAAAATAAAAATTGTTGATTGTCATATAGGAGCTATGAAAACAAACATGACTTTAAATAGAAAAAATTACGATTCAATGATGAATCCAGATGAAATAGCTAATTTTATCGTTGACTTAATTGAGTCTAATCATCAATATACTTTATCTTCTTTCGAGATAAGAAATTCAAAATGAAAGCCGTTATTTTAACAGAAATCGACGCTCTTTTAAAAATTAAAAATATTGAATTAACAGATCTAAAAATAGGCCAAGTATTAGTAAAAATAATTAAAAGTGGTCTTTGCGGAGCGCAAATTCAAGAAATTAAAGGTTTAAAAGGCAATGCAAAATTTCTACCTCATTTAATTGGTCATGAAGGATGCGGTATAGTTGAATCTGTGGGAGATGGAGTTACTAAAGTAAAAAAAGGAGATAAAGTTATATTGCATTGGAGAAAAAGTTTTGGCATAGAATCTGATTTTCCATCGTATATCTTAGATGGCAAAAAAATATCAAGCGGCAAAATAACAACTTTATCTGAGTATTCTATAATTTCAGAAAACAGAATGACTAAAGTTGATCATGAAATTTCTGATGATTTTTGCGCTTTATTAGGATGCGGTCTTTCCACTGGATTAAGCGTAGTAAATAATGAAGCTAACATTAAATTTGGAGAAAGCGTTTTAGTTCTCGGCTGTGGTGGAGTTGGATTGAATTGCATATTCGCCTCTAAACTCTCACACGCTAGTCCAATTGTTGGCGTTGATATTAACAAGCAAAAACGACAATTAACAGTTAAAAATGGTGGTGAATTTTACCATACAGATGATTTAAAAACGCTTTTTGACAAATATAAAAAATTTGATTGCATCATAGACACAACTGGATATTTAGATTTAGTTTCAAAATGTATTCCTCATTTATCTGAACAAGGAAGGTGTATATTTGTTTCTCAACCTAAAGAAAATTCTTCTTTAACTATAAGTGATCCAATCAATTTCTTTTCAACCAAAGGATTGTCATTTAAAACCACACAAGCTGGAGGATTTGATCCTGATATCGATATTCCTAAGTATATTAAATTATACTTGAACAAAGCTATAAATGTTGATAATATTATAACTGATTTCTATAATTTAGATCAAATAAATGAAGCTATCGCAAAATTAATGAGCGGCACTTCTGGTAGAATAATAATAAATATATGAACTATATCACGAAACAAGGTTTAATTGAATTCGAAAACGAAATTATTAAGCTTTATAAAGACTGTAAGCTTCCTTTTCTTTTTCATCTATCAGGAGGAAATGAAGATCAGTTAATTGAAATTTTTAAAGATATTAAAGATGGAGATTATGTAATATCAAATCATAGAAATCATTATCATGCTCTTCTTGCTGGAATTCCACCAGAAGAATTAAAGCAAAAAATTATTGATGGTAGAAGCATGTTTATCTACGATAGAAAGCGTAATTTCTTTACATCAGCCATTATTGGCGGAACTCCAGCTATTGCCGCTGGAATCGCTCTTGCTCTAAAACGTAAAGGATCTTCTCAGAAAGTTTGGTGTTTTGTTGGCGATGGAACAGAAGACTCTGGGCATCTTTTTGAAGCGGCTAGATATGTTTCTGGATTTGAATTGCCATGTAAGTTTATTGTAGAAGATAACAACAGGTCTGTTTGCACTCCAAAAAACGAGCGATGGGGAATGGCGAGCCATCCAATCATGCCTTCATGCGTCATGAGATATGAATATGATATTACTTATCCACACGCTAGAATTGACGATCCGATTGATTTAAAGAAAACAAAACAAAAAACTGATGCCGAATATTTTCCTCATTTATCTCTAGAAAATTTTCCAAATTTTGAAATAGATAAGAACATTTCATTTAAGAATGCAGTAACAGAAGCTATGACAGAAATTGGAAAAGCTAATTCTGTATTTATTGGATATAATGTAAAATATGGAAATGCTATGGGTAATCTTATTAATGTAGATAATAATAAGAAAATTGAAACCCCTGTTGCCGAAAATCTTATGGCTGGACTAGCAATTGGAATGTCTTTTGAAGGTTTTCGTCCAGTAGTTTATTATGAACGTCATGATTTTATGTTAGTGGCGGCAGATGCTATTATTAATCACGCTAATCATATTGAAAGAATTTCTCATGGAGAATATAAATGCCCAGTTATTTTTAGAACTGTAGTTGCTGACAGCGGACCTTTTTATTCTGGCCCAACACATTCTCAAAACTTTACAGAAGGTTTTAAAAACATAGCATCTTTTCCAATCTATGTTCCCGAAACTGGTTTTGAAGTGTTGCAAGCTTATAAAAAAGCCCTTCACTCTGAACGCCCATCTATGATTGTTGAACGCAAAAGCAAGTTCTAATGAATAAAAAAATATTAATTATAGGAGAAAGTTGCAAGGATGTTTTTGTTTATTGTTCGACAAATCGTCTTGCTCCAGATATTCCGGTTCCTGTATTAAATATTTTGTATCAAACTGAAAACGAAGGAATGGCAAAAAACGTACAAAGGAATGTTAACAAAGTCTTTGACAATTGCGATATATTGACCAATAATAATTGGGAAAATATAACAAAAACTCGTTATATGCATTTAGATAGTAATCATATGTTTATTAGAGTTGACTCAGATCACAGCAAGATACCAAAAATAAATTTAAATAATATAGATTTTACTTACGATTTAATAGCTATCTCTGATTATAATAAAGGATTTTTAAGCGAAAAAGACATTGAATATATTTGCGATAAACATGAAAATGTATTTCTTGATACAAAAAAGAAAATTAATAACTGGGCATTAAAAGCAAAAATAATTAAAATAAATAATTATGAATACAATCAATCTAAAAGTTCTATGTCTAAAGAAATTTTAGATAAAACAATAAGAACCAATGGTCCAGAAGGCTGTTATTTTCAAGGCAAACAGTATCCCGTAAATAAAATAGAGGTTAAAGATTCTTCTGGAGCAGGAGACACATTTTTTGCAGGATTGATATCTTCTTATGTAAAAACTAATGATATTGAAATGTCTATAAAATTCGCTAACGCTTGTGCCTCCAAAGTAGTGCAAGAAAAAGGAGTTACAACAATATAAAATATATGCTACTAATTCATCATCATCTTGGTCTTGGAGATTATTTTGTTTGCAATGGGTTAGTTAGATATATATATTTCAATATTAAAAAAGATATAACATTAGTTGTAAAAGAATGTAATCATGAAACAGTGAAGGCTCTATATTCCGATATAGATTTAAAATACATGATTGTTAATACAGATTTTGATGTTAAACATGAAGGCTATTTTTATATTAGAATTGGTTTTGAAAATTGTAACATACAAGAATGGGAGAAATCGTTTTATAAACAAATAAAACTAGATTATTTAAATCGATATAAATATTCATTTTTTCCAAGAGACTATAAACGCGAAAAAGAATTAATTAATAAATTAAATATTAATGAGGATTATTGTTTTTGCAATACATCTTGCAGTGTCGGTGAATATGATATCAAGATAAACACAAACTATAAAAAAATATATTTACAAAAAATAACAAACAATCTATTAGACTGGATTGGAGTTATAGAAAACGCTAAAGAAATACATACTATAGATACTTCTGTATTTCAGATGATAAAAAATTTAAATATCAAATGTAATAAATATTTTTATCCAATTCGTCAAAAAAATAACGATGGAACCCCTTTTACATTTGATGATCAAGACTGGAAAATTTATGATTAAAAAAAATATAATTTTTGATTTAGACGGTGTTTTAATTGATACTAAAATTATACATTACCATTCTTTGAATAAAGCTTTGTGTAAAATTTCACCTGAATATTATATATCTGAACAAGAGCATGTTTTAATTTATGACGGTCTTAGCACACATGCCAAACTTAAACTATTATCAAAAAATAAAGGATTGCCAGAAAAATATTTTAATGAAATTTGGCAAAATAAACAACAATTTACACTTGAAAGTATTGATCAGTTAAAAGAAGATCATGAACTAGAAAAGATTTTTCAATATTTAAAAGATAACGAATTTTCAATCATTTGCTGCTCTAATAGTATTAAAAAAACAATTTATACTATCTTGTGTAAATTAGATATTTTAAAGTATTTTGATTTAATATTATCCAACGAAGATGTCACAAATCCAAAACCCCATCCAGAAATATATTGGAAAGCAGCTTCGCAATTATCAGCAGATCCAAGCGAATGTCTAATTATAGAAGATTCACCAAAAGGTTTAACGGCAGCTCAAAAAAGCGGTTTTGATGTTCTAAGAGTAAAAAATAGAAACGATTTAACTCTAAATAAAATTATGGAATTCGCTCATAAAAATATAAAAACATTTAACACTACTTGGCAGGATAAAAACTTGAATATTCTTATTCCAATGGCAGGAGCTGGAAGCAGATTTGAAAAAGCTGGATATACATTTCCTAAACCATTAATAGATGTCAATGGAAAACCTATGATTCAGGTAGTGATAAATAATCTAGGTTTTGAAAGCCCACATATCTTTATTGTTCAGAAATCGCATAGAGAAAAATATAATTTAGATTCAATGTTATCAATTATTTCTAATAATTGTGACATTATTGAAGTTGACCGAATAACCGATGGCGCTGCATCTACAACTTTATTAGCAAAACATTTAATTAATAATGACAATCCATTAATTATAGCTAATTCTGATCAATATATAGAATGGAACACTAGTGAATTTATGTATAAAATGCAAGAGCAAGATTTAGATGCTGGCATTTTAACTTTTAAATCTACTCATCCAAAATGGTCTTTTGTCAAAATAGATGAAAATCACTTTGTCACAGAAGTTGCAGAAAAAAACCCTATTTCAGACATTGCAACAGTTGGTATTTATTTTTGGAAAAAAGGATCTGATTATGTTAAATATGCAGAACAAATGATTAAAAATAACACTAGATATAATAATGAATTTTATGTATGTCCAGTATTTAATGAAGCAATTAAAGATGGAAAGAAAATTAAAACTTTTGACATAGAAAAAATGTGGGGTTTAGGTACACCTGAAGATTTGTCAATTTTTCTAAATAATAATAAAAATAAATCATGAATATCGTTATACCAATGGCTGGACTCGGAACCAGATTTTCACAAGAAGGTTTCGTATTGCCAAAACCATTAATTGAAATTAATGGAAAAACTCTCATAGAACATTCAATTGAAAGTTTAAATATAAAAGGTAAATATATTTTTATAACAAGAAATTATGAAAATAAAGATCATAATTTACTTTTGTCAAATAAATTAAAATCTCTAGTTCCAGATTGCGAAGAAATAAAAATAGATCATGTTACAAGTGGCGCTTCAGAAACTTGTCTTTTCGCTAAAAAATTTATAAATAATAATGAACCATTAATTATTACAAATTGCGATCAAAGACTAGAATGGGATTCTAATAAATTTTTATCATTCATAAATGAAAATAGCTATGATGGCATTATTGTAACTCATGAATCAAATAACCCAAAACATAGTTATGCAGATGTAGATGAAAATGATTTTATTTTAGATTTAAAAGAAAAGAAAGTTATTTCAAAATATGCTCTTATTGGTTTACATTATTGGTCCAAAGGTGAAGACTTTATAAATTCTGCCGAAAAGCTTTTAAACAATTTCAAAAACGAAAAAAAACCTGAATGTTATATTTCTGAAACTTATAATTATTTGATTGAATGTGGAAAAAAGATAAAAAATTATCTTCTGCCAAACGAACAATATATTCCACTTGGCACTCCATATGATCTAAATATTTATAATGGAAAAATTAAAGAATTTTATACAGATAAACCTAAAACAATTTTTTGTGATATAGATGGAACTATTTTAAATCATTTACATAAATTTAGTGTCATTACTGATAGCAATCAATCTTTGCTTGAAGGCGTAGTTGAAAAATTCAATGAATGGGACTCACATGGTCACAAGATAATTTTATGCACCGCGAGAAAAGAATCTGCTAGAAAAATGACTGAAGATTCATTAAAAAGACTTGGCATATGTTGGGATGTATTACTAATGGGTTTAACAAGCGGCGTTAGAGTTTTGATAAACGACAAAATTAACGATAACATTCAAGACAGAGCGATTGGCGTGAATTTAATAACCAATTCTGGATTTAAAAAAGTAGACTGGAGAAAGATAAATTTATAATGAAGATCTTAAATTTTCAAAATATGAAAGGCGGATGGTTTATTGGAGACTTTGAACCAACAGCTTATAAAACTAAAGACTTTGAAGTTTCCTATAAAACACACGTTAAAGATGAAAAGTGGGATCACCATTACCACACCATAGTAACAGAAATAAATCTTATAATTTCTGGCGAAATGATTTTGCAAGGAAAAACTTTAAAAGAGAACGATATTTTCATATTGGAACCATATGAAATTGCTGATCCACAATTTCTTAAAGACACTTATATTATATGTGTTAAAACTCCTTCTGCTAATGATAAAAAAATCATAAAAACATGAATATAATAACGCGTAATAAAATTCACGGTAACAATATTGTATCTAATAGAATTCGCTATATATTAGATATTATAGATCTTGATGATTCTAAAACGATTCTTGATATCGGTTCTTGGCATTTAGAACAATCTCTTGAATTTCATTCTATTTTTCCATCAGCGCAAATTCACGCATTTGAACCCGTTCCTCAATCTTACATCAATTGTAAGAACAAAGCATCTTTTTATAAAAATATAAATGTTTATAATTTAGCTTTAACAGATTTCATTGGAGAAGCTTCTTTTTTCGAAGTAGATGTTGATAAAAGTTCTACACCCAATGTCGGCGCTTCATCTCTTTTTAAATTTAAAGATGGAATGAATGGTTCTTTTTTTAATCAAAACTGGATTCAAAAAGAAATAAAAGTTCAAGCAAATACTTTAGATAATTGGTGCAAACAAAATGTTATTGATAAAATTGATATCATTTGGATAGACGTTCAAGGAGCAGAACTTAACGTTTTTAAAGGTGGAGAAAATATTTTAAAAAATACTAAAGTAATTTTTACAGAAGTTGGATTAAAAGCTTATTATGAAGGTCATAGCTTAAAAAAAGATATAGATAATTATCTATTAAATCTAGGATTCAAAGAAATCTCTGATTCATTCGAATTAAATGGATTTGATTACGAAGCTAACACCATTTATATTAAAGAATAATATGAAAGTAGCGGTGATTTTAACTGGTTATTTAAGAACTTTTAATTTAACACATTATAGTTTTATTGATAATTTTTTAAATCACTATGATTGCGATGTTTACTGTTCTTCTTGGATAAATCAAGAAAATGGTCACCCAATAGATGAAAATTCTTTTTCATGTTTAAAAAAATATCTTAAATCTTTTAAACTTAACGATTATAATAAATATCATAATACTAACCCTAGAATAGAAAAATTAGATCGTGCAAATGATGTTTTTGATATAAATCCAAGAGCCAAACAACATGGATTATATTGGGGCAATCGTTTATTAGATCAGTGGTATCTTGTAAAAGACGGTTATTTTCAAATAAATAATCCAGAAAAATATGATATTATTTTTCGTTTAAGATTCGATTCGCTTATTAACAGCAAAATTATTTTTCAAATTAATAACTATATAAATATACCAAACGATGTTGGCGGTTGGAGTTTTTCAGATCATATGGCATACGGTTCTAATATTGTTATGAAAAAATACTGTAATTTATTTGACCATATCCCAAATCTTTATTATAAACAAAATATAGACATAAGTCATGCTGTAGATATGCCTAAATATTATATGGAAAAACTCTCGCCATCTATTTCTGTTAACATAGATTCAAATATAAAATATTTAATTTTAAAATGAAAGATATTTATTTTACAGGTGTATTACAAAATATTAATAGTGGAGTATTTGTTCAAATAGGCGCATTCAATGGTTGTGACAACGAAGAGTATGGTTTACGAAATAAACTTATTGAAGAATCTCATACGGCTTTTCTCATCGAACCAATAAAAAATTTTTTTAATGAAATAAAAAACAACTATCAATCTAGTAAATCAAATATCACTACTATTAATTGCGCTGTTAGCGATAAAGAAGAGTTAAAAATAATTGAAACAAGAGGTCAAGATACATCTTTTGCAAGACAATTTAATGCTAATTATCCTCCAGATAACATAGAAACTGTTTTATGCAAACCGCTAACGTCTATCTTATCTGAATTCAAAATACAAAATATAGATGTTTTAGTAATCGATACAGAAGGTTACGAATACAAAATTTTAAATTCTTTTTTTGAAAAACCTAATGCAAATATAAAAATTATTCGTTATGAATTTTGGTGGCTTTCGGAATATCAGAAAATTGAGTTAGATTCTCTTTTAGAACGTAATGGATATGATATTTTTCAAGATGCAAATAGTTATGCTGATAAAATAGCTATACATAAAACTTTTGTATTATGAAACAAACTATTATTTTTAGAGGCAGTGTTGTTTTTGATAAACATACTGATAATTTTTTGAAAGAATCTATAGAAGTTCTTCGTAATTGGTTTGATGGAGAAGTCATTGTATCTACATGGAAAAATCAAAAAGAACATGTAAAAAATATAAAAAATATAGATAAAATTATATTAACTGATGATCCCGGCCCCGGTCCAATTCAACAATTAAATCGTCAGATTATTTCTTATGAAGCTGGCTTAAATGAAGCGTCTAATGATCTAGTAATGGTAACCAGAACTGATTTTATTCATAAAAAAAATATTTTTCATCATCTTAACGATAATCCTTTACAACAAAACCAATTTAAGATTTTTAAGAAAAAATTATTAATTGGCAATATGATGTCAATCGATCCAAGCTCTCAAGAAGTACCAAATACTTTTAGATTAAGCGATTGGTTTCAGGTAGGTTTAAGGGAAGATATTGAAAACTGGGGAAGAATAAAAAATACCATATCTAATATGAATTTATCGAATTCTGGATGCACTGAAAAAATCTGGATGACAGCAGTGCTTAAAAAAAATAACTATAAAAATATATCACCATCTGATACTTCAGAAATAGATAAAAATTTTTGGGATATAGTTGTAAATAATTTCATTATCAAAAATACTAAATCTACTCTGCACAGCTATAATATGAATTGGATTAATCAACCAGAAGATTTATATTGTTATATTTCTGAAGAACTATATAATCAAAAGTATAATAATATTTTAACATGAAAAAAGATTTTTTATTTATAGATTATTCTTGGGTTCCAAATTCTAGGCTTATTTTTAATAAATTTTCTGAAGAATTTTCAGCGGATATAGTGGATGAATTAAATATATTAACTTTTAATTACGCTGAAGATTATAAGTTTATTGTTTTATATTTGCACGAATACGACACAATTCCTTTAACAAACCAAATTATAAAAAGATATCCAAATGCAAAATTAATTCAACACGACGATACCGATTTCGAAGACATTCAAATTTGGTCTGAAAAAAAACCAGATTTAGTTATGCACAGAGAGCTTACGCATAAAAGTAAAAATCCTTGGAATTGCCCAGTTCGCGCTCATCATTTTCCAATGCCTTCAAAAAATAAGAATATTAAAGAAAAAGATATTGATGTATTTTTTATGGGCTGCATGACTAATCCACGAAGACAGGGACCAGTTAATAAAATGATTGAATTAGCTAATGGAAAATTAAAACATTTAAATTGGCAATTATTAGTCACCCCAATAAATCAACGAACACCTGATTTATTTGAAGAAATGATAAATAGATCTAAAATAGGACTTAATTGTTTTGGTAATTCTTTTGATTCTCATCGTATTTGGGAGTTAGCGAGTTGCGGCGTATGCACAATAATGCCCGAATCTCCATTAATATCTATTGATAAAAATAATAATTCTTATAATAATTACATTAGATGCAAAGAAGATTTTTCAGATTTGCAAGAAAAAATAGAAATTGCCTTAGAAAATAATAAATGGAAAGAAATTGGCGCATTAGCTCAAAAAGATTATTACGAAAATCATACTCCAACAGAGTGTTATAAAAAATATAAAAATAATGTAATCGAAGTTTTAGGTAAAATATGAAATTAATCTCTCATCGTGGAAATATTAAAGGCAGAGAAATAGAAAATGAAAACGATCCACAATACATTTATGAAGCTTTAGATCTCGGTTTTGACTGCGAAATAGATGTTTGGTTTGAAAATAATCAATTTTATCTAGGTCATGATGAACCTAAATATAAAATAAAAGAAGAGTTTTTAACTCAAAATCAACTATGGTGCCATGCTAAAAATCTGCAAGCTTTGCATTCAATGTTAGAAAATAAAAATATTCATTGTTTTTGGCACCAATCTGACGATTTTACCCTAACCTCCAAAGGATATATATGGACATATCCAAATAAAGAACTTACTAAAAAAAGTATTTGTATGACAAATGAATTCAAAACCAATGATGAAATTTCAAAATGTTTTGGAGTCTGCTCAGATAAAATATCTAAATATAAAAATTACAAATGAAAATCTTTATCGCTGGACATAAAGGAATGGTTGGATCAGCTATTTTTAAAAAAATAGATAAAACAAAATTTCAAATATACACTGTTGAAAAAAATATATTAAATTTTCTAGATCAAACTAGAGTTTTTGAATATTTCTGTTATCATAATTTTGATTTGGTTATTGATTGCGCCGCTAAAGTTGGAGGAATTCATTCTAATAACACTTATCGCGCTGATTTTATTTATGAAAACTTGCAAATACAAAACAATTTAATTCATGCCTCATATATTTCTAATGTTAAAAAATTTTTATTTTTAGGTAGTTCTTGCATTTATCCAAAATTTGCAGAACAACCAATTAAAGAAGAATATCTTTTAACTTCTCCGTTAGAATACACAAATGAACCTTATGCTATAGCTAAAATTTCAGGTATAAAAATGTGTGAAAGTTATTACAAACAGTATGGATGCAATTTTATTTCAGTAATGCCCACAAATCTATATGGTCCAAACGATAATTTTCATCCAACAAACTCCCACGTTCTTCCTGGACTTTTACATAGATTTCATTTAGCTAAAATTAATGATGAACCATTTGTTGAAATTTGGGGTACTGGAAAAGCTAAAAGAGAATTTATGCATGTTGATGATATGGCTGATGCGTGTTTGCATATAATAAATAATTTAGAAGCGAAAGATATATATTCTCAAAATATTTCTCAAATAAATATTGGCAGCGGTTTTGAAACTACTATTCATGAACTAGCAGAAAAAATATCACTTACAGTCGGTTACGAAGGATTAATAAAATTTGATCTATCTAAACCAGACGGAACAATGAGAAAGTTATTAGATTGCAGCAGGTTAAAGAAGTTAGGTTATACAGCGAAAATAAAATTAGAAGACGGATTGAAAGGTACTTATAATTGGTATTTAAATAATCAAGATAAATTAAAACTATGAAAGTAATAGTAACTGGCATATTAGGTCAAGACGGCGCAAACATGGTTGAGTATCTTCTAAAGAATACTGAAGCGAAAATCTTTGGAATGATTCGGCGCACATCAAATCCAAATTTTGTAAACTGCAAAGCTTTTATTAAAAACGAAAGGTTTCAATTAGTTTATGGAGATTTATCTGACAGCGTTAGTTTAGATAATCTAGTAAGAGATATTCAGCCAGATTATTTTATTAATTTTGCCGCACAAAGTTTTGTTGGATGTAGTTGGGAAATTCCGCTTCAAACGTTCGATGCTAATGCCACTGGAGTCGCTCGATGTTTAGAAGCTGTTCGTCGCTTTCAACCAAAATGTCGTTTTTACTCTGCTGGATCTAGTGAAGAATTTGGAGATGTGCAGTATAGCCCACAAGACATTCATCATCCCGTGAGACCTAGAAGTCCATACGGAGCCAGTAAAGCTGCTGCCCGTCATCTAGTGAAGGTCTATCGCGAGTCTTATAATTTATATGCTGTTCATTCTATTCTTTTTAATCATGAAGGCACAAAGCGCGGCGAAGAATTTGTAACAAGAAAAATCAGCAAAGGCGTTGCTCGCATATATCATGCTATTAAAAATAATCAATCATTTTCTCCGATTGAGCTTGGAAATTTAGACGCGCAAAGAGACTGGTCGGATTCTGAGGATTTTGTTGATGGCGTTTGGAAAATAATGAATCAAGAAAAACCAAAAGATTATGTTCTCTCAAGTAACGAAACGCACACAATTAGGGAATTTATTAATAAATCTTTTCTCTGTGCCGGTATAGACGGAGTTTGGCACGGCTCTGGGCAACAAGAAGAAATGAGCGTTTCTACTGAATACGCCATCAAAAACGAAATTCAATCATCAATTTTAGTTAAAATTAATCCTAAATTTTACAGACCCGCCGAAGTTGAGCTTCTTTTGGGGGACTCGACTCCAGCCAGAAAAGAATTAGGCTGGAATCCAAAAATTTCCTTTGACAACCTTGTAGAACGTATGGTAAAGTACGACATAGAGATTTTTAAAATCTAGTGTATAATACTTTTTACCATGAACGATGAATTAAATATTCTGTCTTCTTCTTTTTTAGCGCAATATAAAAACAAACAACCCAACTGGGGTTTTAGCGGTCTTGGATATATTGTATACAAAAGAACTTATGCTCGCCAAAAGGAAGATGGAACGACAGAAGAATGGAATGAAACAGTAGAACGTTGTATCAATGGCGCACAGAAAATTGGCGCACAATATACAAAAGAAGAAGCAGAACGTATTTATGATTACGTTTTTAATTTGAAATGTAATTTTGCAGGTCGAATGCTTTGGCAACTCGGCACTTCAACTGTAGATCGTTTTGGCGCAAATTCTCTTCTTAATTGTTGGGCAACAGCAATGCGCGAGCCAAAGGCTTTTTTGTTTCTCTTTGAGAACTTGATGCTTGGCGGCGGTGTAGGTTACAGTATTCGTCGTGAAGATGTTCACGAACTCCCAAAGATCAAGAAAGGTGTAAATGTTATTCATGAAGCAACTAAAGACGCTGATTATATCGTGCCAGATAAACGCGAAGGTTGGGTTAATCTGCTTTCTAAAGTTCTGGATGCTTTTTACATTACAGGTAAATCGTTTTCGTATTCGACTATTCTCATTAGAGGTTACGGAGAGCCAATCAAGGGTTTTGGTGGAAAAGCTAGTGGCCCACAAATCCTTATTGACGGAATCGATAAGATCACAAAGATATTCAAGGCTCGCGAAGGCAAAAAACTTCGCTCGATTGATGTGCTGGATATCTGCAATATTATTGGCAGTGTTGTTGTCGCTGGCAATGTGCGGCGCAGTGCAGAAATCGCTCTAGGCGATCCTGATGATATTCTTTATCTTCGCGCTAAAAATTGGGGTTCAAGTAATGTTCCCAACTGGCGAGCAATGAGTAACAACACTATCTATGCAGACAGCTACGATCATGTTCTTGAAGAGGTTTGGAAAAATGGATACGAAATAAATAAAGATTCAGGATATGCAAATGGCGAGCCTTACGGATTCTTTAACCTTCCTCTTTCTCAAAAATTTGGACGCATTAAGGATGGACCAATTTCTGAAAATCTTCTATATCCAACAGATGTAGATAATTGTGAAATGACAAATCCATGCGCTGAAATTAGTCTTGCAAATTATGAGTGCTGCAATCTTTCTGAACTTTATTTAAATAACATTACCTCTAAAGAGGAATTAATAGATTGTGCAAAACTTCTTTATAAAACTCAAAAGGCAATTGCCGCGCTACCTTTCATACACGAAGAAACTAATCGTATTGTCCACAAGAACATGCGCCTTGGCCTTGGCGTTACTGGTGTGTGCCAGTCTCTTGATAAACTTGATTGGCTTGATGATTGTTATGTTGCTCTACGCAATTTTGACAAATCTTGGAGTAAGCATCGTGGTTGGCCTGAAAGCATTAAGCTTACAACCATCAAACCCAGCGGAACATTAAGTTTGCTTGGTGGAGCTACTCCCGGTGTTCATCCAGCTTTCAGTGAATATTATATGCGTACAGTACGCATGTCTAGCTCTGATAGCCTCGTTCAAACATGCAAAGACATGGGGTATCATGTAGAGTTCATTATTAATTTTGATGGAACTGAGAATCGTGATACGGTTGTTGTTTATTTCCCATGCAAGACTCCTGAAGGATCTATCCTTACAAAAGATATGGATGTAATCAAGCAACTTGATATGGTTAAGAAGTTACAAACTATTTGGTCAGATAACGCTGTTTCTGTAACCGCTTATTACAAACCAGAAGAACTTGAGTCTCTTAAAGTTTGGCTAAAAGATAATTATGAAAACAATATTAAGAGCGTCAGTTTTCTTTTGTTCAAGGATCATGGATTCAAACAAGCTCCATATCAAGAAATTGACGAAGCCGCGTATTTAGCAGCCAACGCTAAAGTTAAACCTTTAATTACCATCCTATCAGGAAACATTGAAATGCTAGATATGGCTGAATGTGCCGGTGGTGCATGTCCAATCAGATAAAAG